>Ga0114977_10001215_pt1 | contig 16793 bp, 18 predicted proteins | sample S_130805_MF_Meta_FD_87026 | JGI IMG/M metagenome (GOLD analysis project Ga0114977, IMG submission 87026) | Freshwater microbial communities from Lake Simoncouche, Canada to study carbon cycling - S_130805_MF_MetaG | ecosystem: Environmental > Aquatic > Freshwater > Lake | place: Lake...
AAGCCCTGACAAGCGCCCCTCTCGTTCTTGAAACGGTACATAAATACTATGCTTGAAAAGGTTTGATAGCAGGGGGGCTTTCTCTGTCCGCGTTATGGAGGTGCAGACTACCGTGTGCTTCATGCCAGGCGTCGAAAGCGATATCAATGCAAGAACAACCGCCCTCAGAGAACGCTGTCGGCAGGGACCATTTTTGAAGCCACCAAGCTGGATCTCACCATCTATTTTCAGGCGATCTATGCGATCATCCAGGCGAAGGCAGGATTCTCTGCCTTGGCGCTGAAGCGTCAGCCTGGGGTAAATTACCTTATGTCTTGGATGACTCATCACAATTTCATTCTTGCGGTGCAGCAGCGTGATGCCCACTATCTGCTATATAGAATCGTGCAGATTGAAGATGCTTGTCTCGGCGGTGATATCATTGGTGACAGAGCTGGTGGTAAATGCCAGGAAAGTTGACACCCCTGCCGCTAGTCAGGCGGCCATCACCAACGTAGCCGCAGTGATTACGCTTTCTGGAGGTGGAGGTTTGATCCAGAACACCTACGGCTGATGCCAATAGCGGGTGGGCTGGCTCCAGTGGCGCGGATGACGCTGACAAACCAGCTCGTAGATGCGGGCACCGTGGAGGCTGTTCTCATTGGCTTCTCCGCCGTGCCGCTGAGATGGCGTCACGAACCGGATGCCGTTGTGGCGGTGTTGATCGTTGTACCAATCGACGATTACCGCAACCCTGTTGTAGGCCTCTTCGGCGCTCTGGAAAAGATGCCTCGGATAGACCGGCCGATATTTCCCTGTGCGAAACAGCGACTCCGAGTAGGGTATTGCCGTTGCTCACCCTCGGTTTGGAGTGGGATTGGTAGCGATCCTTCTAGTGTTGTAACTCAAGAGGTCCTGTTACCTTTTCTGAGGGGTGAGCAAAAGCATTCAGTGGATGACTGTTTGGAAGTTGATTGCGCAGCTCCACCGAACCACTTTAAACCCGGATCACTGAACATTTAATTCAGAGATCGAGAAGACTTGTCTAGATCTGCGGTGTAGCTGTTGCGGCTCAGCAAATGGCTGCAGGCACTAGCGGAGCTAGATCAATCAAATCAGCAGCGGTGAGCTTCAGCAGTTCCCAAGGCTGGGGGATTTTGGCCATACTGGCCTCGAAGAAGAAGCCTCGCTCAAGCTACATTGCCTCTTACTGCTTCTGCAACTAACTACCCACCCACCAATCGCACAATCGCAGCGTCATTAGGGAAGATACCGACCACGTTGGTGCGGCGTTTGATCAGTGCGCTGCCTAGCGAACCTGTCGGTGCGACATTCGAGTGCTCGAGCAGGTTGGTGCTCCAGATCTTGCGCCAGTGCTCCTGAAGGAAGCACAAGAAGGCCAGCACGTCGTCACGGGCGGCCTCCATCACCGGCACACCGCTCGGGAACTGCTTGCGCAGCATCTCGGTGACCTGTTGCCTGGGGGCTCTGACCTGCTCAAGCTTCTGAATCACGAACACCGCTTTCATGGCCGCCGCCACCGTGTCCTCGCAAGCTTTGGGCAAATGGCTCAGCAGGATGAGCAGGAAGTGCACCCGGCAGAAGCCTTTTTACCCATCGCACCTCCCGGTGCGACGCCAGGAACACCCTTGGAACATCCGCTTGATCGCTGCCGTCAAGCCCCAGGTGGGCAATCAGAGATCACCAGCCGGTTGACAGACTGATCACACTCTACTGCCTCCCAAAAGCCTGCGGCTATGAGCGAGCCCAAAAATTGACGCTAGAAGCCCTAGGGCCTTGCTGTCGCCCACGGCAATGTCCAGTACCTCCCGGAAGCCGAGGGCATTGATCCCGATAGCGACCATCACCGCCCGGGAGACAACCTGCAGATTGCTGCCGAAACGGCTGTGGAGGCTGGGCTGATTCAAAGTCCGTCACAGGGCGCCTTGTCGGGGCTGTCAGCATAGCTTGAGGTCGGCGGAATCGCCTCCTCCTTGTGCCCAAAAGCGCTTCTGCCGCCACCGATCATGACCTGATCAGCTGCCTGAGTGTCCCGCGTCAACCCCCTTGGCCGATTCGCGACAACCAAGTTGGCCGGCGCATTGCATTATTTCGGAAGTTACCTGCGTAAGTTTGTTGCATCAATGGATGGGACCGGGTGTCGACCAGGCGAGCCAACGTCGATCCCAGGAAGCCGCCAGTCGTTGCAGCCGGCAGCGATCGGCAAAGCCGACGCCTCGCCTTGGAAGCGGCCCGTCGTCGCTATGGGGTGCTCAGCGCCGCGGGCAAGCGGAGGCTCCTCGATGAACTGCAGGAACTGACCGGATACCACCGCAAGTCCTTGCTGCGGCTGCTGAACCGCCCCGAGCCCCCAACCGCAGCGCAGCTGGACGGAGCCCCTGCGGAGTCTGAGAAACCCCACCACCGCCGCCGCTACGGCCCGGAGGTGGTGGCGGCGCTGGTGCCGCTGTGGGAGAGGCTAGCGATCGGCTCTGCGGCAAGCGGCTGCAGGCGTCGCTGCCGCTGCTGGTGGAGTCGCTCGAGATCCATGGCCACCTGAGCCTGGAGCCGTCGGTGCGTGAATTGTTGCTGGCGATGAGCAGCGCCACGATCGACCGGTTGCTGTCCCCGAGATCCGCAAGCAGAGCGGCGGCAACGGCTGGCGCCGCCCGCCCCGGGCCTACAGCGCCGTGCGGCGGCGGGTGCCGGTGCGCACGTTTAAGGGCTGGGACGACCACAGCGAACCCGGCTGGCTGGAGATCGACCTGGTGGCGCACTGCTGCGGCCGGATGGAGGGGCGGTTCCTGTGGACCTTGATGGCGACCGACATTGCCACCGGCTGGAGCGAGAGCCTGCCGATCCTGATGCGCGACGGGGCGGTGGTGATCACGGCGCTGCAGCTGATCCGCCGGCACCTGCCATTCCCCTTGCGTGGGATCGATGCAGACAACGATCCGGCGTTCATGAACCGCCTGATGGAGGCATGGTGCGACCGGCCGGGGCAGGAGATCGTGCTGACCCGTTAACGGGCCTACAAATCGAATGACCAGGCCTGGGTCGAACAGAAGAACGGGATGCTCGTGCGGAGGGTGGTGGGCTACCAGCGGCTGGTGAGCCTGGAGGCCGCCCAGGTGCTGGGTGAGCTGTATGGCGCCCTGCGGCTGTTCACGAACCTGTTTCAACCTTCGTTCAAGCTGAAAAGTAGTGAACGGGACGGAGGCCGGATCAAGCGGCAGCACCACCCACCGAGCACACCGCTGCAGAGGTTGCTGGCCACGGGCCAGGTGAGCGAGGAGAAGTCAGCCCAGCTACGGGATCTGCAGCGTGGAACCGATCCACTGGTGTTGCTGGAGACGGTCCGCCGCTGTCATTGCCAGCTGGCGCTGCTGGCCAGCGGTGAGCAGGACGCAGGCCTGGGACCTGGAGCGGGTGGCGCGGATCGAACATCCGAGAGCCGATCACTGGAGGTGTTTCTGTGAGATCTGCAGACGCTGTGGAACGCCAGCCAGCCGCGCCGCCGCAAACCCAGGACGCGCACCGGCAAACGGACACGGCCCGATCAATTCGAGGCCGACGTGGCGTTGATCGAGGATTGGCTGAAAGCCGAGCCGCTGATGGGCTCGCGGGAGCTGATGGCGCGCCTGGTGGCCCATGACCCGGAGCGCTACAGCGACCGCCAGATACGAACGTTGCAGCGCCGTCTGCGCGGGCACCGGCTGCGGCGCATTGAGGCGGAGATGGTAGAGACCGGCGAGGTGCAGGGTCATCCCCATGGGCAGGATGCCGGCGATCCCGGCGCCGCGATCCCAGCGGTGCCGTTGGGTTGATGCGGCCGGCCCCCGGGCGGGTCCGAGGCCGGACCCGCCCGGGGGTGGCGGACCCGCCACGGACCCCTGGGGCCTGGGCTGCCACCAGGACCAGGATCAATGCCGGTGGTTGCGCGGTAACCCTGCGCAACCCGATGGCTGGTGGTTCGCGCGAACTCAGCTGGAGCAGACCTCAGGCTTGATGCCAGGTCACTGGATGGAATGATAGCAGTGTTACCATGCGACAAGCAAAACAAATAACAGTTTATTGAGGCAAAGCGCCGGCCAACTTCATTGTCGCCGGACAACTCCGAAGCGGCGTATGCCTTGGCCAAAATTTCCCTCGACGGCGGGGTTGCGTCGCCGCTGATCATCTTTGAACTGCCGCTTCTCTTCGACCACCAGATCTTATGGATCACTTTTAGGCTTACCATGACTAGGACCACTCAGCCGGATATTATGATGTGCACGGAACGCACGATTACTGTGTGTTCGATAAATTTGATCGGCGCAAACAACGGCAGGATAATGCCCATGTTGACGGCTATAGGCAAACATCTGAGCCTTCAGAGAATATTCCAAATACAGTATTAGACCATATTGTTTAACCCTATAATCCTTTGACCGTTGCTTCTGGAAAAACAAATTCAACGTCGTTAGTTATTAATGACCGAAAACTATCCAAAGGTGCATGAACATCAAGATAGCGATACCAGGTTGTTGCAAATGTCCAAAGTTCCGGATGGCTGATCATATTGGTTTTGTTGACTGGTTGGTTTTATCATTGCCTTTGATAAGACTTATTGACCACAATGAACTCCTACAAGCTCTGGTTTGATGTCTCCTTCAAGCACTAGGTTGATCAGATAGGGACTATTTGATGCTAGCATCCTGTCAATTGCATCAGGTACTTGAGATGGGCTCCAAATACGTTCCGCATCCATCCCGAAGCTCTTGGCTATGTCATCAAAATGTATTTCTGGGTAAGAGAGATCAAATGATGTCGGGAATGCTCTACCCGAAATTCCGCGCTCTTTCCAAAACTGAGTAATATTTGCTTGCAATAATCTATACGATCTGTTTTGGCAAACTACAAACTTTGCGTTAATTCCATGGCGAACGGCTGTCCACAGGCATTGTATGGTATACATACTGCCACCATCACCTGAGAATCCGATGACAGTTCTATCGGGATATGCGGCTTTAGCGCCAATTGCACTCGGAAAACCAGTTCCCAGTGATCCGCCTCTCGTCATTAATTTATCACCTGTTTTTTTGCCAGGAAGATGGTGTCCAAGAGGCGGTGAGTTAGTTAATGCTTCATCAAATAGGATTGAATTCTCAGGGAGCTTTTCGGACAATACTTTAAAGAAATAGCCGCTGGCCATGTAGGTTGTCTTGTCATCATATTTTTCAAACGGATGTGCTGGAACAGTTTGGTAGATCTCATCAATATTGTTATTGATTACTGGAGAGGCTGCTTCAAACTTTTCTTTCCTGATATTGGCTGCCTTAATGTCGCTATCCGTGTAAATATTATTTAAGATGGGTATCAGCGCACGAAGGAAGGTACCAGGTGATCCAACAAAAGAAACATCTACCCGATGATTCTTGGCTATATTTAATGGATCTACGTCTATGTGAATTACTTTGGTAGATGCCTTGAAGATTGCGCCAAGGTGCGGAAACACTTCCGGTAGTAAGTAGCATCCAAAAGCAATGCAAAGATCGCAGTCTTGCATTTTTGGCAAACTTGAACTTCCGAACATGTGCCCAGTGCTTCCATAATTCAGGAGATGATTCTCTGGAAAATTGACTTCACCTCCATCTGCAGAATATACTTTTGCACCAATTGTTTCTGCAAGCTTGACTAACGGGTCAAGCCCATTCGACCAGGCAATGCCATCACCAACAAGAATAATTGGATTTTTCGCTGATTTGATGAGATCAACACATTCAGACAAATTAGCCTCGGTGGGATGAATATCGTAGCTAGGAATATGTGCCGGGTAAATCTCTTCGGTTATTTCTACATCAAGTATATCTTCGGGCAAGCACAAATAAACTGGTCCACAAGGTGGTGTGCTTGCAACTTTAATTGCCCTCCTAACCATTCGCAGCAGGCTGGAAGGATGTTGAACCATTGCTGCCCACTTGGTTACTGGCTCTGCAATGGCAACTAAGTCAGCTGCCATTTGCGCATCCATCGACTGATATTTGATACCTGAATCACCACCAATAACCACCAGGGGAGAGTTACCCCTTTTGGCTTGGTAGAGGTTGCCAATGGCATTCCCAAGTCCAGGGGATGAGTGAATCTGCACTAGTGCCGGCTTAAGTCGTATCCTTGCGTAGCCGTCCGCGCATAAGACAGCAATCGATTCTTGAAGAGTGAGGATATACTTCATCTCTGGAACATCTTCCAGAGCATCAAGAAAACCCTGTTCGACTGTTCCTGGATTGCCAAACATGTGATCGATTCCATTCGACAAGAACTGACGAATGATAGCTTCATGTCCTCTCATAAAATCCTCTTAATAGCACTGATGATGTGAGTAATTATTGTCAATATCTACCATCCATAGCGTGTTAGTCCTTCTTCAAGAACTTTGATCATGAGCTCACCAACAAGTGTCGAGTCTTGTGTTGACCTTCCTGTTAAGAAGGGATAGTCAAGTATTGTTGATAAGTTGTGTCCAACCCCTCCATGGTATTGACCTGAGGGTCCAACAGCATCACGTAAAATGTACTCGAGAGGGTAAAAAGGTGGGCCAAAATTTGCGCTTGTATTCATAGGTTTACCATCAAAATCATACATTTGAGCGAAACCAGTGTTCTCCTTGTAATCATACTCGCGCGCATGTCCTGTTACATGCTTACCATCAATAATGCTTTTGCGTTCCGTCCAATCTCGAGCAAAGGCTAAACAGGTAACACAATAGCATTCTGCTGCAATTAACTTGCCGCGATTAACAAAACCAAGTATAAGCGTGTGCAGTCTTTCATTGTTGACCATATCTGCCATGGGCCCACTACCTCCAGGCAAAAGAAGAGCATCGTAGGGATCTACAAACTTTTTCCAGAACTCTTCTTTTAGTTCGTTGTATTCTGCTAGTTTAAGACCAAAGCTTGGCCCATTAAAATAGGGCATAAGTGGCAGCTGATCCGCCAAGCTTATTGGATTTGCCAATAGGTCGGAATTATTTATATCTGTTGTGCGCTTAGCAAAATGTGCATTTGTAACTGATTTATTAAGGGGTGGATCCATATAACCTTCCTCCATGCTCGGTGGCAAAGCAGGTGGCTTGCGTCCATAGGCAGTCATGAAATCTATTTGGTACCCGGCTTTGATCAATACATCGTAAGGTCCCACAAGTTCTTCTCCCCAGTAGCCCCATTCCGAAATAACTGTCAGAATTTTTTTTGTCATGGATCGTAAATTAAGTGTGAATTTAACGCACATGAATAATGTGCACCTTTCTCTTTGATCATAGCAGATTTTGCCGAAATCAACCGCTTCATGCGGATTTGATCATCAACCCGAAGCCCTTAACGCAATGCTCATGGCCTCTTCCTACTGACCATACACTTCACGCCTACACTGGATTAACTTCGAAATGGTTAAAACTTACAAGTTTTGAAATTTTCGTATTCACTTGTCTTTGTTCTTGCCAACTTTGATACAAAATAGCGTTACTATTTAGACTTAATCTGTATCAAATTAACGGCAATACAAATTCTCCTTTGGGTCGAGACAAATGATACTGTTTCATGAGGCATGTAAGAAGGAAACATCACAAGGTTTCCTTCCTTTGCTGTTACATATAAAGACCGCTTACTGGGCTTCCCGTTCCAATTTGAAAAATAAAGTGATCCCGGTTTATCATCGTTAAAATTCATATCTTTTGGAATGGACAAATATAGCACTGCACTGACTATCGCCTCAGGGTGAGTGTGACGGATTTGGCGGCCACCGGATTCGAGGCTTACTCCCCATCCACTGATCCGATATCTGGAATTTGGAGGCGGCTTAAGAGATTCGTCTAATTGATTGGCATATACTATCAACTCTTTTATTAGCAACTCTTTTAATTCATTCATAACCTTATTTTGGGATTCCATGATTTCATGAGTTTGGCTTCCGCCTCGTGTTGGCTTTCCAGGCCTATTTCTAATCATACTCTCGTTGGTAATCACATAGTCTGTAATTTTAAGGAGGAAGTTTGATTCTTTGATAAATATCTTAGTTTTGACAAGATAATTTGGATCATATAAATGAGCACCGCCGCCATATTCGTCCTGCAGGCTAGATGGTAGGTCGTATACAATGCTTTTAATTTGAAAATCTGCTCGCACATCTGCAGAGAGGCTAGCTAAATAATGTTTGCAATTCTCATAGTCGTTCTCCTCAAGAGAGGCTAAAATAAGAACTTTAGCTAGAGCGATCGATTGATCTCTGCATAATTGACTTCCTTGTAATGTTTGGGTGTATAGTTTAAGAGATTCTTTATTCTTGCCTATTGCTTTTAAGGACTCTGCCTTAGACATTATAGCTTCGACTGCTTTTGGCACAAGCCTTAAGCAGGCATCAAATTCTGCGATGGCTTCGTTTAAGCTACCATGCAATTGGAGAAATTTTCCTAGATTATAGTGTGTTATGAATTGATTTGGAGCCAGGCTCAATGCTTGTCTGTACAATATTTCCGATTTTTCAATATGTCCAGATTCCAGCATGACAATAGCTAAATTAGTCATTATCTCGGCATCTGGTCCTTTATGAATAAGATAGTCCTGAAGTATTTTGGTGCAGTTACCGACTTGACCCATTGCAAACATAGCTTGACTATATCCAATCAAAATTGTTTTATCTCGTGGATTTGTCTTATATAGGTATTCATACAATATTTGACTCATACTAATTTGACCATCAATGAAAGCAGATTCAGCAGTCATTAAAATGCAAATCTGTGGCAATTTGAGCAATTCTATAATGCCAATTTCAGGTATAAGCCTAGCAATCTCTTGACTATGTTTTTGCTGATACAGCAGCCGAATCAAGTTGGCTGCACCTAAGTTGAAGACACCACCTTCTTGCTTTGCCAATAAAAAAGCCTGACGGAAGCATTGTTCTGCTTCCGTTAGGCTGTCTCGGGATGCTGCTTCAATCCCTTTATGAATGAATGAAGATGCAGTCAATTTATTGATGACGTGGTCTTGTCACTATAGCTGAAATGTTAGCACCCTTAACCAAGTATAAACTCCTCATCAAGTTCTGCTTCTAACAGCGACTTATTGACAGTTTCTGACATATTTGTCAGCTTAATTGTAAAGTTTGCACCAGCACGTTGCTTGGTGAATAATAAATAATTCCATCCAGTATCGCCGATAGCAGTTAAATTTGTCATGTCAAAAACAAGACCCTTAAGATCAGGGAGTTTTTCAATTTCATCTTTGAGATAGCGGAGCTTAGCAGTGATTAGTTCTCCAGATAGGGCAAGATTAGCAATTCCATCCTCAAACGACAATAGATCAGCATCGAAACCTATGCCAGCTGGAGAGATCCGTACGCGAACCTTTAGGGTTGTGTCCGAATCTGGAAGGGTGACATAGAGTTTCTCACGATTGAAGTTCTCGTAGTTCTTACCATTAATCCAGACTTCAGTAAGTTCAACACTGCCGGGTGGCAGAAGATCTGGAGCAACTCTGAGGATATTGTCTTCCCAGGCACCTGGTTCTGGGCTGAAGAAGAAGTCCATGGGATGGAGGTTCACCAGTAAATTGGTGTATACCGCAGCCAAGAAGCAGAGTTCAAAAGAATGGTAGCCGGCCATGGAATGGCTACCCTTTCCGCGTTCGCTACCGAGGGCATAGGGTTGGCCATTGGCGAGCACGTTGAAGTAAATTCCGCCTTCTTCATAATCAAGGAACCAACCGTTATAGAATCCTGAGCCCTCACGTGCAAAACGAAGATAATCCTTTTTGTCGTTATATACACCAGCCATTATGTAATACGCCAAAATGCCTTGCTCTTGCTGCCACCATGCCTTGCGGTCATGCCAAACAAGACGATTGAATTCTTCACCTTCTTTGCGGGTTCGCTCCATCATGTCGTACCAACCACCGCGTTGGTTATCGCAACCTGCGGCGGGTATGGCTTCAGCAATTTGATGGGCAAATGTTTTGTAGCTTTCTTTTGGTTTTAGGCTTTGCATCCTGGTGAGGTTCCAGGCGACCTTAAGGTTGTGACCAACCACGCAACGGGCTTGATGGAGGCCCCAGGTGAGATCATGGGTCCAGTCGTCGTAGAACTTTTCGTTCATGAACGGACTGTAGCCATAGTCAGGGAAATGTTCACAGATAGTGTCAAACGTATATTCGAGGAAGTCGGAGTATTCTTTCTTCTCTGTTGCAAGGTACAGATTAATCAAATAGGCAGGAGCATGATCGCCGACTGAATTCCAGTTTTTCTTGGCTTTATTGACTCCGAGTGATTCAGCTTTTGGATCGAATGTAACAGGATCAATGTGTGAATAATAGCCGCCATAGGGACCATGATCCTTGTAGTAGCGATTCAGGAATGAAATGGTTTCCTGAATATCTACAAGAATGTTCTTTGTGCCTGTTAAACGATATGTTTGAGTTGGACCGGCTAGTGCATAAATTTGCTCATAGCACGGGATTGCTTGGCCACCTTCATCACCCCCAGCAGTTGAGCCCATGTATTTACGCAGACTTCCATCACTTTGTATGTCAATCTGGCTATACCAATAGGCAATGCCCTCTGAACTATCACTGTGACGGAAATGCCTTTGCATATACTCGGTACCCTTTTTAGCTGCCTCCAAGGCCCGTTCGTCGCCAGTCATCATATAAGCGGTCGCGAAACCATAGATTAGACGCGAGATAGTGTCTAAGTTTTGGACACCATCAAGCTTTTCACCTTCCGAGCTGAGATCTGTTCTAAAATTACTGAAATCAATTGTTTCTCCTTCGACTACTTTGAACTGTTTTTCTAAATAGAAATTTAATAATTGCTGAATTTGACGAATCCACCAGTCCTGCTCTTCGAAGCGTAGTGTGGAACTATCTCTTCCAAAAAGTAAAATATGTTTGGCTTCAAAAGTCAGGCCTTTTGCTTCAGGATAGAAGAGACCATAGGCATGGATGAATCTATCGACGGTCAACGTTTCTTTTAGACCTGGCGCTACTTGGAAACCTTCACCAAGATTGCGTACTAGTTCTGCATAGCAAGCATTGGTTACTTTAACAGTAAAAGTGCGGCCATCGGAGGTTTCAATTTCAATAAATCCTTGGGAGTCAAATACATCGGGAAAGTCTACTTTCCGAATGTAGCCTGCAATGAGATCGGAAAAAGTAAAATCGAGTGTGCCTGTCATTGTTGGATTTAAATTGCTGTTTTGTTTTTTAAGTCTTGATTCGGCTCAGCCTTGAGCACTTATTTCTAGTTTACCTCATGTCATTGTTTCATACCTGGCCTCCATATGCTGATGTCATTGTTGCTAAGACGACGATACTGCGATCATTTACAATATAAGTTGAATCAGCAATTACCGGCGCTCCTACCCGTGTTGTTACATCATTTGGTGATGGTAGTGATGTGTCTACGAGACGTTGCCATTTTAAGCCCTCATATTGAGGAATTTCGAATTGAAGTGGCTCCCAGTACATGTTCATCATGATGTGGACATTGTCTAGACCATCAGAATCTTCATCAGTATCACCGAGGGTCATTGCTAGACAGCGAGAACCAGCATCATCCCAGTCGGGTTGGTTCAACTGGGTTCCATGCCACGTTACTTCAGGGACACCAAACTTATTTACTTGACCGCTAAAAAATTTGCCTTTAAAACGAGTCATATATTTACCATGCATTCTGTTTAGCATCGACCAAAAGCGAATCATCTCCTGTGATTCACTTGATCTAATTGTATCCCAGTTATACCAATTTAGAGCGTTGTCTTGACAATAGGTATTGTTATTGCCGTTTTGAGTACGGAGATGCTCATCTCCTCCTACTATCATGGGAACTCCCATCGATAACAATAATAGTAGGCCAAAATTTTTGATTTGCTTTTTTCTTAGGGCATTAATATAAAAGTCTTGTGTGTCACCTTCTGCTCCACAATTCCAACTAACGTTATCGTTTATACCATCGTTATTGCCTTCACCGTTTGCCCAGTTATGTTTGTCATTGTAGGAACAAAGATCTAATAAGGTAAAACCATCATGAGCCGTAATAAAGTTAACACTGTTTACTGGCTCATGGTGGCGCCATTGGTATAGATCAGCACTGCCAGCTAATCTTGCTGCTATTTCACCAATCACCCCAGGATCTCCTTTCACAAACTTGCGGATACAATCCCTGTACTTCCCATTCCATTCGGCCCATCGTGCGCCGGGAAAATAACCAATTTGATAAAGGCCGGCTGCATCCCACGCCTCAGCAATTACTTTGCTTGATCCAAGAATATCGTCAAGTTCAATGGACCAAATTACAGGAGGATGCTCTAAGGGTGTTCCATCTTCACCCCTTGACAAGACGGATCCTTCATCAAAACGGAAGCCATCAACGTGCATTTCTTCTACCCAGAAGCGTAAACAGTCTAGGATTAGTTTTTCGCCAATAGGATGGTTACAGTTGAAAGTGTTGCCGCATCCTGTGTAATCATAATAAAATTCTTTGGAACCATTGGCGCCCGTCAAAAAGTAATAGGTGCTATTGTCAAATCCTTTGAAAGAGAATGTCGGGCCTTGATGGTTGCCTTCATCAGTGTGGTTAAAGACAACATCAAGAATAACTTCAATGCCAGCTTTGTGTAGGGCTTTTACCATATCTCTAAATTCTTCAACGTGGAGACCAGACTCGGGGTCTGTGCAATATCCTTGATGGGGTGCAAAGTATCCCATTGTGCTGTATCCCCAGTAGTTTACTAATGAGTTTCCTTCGTGGACACGAAGTACATCTGTATGGTCAAAGCTAAAAACAGGCAAAAGTTCTACAGCTGTTACACCAAGGTCTGTTAAATAAGGTATTTTTTCAATGAGTCCTTTAAAGGTGCCTGGATGTTGAACTCCACTGGTTGGGCTTTTTGTAAAACCTGCTACGTGCATTTCATATATGATCGTCTCAGACATTGGTCGCTTCAACGGCATATCACCTTCCCAGTCATAATTTCTTGTGTCAATGACTACACTCCTCATGCTTTTGTGGAGATTATCTTCAGCTCCGCAAGCAGACCCCCTGTCCCAAAGGGCAAGAGAATTGCCTTTGGAATAGGGATCTACTAAAACCTTTGATGAGTTAAAACGATGGCCATTCCAAGGTTCATTCGGTCCGTCTACACGATAAGCATATCCGCTTCCTGTCTTCAACCCTTCAACGTAAACATGCCAAATAAAAAAACTTTTGTTTGCAATTGGGTTCAGATTAATAACCTGAGACGGTTCAAGATCGGACGGATTATTAAAAAGTAGTAATTGGATTGCAGTTGCGTTTGCACTATAAACTGAAAAATTTACACCTTCATCATCAACAGTAGCACCAAAAGGGTGGGGCGAACCAGAATATATTCTCGTCTCACTTCCTTGAGGTGAAAGTGGGCGACCCTTGTTGGAATTTACAAAAGCATTCATTTTAGAGCTCATTTTTTTTTTAAATTAGTAGAAGTGATTTCAATAACGACTTGTTGGTAAGTGTTTAATTTTTTACTTTAGGTCCATTTTTTTAGTTGAGTTGAAAATCAAGCTGCACTTTAAACCAGCCTTCGCAAAAGCGCAATATTTTTAGGAAAAGTCATCGTTCACGAAGGTTTTGCAAATCTTTACATCATCTCACTACCCATATTTCATAATATGTATAGTATGTCATTTCTCGCTCTTATGAGCCTTTCGACATAAGTCGAAGTATTTTGACGATTGGTGTGCTTAATTACTTTTTTGTTGCTTTCGTTGCCGATGGGACCATTAAGGCGCTATACATATTCCGATCAGTTTTTTTGAGACTATGGTTCAAGCACTTCCCATACATACTAGCAGCCATATTGGCTCTAATCTAATTGAGTCAATCTCAATGGTTGGCAACCTAACAGCACGTCGTTGGCGTTGGAATCCCTTTATTACAGATCAAGACTTTGTAGTTGTTGGTGATTCTATTTGGGAGCGAAGAGTTTTTCTTGAAAGTCCCAAGGGTGTAGAGCATACAGCCAACTTTTCTTTTCGACTGATTATTAATCACAATTCCCAACGATACCTTAAATTTAGGGATGTAGATGTTCAGTCTCTTACGTGGAAGCTTGCAGAAGATCATAATGGAATGAATTACGCGAATATAAACTTTCATCTTAAAATGGATTCTGAGCTTCTATTCCGTTTCAATAGTTTGACAATGCAGCTTCAAATTATTCCTATGGATATTGCTTCAGATCCTACATCAATTGTAGAGCCTATTGTTGAATTCAAGGGTTATGAGCTAAATGGATTTATATGGGATGAATTATCTATGTTTGATAAGTTTTCATGTCGGCGCCCAGGGCGATCGTTTATCAACACTTCGTCATTTAAATGGTCGTTGGATGTCCCATTAAAAGCAAACGGAGGTATTGACTTTAGGGCTGATGGTGTTTATCAGTTTTTGATTTCAGCGAATGGCGAAGAGGATTTTGGTTTTTCTGCTTTGAATGATGGCACAGGTCGTTTGGTCAGAGGCACCGGTTTCGGTAGCAGTCATGGAACTTCAATGCATTCCGGCTGTACTATTAAAGTCAGGGAAGATGGGGTTTATCGTTTTACACTTGACGTCAATCCAGACTGCCCCCATATTGAAGTAACAGGCGTAACGGTCAGCAATCCTGAGTATTTGAGCCTTCGCTCTTCTATTCAGCTGCTTGGCACTGTTTATGCCGATAACCAATTTGATCCTACTGTGTCTGGGCGCAGCCTAATTCCTGATTCTACCGAAAGTAATCTTGTTCTCGATTTGGATGTCAAAGCAGGTAAACATTGTGTTAATTTTGGTATTGGTTCTGAACTCTTCTTGGATACGATGGGATTTGGTTGTTGGCTCGATTTTGATCCAACTCAACCAACCAAGTCTTTGCGAGGCATAGCTTGGCATGGTAAGCCTCAGGAATGGAACATCTTTTTTGAGTTAAATATTGATAGTAGACTTCGTTTTAGCTATAATTTAATTGACGATAGTTTCGGTATTGATGTTCTCTCGTCAGGAGGTTTTTTGACGCCTACAACTGAACTAAGCGAGCTATCACTTGTTGGTAATTTTCCTGAGCCCCTCAAAGCCTGGGATCCAGAATCTCCAGCAAATCTTATGGAGTTTATAGGTGGAGGACGATTCCAGCGAACTGTTCTTCTTCATGCAGGCGAAACTTATACCTATAAATATGTTGCCAATCGCACTCCCTGGCAAATGGTTTTTGCGGATTATGAGCTTGATTGCTATGGCACTGATTTTACTGGCTCCCACCCAAATCCTGGCGATGTGACCGTAAGTTCCTTGAAGCGTTTCGGTCAGTTAACCTCCCATGGCAACCCTCCCGCCCTTAGCTTTACGCCAATACATTCAGGCCCTTACCGCTTTTACGCCGACGTGATTACTGGCGCATATAATGTTAAACCTGTTTGAGATCAAATGCGAAGCCTGCCTGAGCGGATGCTTTTGGAATTGATAGGTAGCTTTTGTCTTGCCTACGCAGTTGTAACTTCATTTACTTTGCATGCTACGCCTGATTTTGTAACCTTTCTCTCGGTTGGATTGGCACTTGTTTTTCTCATCCATTTGTTTGGCAGAAGTAGTGGAGCACATTTTAACCCCTCTGTAAGTCTAATGTTTTTTGGCCAAAATACATTGGCTAACTCTAATAATCTTTGGAGCAATCTTACCGCTTTTTTGGGTTATGCGGCTGCCCAGTTTTTTGGTACTTGGTTAGGCTTCCACTCTCGTGTCTTTACTCCCCCATCAGGACCTTTTAGCTTACGATCGATGCTTGTTGAAATTGTGATGAACCTAGCTTTGTTATGTTTGATACATACTTGGAGCAATGAAGGGCGTATCTGTCCTGAGGCACGCCCCTTGTCTGGCTTTGTAGTTGGCTCTGGTTTGACTTCTCTATTGTTTCTTGGCTCTGCCGAATCGGTCGGCATCTTCAATCCAGCTTTTACCTTGACATTTATGGGTTTAGGTGCACACGGGTTGGAGCAAATATTTTTGTTGCAATTGCTAGTAGGTATGGCGATGATATTTGTACCAAAGCCTTTATCTTGAACAAACGTGGCTTTTGTTTTTTTCCCATGTAGTTTTCTATTGTTAAAGTTTCGGGGTTACAGATGAAAATTGTAGGTTTTTTAGCATATATCTCAGTATTATCTTTTTCTCATGTTATATCCTCATTGTTGTTCTGTCGTTTCTGTGGCTAATAACTATGATTGGAGCCTTTCTGGTCCTTTAGGGCTCTCCAATGGGTCCTGTTCAACTTCACCACTATGCAATCGGATGTTGAGGCCTCCGCAATAGGTGGCACAGGTATGTTGCAACCACTCACCCCAACAACCCCCCAATCGCCTCACCAATCCGCAGCGCATTCGCCACCACAGTCAGCCCGGGCCCCACGGCAGGGCAACCTGGAAACACACTGGCATCAGCTATCCAGAGGTTTTCAACCTCATGGCAGCGGCCCTCCAGCGACACCACCGAGGTGGCCGGGTCTGGTCCCATGCGGCAGGTGCCGCAGCTGAAGCCCATCACGCTTAGGGGGGCCTCGCCGCGGGGATAGATGGGGGCGCGTTGTACCACCGTGGTGTCGGGATCGTTTTCGACCCGTTTCATTACATCCAGCCAGCGGTAGACGAGGCGGTCGTGGGCTTCGCGGTTGTTGGCCAGGTAGTTGATCACTACCCGCTCACCGCGCAGGCTGACGCGATTGTCCGGATCGGGGCTGACGGCACTGGATACCCACCAGCTCACCGAACGATCGG
>Ga0114977_10001217_pt1 | contig 16790 bp, 16 predicted proteins | sample S_130805_MF_Meta_FD_87026 | JGI IMG/M metagenome (GOLD analysis project Ga0114977, IMG submission 87026) | Freshwater microbial communities from Lake Simoncouche, Canada to study carbon cycling - S_130805_MF_MetaG | ecosystem: Environmental > Aquatic > Freshwater > Lake | place: Lake...
GAAGCTCTTCTTCCGTGACAACAACGCGTTCGATCTCGTCTTTAACTCCAGCTAAATCCACGAAGGCTCCCCTGACTCAGTTACGTAAGAGCGAAAGTCTGCCCGAAAAACGCTCAACCTTCACACCACCCGGTAGGTGAGATGGACCCTGCCCGCTCCACCCCATTATTAAGGCCTCAACTGCGGCTACATGCTCGGCTGAGATTGAGCCTGAGGGCGCCCCTGCGGCATAGATGGCCGTGCGAATAATCCTGCTACGGATCGCCCGTGGCAGATGGGCGAGATGTTCGCACTCCAGATCAGCTAAATCCAGATGCTGAATCTCACGCGCTGCCCATGCATCCAGGGCATCGGCATCATGGCGCAGTAGTTCGGCGCTTCGTGCAAGGGCCTCAGAGATGCCTGGGCCAATTGTTTTTTCAAGTGTTGGGATTGCATCTGTGCGAACACGTACACGCGCAAATTGTGCATCTTTATTATGCGGATCGTGCCAGTCATCTAAAGAAACCTCTTTACAAAGTTTTTCAGTTTGCTCGCGCGTAATAGAGAGTAGCGGGCGGATATATTTTCCTTGATGTGGCGCCATTCCTGATAATGATCGTGTTCCTGAACCCCGAGCTAATCCTAATAAAACGCTTTCAGCTTGATCATCGCGGGTATGTCCCAAGAAGATTGCAACTGCATTTAAAGTCTCACTAACTGAATCTAGCGCTGCATATCTCGCCTTACGCGCCGATGCTTCAAGCCCTTCCGTAATCTCAACACTGACCTTTACAACTGTTGTTTCAATACCCAACGACTTCATCTGCACAACAACTCTTGCTGCTTGAGCACCGGACGCTGATTGAAGTTGATGGTCAACTGTCACTGCATGCAGTTGAATCGCAAACTTTGGTGCTTCTAGTGAGAGTGCATATGCAAGTGCTAAAGAATCAGCACCACCAGATACGGCGACACAAACGAGATCGCCGGCCTCTAACTTTTCAAGCCATGGGCGAACTGCATTGCGAATTACCGGTGCAGTTGTGCTCATGCGATAAGACTAGACCCGACCACCAAATGGCATAAGACCCTTAACGCTATAAATACTTGAGTACAGCAGCCCCGTATTCTTCGAATTTGCCTCCCACATCATGCCATTACCTGCATAAATCGATATGTGGTGAATCGTTGAGATTGTGCCCTTGTACGAGTAGAACAAGAGATCTCCAGGTATAAGGGCATTGAGTGAAACATGCTTGGTGTATCCCGAATACAGCGCTGAGTTAAGTCGATCCCAGTTTGGCCAACCAAGACCAGCATACTTATAAGCAGCATAAACAAGGCCCGAACAGTCGAAAGTATTTGGTCCTTGCGTGCCCCATACATATGGTTTGCGAGCTAGAACTTGCTTCTTTGCAAACTCAACTGCTTTTAAACGCTGCGCCTCATCTGTTCGAATAGTTGATCGACCTTTAAATCCAATATCCGGCCAGATCTTTGCTTGTCCTGGAGTTTGATCGGCCTGATTTGCTTGGGCCTCTTCTAATAATGCAAGTTGGCGCTGTTGTTCAAGCGTTGTTCGTACTTTACGAGCGCTCAGTAAATCTTTCATTAATTGATCTTGAACCTTTTGTAACTTTGCAACTTCTTTGGCCTGTTCTACCTTTGCATCATCGGCCGTCTTTTTTGCCGCGGCAACTTTATCGGTAGCTTTCTGCTGTGCAATCTTTGCTTCATCGGCGGCCGCTTTAGCTGCACGCGCAATTACTTCAGCGGCTTTAAATCTCTCAAGTGCAATCGTATTCTTGGATCCCAATGTGCTTAATGTGCTCAGTTGATCCATTAAATCCTGCGGACCATTTGCACTAAGCAGTGGTTCGATATCGCTCATACTGCCGCCCAAAATATATGCATTGGCTGCAAGACGCCCAATTACTCGGTGTGCCTCTTCTACTGCAGCTGCTGTTTCAGCGGCATATTTTGCAGCAGCACGTGCGGCCGCTTCTGCAATAGCCAGCTCCTTTTGTGCCTTCACATAAAGGGCTGTTGCAGCATTTGCTTTTGCCGTTAATGTTCGCAGGTTTTGATTTGCAGCCGCTAGCTTTGCCGCTTGGGCATCGGCGGCTTTTTTCTTCTCCGCTTCAATCTTTTTTGCCGCTTCGATCTGGGCCAATGTTGGTTTTGGGGTCTTTGCTAACGCCGGCGCCGATGTCAGCGTCAGTGCAGCGATAAGAGCAAGTGAAATCGCCCTATATTTTTTCAAATCACAACCTCCGGAGGAAGGCCTTAAGAATAAATGAGTTGGCTAAGAAAAGAGGGGTAATACGTGCTGGTGTCTTTAATTAGATACATCACGGCGTACAAATAAGAATGATGCGACTACGGCACCCACAGCAACGTAGATTCCGCCGATTAATAATGCGTGTGAGTATTCGATTCCAGTTGTCATGCCTCTTGGCTTGCCACCAGATGCTATGGCTGCAAGCTGTGCACCAGGCATCCAATCTTGCAGTGAGTTCTTAACTGCTATTAATAGATTTTCAACAATCAATAACCATAAAACACCAAATGAGATTGCGCTAATTGGTGAGCGAAGTAAGAGACCCAGAACCATACCGATCGTGCCAAAGCCAATAACAGAGATGATTATGTTGATAAAGGTCGTCAATAGAGCGTGACGCCCATCGGCACCAAACCAGAGATCGGTTGAGACCTTTGCACGGGGTGCTAAAAGAAGTGATGCACTAATGCTGATAATGCCCGAGAGAATAATCATGACGAGTGCAAATAACTTCATCGCTATAAATTTTCCTGCTAACACACGCAAACGCCCTGGTTGGCGAACCAAAATATTGCGCAATGTGCCATACGTATATTCCTGTGCAGTCTGTGCGGCAAAAACACAGAGGGCAATTATCCCAAGAAAGCCACCGACGCTACTAAAACCCTGCACTCCACCAGTTGCAAGTGCCAGGACCTCACGGCTGACTGTGCGACCACGATCTGAGTTGCCATCAGGAGAGTCAATAAGTAAAAAGAGCAGGGAGGAAAATAGTGCGCTAAAGAAAACGACTGCACCCATGGTGCCCAGAAAAAGTGTTGGCCGACGTAACTTACGAAGCTCAGATAATGCAACGTTCCACATTATTTCTCACCCGTCATCTCAAAAAATGTCTCTTCAAGATTTGGTAGCTGAGGAGTTAGCTGTGAAAGCGTTATGCCAGCATCGAAGGCGGCTTTATTGAAATCAAGGGCCCACTCGGCAGGGCCTTCAACGTGTACTGCGCCATCTCTAATCATCGCGCGATGTCCAGCGGCTTCGGCGATTGCAAGCAGAGTTGCAAGCTGACCACTATTAGCGCCCTTAGCAATAATTACTGGCTGCTGATCTAACATTAAATCTGTCATCTTTCCGGTAAATACAACCTCGCCTTTGCGCAGCATTACTAAGTAATCACTGATGAGTTCGAGTTCAGATAAAAGGTGAGATGAGACAAAGACGGAGGTTCCTTCATCTGCTAACGAGCGCAATAGGGCACGTACCTCTTGAATTCCCTCTGGATCCAAACCATTTGTAGGCTCATCCAACATCAGCAGCTTTGGATTAGGAAGCAGTGCCGCTGCAATACCTAAGCGCTGCTTCATTCCGAGTGAGTAGGTCTTGTACTTTGACTTAGCGCGATCACCTAAGCCAACTTGATCGAGCAGATGTTGAACTCGGTCAGTTGAAAATCCACCTAAGGTTGCCAAATAATTCAAATTCTCTTTACCGCTTAAAGCTGGATAGAAGGCCGGACCTTCGATCATCGCACCCACACGTGGCAGGTATCTCTCAGGATGCTTAATAGATTCACCCAAGATTTCACCAGTACCGCCCGTTGGTGTAATTAATCCAAGGAGCATGCGCATAGTGGTGGTTTTACCCGAACCATTTGGTCCGACGAAGCCGCAGATTGTGCCGAGTGGTACCTCAAATGTTGCATGGGATACGGCCATTCGCTCGCCGTACTTCTTGCTTAAATCTGTAACCGAGATCGCAGTATTAGACATAGCTCTAATTTACGCAGTTAGTTGAGCTGCCACAAGTACGACTGAGAGCAGGCTTAAATAAGTTATAGACCACTGAAAAATCTTTCCAGCAGTCTTTTCATAATCAGGCGAGCTTTCTTTAAGGGCAATTAATTCGCGAGCAAATACCAAGCCAAGCAAGAGGGTAATGACTAAGGACCATCTTGGTAGTCCGGCAGAGGTAATTAACCAGATAGATGATGCAATCATCAAAATTGTATAAAACCACATCTCTCGATGGAGCCGTGCTTTAGTGGCAACAACTGGAAGCATTGGAATACCAGCTGCCGAATAATCATCCTTGTACTTGATAGCCAGAGCCCAAAAATGTGGCGGTGTCCAGAAAAAGATCACCATGAAAAAAGCCAGTGCAGTTAATGAGAGCGAATTTGTGACGGCCGCCCAACCAATCAAGACTGGCATGCACCCTGCAGCACCGCCCCAAACAATATTTTGTGATGTGCGACGTTTTAATCCAACTGTGTACACAAGAACATAAAATGCAATTGCTACAAAGGATAGAAGTGTTGCAAGTGGAGTTGTGTAAATCCAAAAAATAATTAGTGAAATAGCGCCAATTGCACTTGCAAAGATCGCAGCATGACTTTTACTAATGAGCCCTGTAACAATTGGCCGATTAGACGTGCGCGCCATCAACTTGTCGCTCTCGCTTTCAATCACCATATTAAATGCATTGGCACTCCCCGCAGATAAAGTCCCCGCCAGAATTGTTGTTGCAACCAAAGAAAAAGCTGGCAGCCCTTTAGCCGCTAGAACCATCGCAGGTAGCGTAGAGACCAAGAGCAGTTCGACGACCCGCAATTTCATTAAATCTATGTATCCACGCATAACACTCTTCACCGCACTAGTTTACTCAGCAAGTTAGGGTCGGGTTCACAGTTTTTTCACAGCGTAAAAGGCTACTTTTCTCTTAACGAAAGGAGCTTCACATGAGTCCCCTAGAGAAGCCAGAATGGATTGAGCTTGCCGATAGAGACAATGCGGCATCTGTTCGCAAGATTTCCAAGAAACTACCTGTTATCGCTTTAGTTGCAGCGGCAGCAATTATTGGAGTTGGGGCTGTCCTTGGCCAGACCGCCCAAGAGAGCCCTGCGCAGGCAACTGAGAGCGTTGCGCAGGTGCCTGTTGTGTCCTCTGCACAAAAATCTGGATCCAGTGCAACCGTAGCGCCTAAGGCAATTCCTGCCCCCCCACGTGTTAAAACTCCAACTATCGGAACTCTGCCTACCAAACGTGGCGAGCACGAAGATCGCGACCATGAAAATGAAGGCGATGACGATTAATTCGTAGCCGTTACAGTTAGTCCGTGCGCCGCAATTACATAGCTCTTGTAGTTATAGCCTCGCTCTGCGCTATATCTACACCTGCACAGGGTGAAGTTTTATCAAGTGAAACAAAGATGTCACTGGTAAAAACAATCACCGGCACGATCTCTCCAAAATCAGTGAGATCTTCAGGTACTGGTCTTATAAGCGCCCACAATATGATGTACAACCATAGTGTCACAATTTATGACGCATCCACTTTCGAATTAATCAAAACAGTTCCTGACTCGGTTCAGCTCTCAAAGTTTGGTTACTCAAAGTACTCATCGATATTTAAGGGCGCACCTGTTGAAGGATCGTATTCGCCCGATGGAAAGTACCTATATGTCACTAACTATGCCATGTACGGTAAGGGATACAACCATGAAGGACATGACACGTGCTCTCCAGCATCACATTACGATACAAGTTTTCTCTACCGGATTAATTTAAGTAGTTATGAAATCGATGCCGTATATCCAGTTGGTTCAGTTCCTAAAGTTGTAGAGGTAACGCCAGATAATAAATACGTGCTCGTCTCTAACTGGTGTTCGTACGATCTCAAAGTGATTTCAGTAGATACACAACAGACGGTAAAAACACTGAAAATTGGGCACTATCCGCGAGGAATAGCTGTGAGTAAAGACAGTAAAACCGCCTATGTGGCTGAGATGGGTGGCAGTCGCATCCATGTTATAAATCTAAGTGACTTCGCCGTCTCTTACATTCCAATTGGAAGTAACCCTCGTGCAATCGTTCTTTCGCCCGATAACTCCACGATGTATGTAACTATGAACTTATCTGGAAAAGTTGCCTCGTGGAACCTCTTAGACAATAAGCCTGGTAAAACTGTTAGGACTGGCAAAGCCGCTCGAAGTCTTGCTATTTCAAATGATGGATCTGCGCTGTTTGTAGTCAACTTTGAGAGTGATACGGTCTCCAAGGTGCGCACAAGTGATATGAAAGTTCTGCAGACCATAAAAGTATGTAATGAACCGATCGGGATTACTTTTGATACGCCAACTCAGCGCACTTGGGTCGCCTGTTACGGTGGTTCTATAAAGATTTTTGATAATAAATAATTACGGAGCTGGGGTTACCTCGGATATCACCGCTGGGATATTTGGTGCAGCGATCCGACCTATTAAACGATCAATAGCCGCTCTTGCCTTTTTTTCCGCACTTGCTCCTCGCGGTATTTCATCTGCCAAGGTTACAAATACATATTCACGATCGGTAGATTCAACATAACCAGCCAGAGTTACCGTGCCATTGAGTGTTCCAGTCTTAGCGCGAACTAGCCCTATGGCATTTGGCGCAGTGGTTAAAAACCGAGATCGAAGCGTCCCAGAAACTCCCCCAACGGGCAGGGATGTATAAAGGAGCTTGTATTTTTCATCTTTTCGCACTTTAAATAATAATTGGCCAAGGATTTGTGCAGTTACCCGGTTCTCCTTAGATAAACCACTTGCATCAATTACAACTAACTTTGATGCATCAATCTCAAAGCTTGTCAGGATTTGAGTAAAGGTTTCACTAACCCCTGCTGCATTAAAGGCATTGCCGGCAGCGCGCGATGAGAGCCGAGCTAAGCGATCGGCTAATGCGTTATCACTCCATTTGATCGTAAAGTCAAGAATTTTATCAAGCGATGGGGATGTATCACTAACAATGGGCGAGGCTGCATTTAATAGTGCTTCATCGCCGCTCACCGCTTTCATTTTTGGTTTAAATCCTCGTTTTGCCCAAAAACTCTTAAAGTTCGCAACATCCTGTGAGTACAGACCAGAATAGAGAACAGTGATTTTTTTGAGAGAGCCACGATTCGCTTTTTTGATAGCGCTCATTGCATTAAATGCGAGGTAGGGTAGAGATTCACGTTTCATCTTTCGAGCAACATTGTGGTTCAAACTAATCCATGGGTCATAACTACCTTGGATTATAAGAGTTCGGTCTTCAAGGCCCAACGAGATATCTGTTGTGAAAGTTGATTGTGGATCTAAATACGTCAATGTTGCAACCCCGGCTAAAAGCTTCATAACCGATGCTGGTTTGCGTTGCGAGTAAGAGTTTCTTTCATACACAACTTCACCCGTTGTCCCATCAATCAAAATCATTGCGGGGTTGGAGAGAGCGCGTGCGCTTAAGAGCTCGTCAAATGCTGCAGGTATTGATGCAGCAGAAAGCGCTGCATCCGCTGGAGTAAGCGATAGAGCCACAACCACGGCAAGGAGAGAGATCCCTAATTTACTTCTCACAGCAAACCCTTGTTGATAGTGCTCATGTAATCAGTTTAGAGTGCATCTATGTCATCACCAACAACCCCGGGCAGTATTGGTCCGGGTGAATTTTTTCCAGTAATCGGTGTTGGACCACATGAAAAACCCTGGCCGCAAGGTGCTCAGTACGACTCTGAGTTATTACTAAATGGTGACCGTAGAAATGTTTTAGATCATTATCGCTACTGGAGTGTTGAGGCCATCGTCGCTGATTTGGATACTAAGCGACACAAACTACATATTGCAATTGAAAACTGGCAGCATGATTTAAATATTGGTTCCGTTGTTCGTACGGCAAATGCCTTTAATGTCGCTGGTGTGCATATCGTAGGAAAGCGCGATTGGAATAAGCGCGGTGCGATGGTGACTGATAGATATCTAACAGTTCATCATCACCCAACGGTTCAGGATTTTGCTCTTTGGTGCAAAGAAAACAATCTTCCTATAATCGGTATCGATAACATGCCAGGTTCAAAGCAGTTAGAAAGTGCACAACTGCCTGAGAGTTGTGTGCTCTTATTTGGACAAGAGGGTGCCGGAATGTCAGATGAGGGAATTTTAGTCTGCGAAGTTCTCTATGAGATTAATCAATATGGCTCGACGCGTTCTATGAATGCTTCGGCCGCTGGAGCAATCGCCATGTATCACTGGGCTTTGCAGCACCTACCACGATGAAAAAGATTTGGTTAACACGAAACTTAATTCTCTTAACTTTAGTTTCCTTGGCACAAGATGCCGCGAGTGAGTTGTTATATCCACTCTTACCTATTTTATTAACAGGTGTAATAGGAGCTGCGCCATTAGCACTGGGGCTCATTGAGGGCTGCGCAGAAGCAGCTGCAGGTTTTACTAAGTTAATAAGCGGAAAATCAAGTGATCGCTTAGGTCGAAAGCCCTTTGTGATATCTGGCTACTCATTAGCTGGTGTTGGTAAAGCACTCGTTGTCGTTGCAACTAGTTGGCCTCTAGTTTTCTTAGGCCGAGTGACCGATCGGATTGGAAAGGGAATGCGGGGTGCTCCACGAGATGCACTTATTTCTGACTCGGTAGATAAAGCGCACTTGGGGCGTGCATTTGGTTTCCACCGTACTGGCGACAATATCGGAGCCGTTATCGGACCTGGAATCGCTTTAATTGGGCTGGCCATGCTCGATGGAGATGTTCGAGCTGTTGCTAAATGGGCACTCATTCCAGCGATTATTTCGGGGCTTTTAACCTTATTAATTAAAGAAAACTTTGTCCGAACACCAAAAATTAAAGTTGAAAAAAAGCCACACCCACAATTACCGCAGAGTCTCAAACGAGCAATCGCGATATTGGTGTTGATTCAATTAACTAATATTCCAGACGTTCTTTTACTGTTGCGTTTACATGACATTGGTTTTTCAACGCAAGGTGTTGTGCTTTCATACATGCTCTTTAGCGGAGTAACAGTGCTTGCAGCATTTCCAGGTGGTTATATCGCCGATAAACTTTCACCGCGAATTGTCTATGCAGTTGGCTTACTTGCATTTGCGTTAGCGTATGCAACGCTCGGTGCAACTCAGAACCACACAATTGCACTTGTTGCACTCGGCCTATATGGCTTGTTTCCAGCACTTACCGATGGTGTTGGCAAAGCATGGATTGCAGGTTTGAGTGAAGAGAAGCACCGCGGTCGTGCACAAGGTATCTATCAAGCTTCAATGAACTTTGCTGTACTGGGTGCCGGTATTTGGGGTGGTGCGATGTGGAGTAAAGGAGATATTCAGTGGCCTTTAATTATCGCTGCCATCGGAGCACTTATTGGCGCGATAGTTCTTGCAACAGGCCATCTACGGCGCGCTCAATCATAAATAACGTCTCTTCATAGGCTTCAACAGATTGGTTATACGGATCTGGAACTTCTAAATCTGAAAACTGCGCAGATGTGGGATCAATGGAGCTAAGCGACTTATCAAAGCTACGTAAATAGAAGACCTTGCTCCGAGACTCCTCATCTGATGCCAGTTGAATTACCTTGCTGAAGTTACTTGCATCCATTACTAAAATTAAATCTGTTGCAAAGAAATCACTTGATTGAAACTGACGCGCAGCGTGTGTGTGCTTATATCCGGCGTTTTCCCAGACCTTCTGCGATGTTGGGTGTGCACCTTGACCAATGTGCCAAGCGCCGGTGCCTGAGCTATCGACGATAATCCTTGGCTCTTTCCAATCAGCGGTGCGATTAGATAAGACCGCTGCCGCCATAGGTGAGCGGCAGATATTGCCCATACAGACCATCGTTATACGTATCTCAGGCAGAGTTTTAAGTCGGTTAATCAAGCCTCGGGCTCTTCTGCTAACGCCTCTTGTACCGACTTTAAACGCCGTTCAATCTCATCAGCCTCATCAATACGCCCTTGCATACGAACAATTTTTGCAATCCGGGATTCAACATCAATGATGAATTCGAAGTCTTTAGGCTCATCTTCGCTGACTACCGATAAGACCTGCTCCAAGGTTGCTAGCCCTTCATCGAATTTTTCAAGGAGAATCTGTGCTTTGCCTAATTCGAAGAGAGCAAAGGTTTCGCGGCGGTGGTCATGGCCAGTTTCAAAGACATCGATTGCCTTGCGGGCGGTTTCAAGTGCGAGTTCGCCCTCGTTAAGCTCAATAAGGCATGAGGCCATTTTTTGATCACACCGGGCAACGTGGATAACCTCTTTGTTGCGCTTAAATAATATGCGCGCCTCTTTGAATGAATCTATAGCTTTTTCGTAGTTTTTTAATTCACGTTCGGCGCAACCGATTAAGTGCAGATCATTTGCCGCACCGATTTCATTGCCATCGACTAAATGCTCCTGCGCACATTCACGCATTGTCTCTACTACTTTTTCATACTTTTTTGATGTGTACCACCACTCACCAAGTGTGCAGGCAAGCTCTAGGGCGATGGGGGATTTGTTTTCACGCAAAATCTCAACGGCCTTACTCATTGCAGTTGCAGCCTCATCCATACGCTTTAACTGATTAAGGTTGTAACCAATCGCTGAATAGGCTTGAGCAAGTCCTTCGCTCGGCGCACTTGCACCTAGCGTTGAATAAATATCTCGTGCCGTCTCGGCAAGTGCTAAAGCCTCGTCATACTGTCCACGTGCATAGATGCGAGCGCTGAGTTCGTAATACGTGCTGGCACGCTCTTCACCATCGACTTCAGGAATTCGATCCCAGAGCATCTCCTCTGTGATGATTTCTTCCATGTCATCGTCTTCGCTCACGCAGACCGCCTCTCCTGTGCAAACTCTTTACGCGACTCTATACGCAAATACTTAAGAACGCTTGGGAATATCAATCTGAGCCACCCTCCATTTCCCAGATTTAGCTGCCTTAAGAACAGCGGCAGTGGTTAGTTGTATCTGCCTCTGTGTTGCTAGATCAAAAGTGTGGCCCCATGGGCAACGGTTGGCCATCGCACACACCCAGCCATTTGTACCCATATTGAGCACCTGGGCCCCACTCGGCGCGGTGTAATAGGTGGACATCGCAACGAAGCCTTTTTCAGTGGGGCTAATTGTTGCCCTAGCAAGGATCTCAACGCCAGGGCCTTTGGTACCCATTGCAGTGTCGGCCTCGTAACCATATATACCTTTTATTACTGCATTTTTGCCAAGCGTTGAAAAGGGCCACCTATTCGCAGATTCAAGATCTTTCCTTATACCTAATGAGAAATACTGCGAACCGATTAGCAAAGACTCTGGTTTATTGATTTCACGGTAGGGAGTACGGCCCGAAATCAAGCGAGCATTAATTTCAGTCTTTGCATATCCAGTGTTTCCACCAAAGATTAACAAATTAGCACCCGATAGCACCGCACCCTCAAACGCAGTTCGCATCGACTCTGTCCAGTATTCGCTATGCCCACCAAGAACAATCGAGGTTGAAGAGATAACTGGCTGCTTATCAAAATCAATATCGGTTATGTATTGAGTATCTATTCCAAGTTGTTCAATCAATTGAATAAGCGGCTGCTCCATATATCTGAACTGCCCAGCGCCATCTCCATCATAGGGGCGATCAAAACTTACTGACTCTGCACGTGTCTCTCTTTTACCATCGGCGCCTTTATATAGTGATGCTCCACTCCACTGGTTATATGACTGCCATGTCAGTACCGATGAGATAAAAGTAATCTGGGTTGAAGCCGATTGTGATCGAACCACAATTGGGATAAAGCTAGCTGCCCGACCTTTTGAAGTTAATTTAATTAGATACTGCCCTGGAGGTGTCTTGGCAGTGGGTGTAAAGTTCGTCGCTGATTTAATTTCTGCAACCAGGCGTGCCCCTGCCCCTTTGTAATATCCGATTCGATAGATCGAAATATCGGCGCTCTTTGCACCAACAATTCTCAGCGAACTTTTCTCACCACAACCAACACTGGTTGCATCGAAGTAACCTTCAATACGGGGGATATCTTTTCTACGTGAAAAATCTGCACTAAATCGCAAAGGAATACCAGCGGCCCAATCAGAGTTGCCGGCTTTCATATTCTCGCGCTCCACCCAACCAGGGCTCTGATCCCACCCGCACTGTGCAGCCACGGCCGGTGGAGCTCCCAATATGCCAAGGGTTAAGACCATGCTGAGGATGGCTCTCATGGCCCAACTCTAGGTTGATTTCAAATAGACAGCCTCAAATACTGGCCTTAGGCTTTCTACTTGCAAATCATTCGCATCTAGAAGGGGGTGGGCATGAACGTTGTTCTAAAGCCTGCCCAACCCCTCCGCCAGCGCTTGAGCCCCGATGAGTGGCGACGCATGGCCGCGATGTTTGGCTTCATTCTCTTCTTGCATGTAGCTGGTGCGGTTTTAATGTGGAAGGCCACAACTGGTAATTACATATTAAGCGATGGATCACTATTTGGCTGGGGTACTGCAGCCCTTGCATACACATTAGGTATGCGTCACGCCTTTGATGCCGATCACATTAGCGCCATCGATAACACCACGAGAAAATTAATGTCGGAAGGAAAGCGTCCGCTAGCTGTTGGCTTTTTCTTCTCTCTCGGTCACTCATCTGTTGTCTTTGTACTTGCCATGCTCCTTAACTTTGGAATTAAAGCTCTTGGCTCCCAGCTCAAGGATGAAAAATCAAGTTTGCATCATTACACCGGTTTAATAGGTACGACTGTGAGTGGTGTTTTCTTAATGCTTATTGCCATCTTAAATCTAGTAATTCTAATCTCTATAGTTGGTGTTTTTATCCAAATGCGTAAAGGTACCTACAATGAAGAAGAGTTAGAGAAGCATCTGAACTCTCGAGGTTTGCTTATGCGATTCTTTGGTCCTATCGCACGTCGAATCGATGCTTCATGGAAAATGTATCCTCTCGGTATTTTATTTGGCCTAGGTTTTGACACAGCGACTGAGATTGGTTTATTAGTTCTTGCAGGCTCTTCCGTTATTGCTGGTCTACCCTGGTGGGCGATTATCTCTTTGCCGCTCTTCTTTGCCGGCGGAATGAGTTTGCTCGACACTATTGATGGATCATTCATGAACTTTGCATACGGCTGGGCCTTCTCAAAACCTGTGCGCAAGGTCTACTACAACATCATCATTACTGGATTATCTGTATCAGTTGCCTTTTTCGTTGGCGGACTTGAACTCTGCCAAGTCTTTGCTCGACAGTTAAATCTCACCGGTGGCTTCTGGGATTACGCATTGGCCTTTGATTTAAACAGTGCTGGATACTTCATTGTTGGCGCTTTCGTTGTTGTGTGGACAATTGCACTTTTGCTGTGGAAATACGGCAAAATTGAAGAGCGCTGGCACAACAAGGCTCATGCTGCTCAACTTTCTCGAGGTGAGCAAAGTGATCACACCGCTGCAGGTATAGATCTTGGCCCAATTAATGCTGGCTTTATAATCGATTAAATAGCTTTATTCGTTGTTGCCCGACTGCGGCCCCCAGTAGAACAATCCCTGCACCAACTGGTTCATACCATGCAACGCTCTCGCCTAAGAAAATAATTCCAACTATCACGGCAACAACTGGTGTTACATATGTAACCGTACTGGCAATCGCACTACCGGCGGCCTCCATAATTTTGAAGTTCCAGATGTATGCAAAACCACTACCAAAAACTCCAAGTGCAATCATGGCAAATACAGGACCAGGTCGATACTCATCCTTGACTATTCCATCAATTAAATAGAAAGGCAAAAGAGTTATAGCACCCGCAGAAACCTGCACCGCCGCTAATGCTTCGGGCTGAAGTTTTCTCGGCAACACAAACTTGCGAGAGTAGGGGAATGAAAATCCATAACATGTTACAGCCAAGAGAAGTGCTAATACCGCCCCAATCGGATTATTACCGAGGCCCCGCCAAGCGCCCAGAACAGTCAGTACACCGATAAAGCCGAGCATTAAGCCGAGCACTTGAAAGTTTTTTGGTTTTTCTTCACGATAGATAACCATGATTGCAAGTAATGTCATTAAGGGAGTTACTGCGTTAATAATTCCAGCTAAAATCGACGTGACTTCAGTTTCAGCTACGGCAAATAGAACTCCTGGGATTACGTTGAGTAGCATTGAGACAACCCAAAGGTGAAACCAGATCTTCTTATCTGTCGGTAGTTGAATTTTTTTAAACCTTGCCCAGAAAACAAGGGTTAAGGCACCCAGAGATACACGCCCAAAGGCGACGCCAATAGGGGTTAAGAATTCAAGACCTAACTTGATGAATATAAAGGAACAGCCCCAGACAACGCCTAAGGCGATGTAGAGGCCGATCCAGCTAGAGCTATTTTTATGGGTTGCTAAGGGCAAAGGCACCTAAGAATGATGACACAACCATCCAGAGCCACCAAACGCGCACGATATCTACGTGCCAGTGATCAGAGGTATAGAGACCAAGTCGTGCACGGTTCCAGATTCCAAGTGAGATAAAGATCGTCAACACTATATGAACAAAGTTGAGAATCGTAAACAGATAGAAACATGAAACGTATGCACCATCAGAGAATGTAAATGGCGCAGTTGCAATGGTATTGAACTGATAAATAATTGCCACGATTGATGTCACGAGAGCAACTAATGAACCTAACTTGAGTTGCGTTTGGTTCTTAGCTCGCGCACCTTGAAGGCCATAGAAGTGTGCTAAAAGTCCAAAGGCAACGATTGCAGTTACTGTCCATCCTGGGCTCGACGATAAAGGTGTAATAGCAGGGTGATCTGCAGTTGCCTTTGGAAGCCACATGTCATTAACGTTTTGTCCGCGTAAATAGAAGTAGACAAAGAGCATGCTCAGAGCAAATGCGATATCTGCAACGAGTAAAAGAATCACTCCGAGGCGGTTACGACTTCCCACTACATCGGGATGTTCATGATGTGCATGTGTCTCGACACTCATGGTTTTGCCTTTCCGTATCCGTATGCATCTGATGTAACTACCGGTAAGACGTCAAAGTTCTCAAGTGGAATGGGATATCCGACCGTCCATTCAAGGGTCTTTGCCTGCCATGGATTCTTAGGCGCTTTAATGCCGCTCTTCCATGATGAGATAACGCCGTAGAGCAAGACCAACATTCCGCTCATAACTAAATAAGCTCCAGCAGTTGTAATCATATTTCCGGTGTTAAATGTCGGTGCAAATGATTCAACACGACGTGGTTGGCCGGCAAGACCAACAGCAAACATGCCAACAAAGGCGATATTAAAGCCGATTTGAACCATCCAGAACGCGACCCAGCTCAGTCTTTTATCAAACATGCGTCCAGTCATAGCTGGAAACCAGTAGACCAAGGCTGCAAGTGCGCCAGTTAAACCTGCACCCATTAACGTGTAATGGAAGTGCGCGGTTACGTACATTGAACCGTGCAAGAAAGCATCGGCTGGAACATCTGAAAGATAGATTCCTGTAATCCCGCCAATCATGAAGTTCCAGAGAAGTGCGAAAATCGACAATGCCGGCATAGTCATCCATAGACGACCGCGCCATAACGTCCCAACAAGTACTAGGAACAACATTCCAGTTGGAATCGAAATAAGTTCGGTCGTTAACATAAATGGAGTGTTAAGAAGTGGCGCCCACCCAGACATATACATGTGGTGAGCCCAAACAAGAGCTGAGAGGCCAGAGATTCCAGCGATTCCCATTACTGCAACATTAAAACTAAACAGAGGTCGGCGTGTAAATACTGGCGCCATCTCCATGAGGGCTGCAACTGCAGGAATAAGGATTACGTAGACCTCTGGGTGGCCCATGATCCAGAATAGGTTTTCATATAACCATCCACTACCGCCACCTGCAGTGTTGTAGAACGATGTATCGAGTGCACGATCCATCGCTGACATTATTTGTGATAAGAAAAAGACTGGGAATGCAGGAAGAGCGAGTACGACTGAGGCAACTACACCATAAATAAAGATTGGTGTGCGATTCCATGTCATGCCTTTAGCGCGCATACGCACAACTGTTGTTGTGATATTTGCGCCAGCTACCATCGTTGAAATTGCAAAGATACAGATGAACATGATGTAGCCATCCATACCAAGTGGTGCTTGACCAGCAAGTGGGTTATAGGCGGTCCAACCAGTAGAAATTCCTCCGATGAACTGTCCCCAAATTAATGGCACTGCAGCTGCAACGATAAGCCAGAAGCTCAGAGCATTTAAGCGCGGAAATGCCATATCTCGTGCACCGATCATGATCGGCACAATGAAGTTACCGAATGGCCCTGTAACCATAATGATTGTTGCGACAATCATGATAATTCCATGGGTTCCCACGATTGAGTTGTATGCCTGAGGATGGATCCAACCACCTTCGGGTGTTCCTAGATTTGTACGGATGAGCATCGCTAAAATTCCACCAATACCGAACATCGCCATAGTGGTCACTAAGTATTGGATACCTACAACTTTATGATCAGTTGTATATCGGAAATAGCGCTTAACACCCATGTCTTTACCGGCTAAGAACATATTTTCATCATGGGATAGATCTTTACCCATGAGCCAGCGGAATGGACCGACAAGTGCTCCGATTCCAGTCATGAAGCCAATAAACCAAGCAACCATTGATAAAAGCGTAATCTTATCTTCGCGCGAAAATAATCTAGCCTCTTCGGCATCTTGTGGCAGGAATTGGAGAGCTAGTCTCCAAACAACAATGGCA
>Ga0114977_10001219_pt1 | contig 16778 bp, 23 predicted proteins | sample S_130805_MF_Meta_FD_87026 | JGI IMG/M metagenome (GOLD analysis project Ga0114977, IMG submission 87026) | Freshwater microbial communities from Lake Simoncouche, Canada to study carbon cycling - S_130805_MF_MetaG | ecosystem: Environmental > Aquatic > Freshwater > Lake | place: Lake...
CATGGCTTGGTGTGTTGGGTACGGGGATGAGTAGGCAACACCTTTGCCAATGGGTCAACACCAATCTTTTGCCAAGTTGCCAAGCTGGGTCTTTTGACACAAGTGGCGGTCGACATGTGCCCGGGGATAGGCCGATAGAGCCCTCTGGCTTGCCCTAGGAGGCGTCTTGACCGTCAGACCGACCGAATACCCGCACCCCTAGGGCAACCCCCACTCCAGCGCACCCGATTGCCAGGCAGGTGGCCAAGTCGCGCACAACCTTGAGCGCCGCGGTGGACATGCGCAGCTGAGTCTCGGTGTTCTTGTCGTCGAGGATCACCGCGTCCTTGGTCAGCAGGGCGGCGAAAGCGTGCGAGTCGCGAAAGGCCGCAAGCACCTGCTCGCAAATCCAAGCCGTGGCCAACGCAGTCAAGCCCGACGCGATGGTCAGGATGGCCACCGCCCAGAGCAGGTTGGTATCAACGACGGGCTTTCGGTTTGGCTCCACGGGGTTTGGGTTTGGCGGATTTGAGGCCGGCGGCCTTCTGGGCTTTGTTCAGCTCGCCGGACAGGCGGGCCTTCACGACTCCCTCGGCCCAGGCGGTCACCTCTAGCGCCATGTACCCGGAGAGACCGTTGAGAGCCCAGAGCATCTTCTTATTCTCGATGTAACTGTCTAAGGCAAAGCCGGACAGGACAGCCACGACCATTGCGACAAACAGCCGCGTGAGCACCTTGCCCACCGTGAGCTTCTCGTCGGTCAGGATAATCTTCACGGCCATGCCCATCATCCCGAGAAGGCCAGCCAGGGCTCCCTGCTTGACCTCGGGGGAAATGTCCTCGGGGCTTAATGGTGAAGCGCTCATGAGATGCGTACGGGGGTGGTGTGCTTGCCCTGCAGTACGCGGCGGTAGTTTTCTTGCCAAAGCACCTTGCTCACGACCTTGCCAATGCGGTCTATCTCAGCCTCGCCTTTGCGGTACTCTTTGCTCTTCAGCGGGTGAGCAGTTAGATGTGGCAGGGCGATGTGCAGGGCCTCATGTGCCAGAGTCTCGAGCTCGCGGCGTGGAGATAGCCTGGGGTCAATCTCGATGACGGGGTTGTCAGGATCAGTATGGGCCTGACCCCCAGCCTGCTCTTTTCCCAAAGCCCGCCAGATAACCTTAACCTTCTTTGCTTTCTTGCGGGGCATCGGGGCAAGCGGGTTTGCGGAAGTGTAGCCACACCAGCAGCACGACCAGGAGCACAAGCCCGCCGACAGACGGCAGGAAGTAAGGAGACGAGAATAGGAAGGGCAGACCGCCAACGCCGGCGCCGACCGCGAAGGCCACGCCAGCCCGGATGTATTGCCCGAGGAGCGCCATAGCCAGGGCGGCGAGGAAGCAAACCCCAGCGGCCACGGCGAAAGCGTTGCGGACCCCTTCCGTGCGGACCTGCTCGACCTCGGTCTTCAGCGCCGTGATCTGCTTGTTCGCGGCGTCGAGCGCGGCCTTGTTCTTGGCGGCGTCTTGCTCGGCCTTGTTCCAGTTGGCGTCGATGACGGCCAGTAGTTTGCGGCCTGCGTCCTCGGCCAGCTTGTACTCTTCGGCGTTGGCACGGGTTACGCGGTTGCGGGCATAGGCCAGGGCGTCAGGGGTAGGGGGCGGGAGGTAAGAGAGGGCCACCCCCGTCTCGGCCTTAACGACGGCGGGCTTGTCAGCGTTCTCGCGGGCCACGGTCACGGCCGCAGCGACCCGGGCGTCGGCCTTATCAATCTGCTGGCCGACCTTGGCGAAGTTATCCGCCGGCGGCGTGGCCGTCCCAGTGCCCTGGGTGTCTGGCGAAGTAGCGCAGGCCGAGAAGAGGAGGGTTACCAAAATCAGGCGCATCGTATTTTGGTCTAGACCGTTTTACGGTCACTTGCCTTTCAGCGCGTCGAGCAGTTTGCGGCCTTCCGACTCCTTAGCCTGGAGCTTGGCGACGTTGTTGCGGTAGAGCAGGGCACCACCGACGGCGCCGCAGATGAAGCAAAAGGCACAGGAGCAGAGATAGAAGGCCATAGGTTAGGAAAGTTTCCCACAGATCCAAAGGTCTGCGCCTACTTTGATTAGTTGCATTATGCCGCTAGTCGACGCCGACGGGATTTGAACTGTTCCGAGAATGGTCGGTGCGGACATTCCAAGCGGGATGACGTTAACGTCAGAAGCGCCGGTTTGGTTGTTGACCACGACTAGGATAACCGTCCCAACAGAAAAAGAATAAGTTGCGTCATCAGGGACGGAAATGTCGACAGGGGGAAAGCCGCCGGAAGTGCCAGGGCCGACGTAGACAATGTTGTTGGCGTCGCCTGAAACCAAAGTGTATGCGTTGCTCGTAACATTGTAGACGGACTTGCCCGGCACGCTGGTCAAAAAGCCGGAGGGATTTCCGGAAAGCGGGTAAGCGTTTGCGCCGACATAGGTCGAGACGTCGCCGGCAGTCTGGTAGCCCAAGCCCGTGACATAGGTCGAGACGTCGGTGGAGGTCTGGAAGCCGTCTGGGTTTGTGTTCGGATAGCCAGCCGTGGTCTGCGTCGTTGCGTCGGGGAAGGTCAGCCCGGTCGGATTGACATGCATGTGGCCCGCCGAGTCGTAAACGTCGAGGCCGTTGTATTCGACCGTTGTGCCTTGCGCGTGGTCGTTGGTCAGTTGCACGCCAAGGCCCCAGCCAGCCAGCTCGCTGTCGTGGTTGGAGGTGTCCGAAAGCGTGACCTCGGCGTCGGCGTCCATAGCCCCACCAGCCAAGGGAAGGAAAGAGCCACCGGCGCCGGGCGTCCAGATCAGGACGGTGCCGTCGTACTGTAGCACGTCGCCCGCAGTCGTCGGTCCAGCGGTCGGGTTGACGGCCACCACGCCATCGGTTAACTGGTCAGCCGCGAGAGCTCCGCCAGCCGGGGCGGTAGTCATGGTCGTCGAGTCGGAGAAGATGATACCCGTGGCCGATAGCGTCAGGCCGCCGGTCATAGTGCCGCCAGCCAGGTCGAGCTTGTCGGCCAGCAGGGCGTCCGTGGAGTCCTTGGAATAAAGAGAGAGGGGCATAGGTTTATCAGTAAATGGTTACGGCGTCCCAGGCTGCGTCCTTGCGCATGTAGTAGGAGCCGTCGGAAGGAGCGTCGGGGATTTTTGCGTCAAGGGCCGTCTGCAGATCGGTCTGCGCCGATAGCGTGCCAGTAATGGCGCCCCAAGTTGTCGAGGTGACAGGGGTAACGCCGCCCACGTTGACGGTCCAAGCTGAAAAGGTGCCGGTGCCCGTGTGGTTCTTTACGTCAACGACTAGCGCGCCAGTGCTCGAGTTGTAGCTCGTCACCACGCCGTGCATGTGGTAGTTTGTAGGATCAGACGTGCGTGAAATGGTAAGGTCTTGCGTCGCCGAATACGACAGGCCTGTGCCAACGGTCAGTGACTTGTTATTGTTGTCGATTGCCAACGACGTGGTCGAGGTCGTCAGGTAGCGGTCTCCGGGCACGATGGTGGACCAGGTCGTGTCGTAGTTGGTGCCACTTGCTTTGCTCAGGAACTGGCCCGTAGTGCCGCCAGTTGCGACGCCAGCGCCCGTTGCACCGGTGCTCCCGACGTCCCCACGGGGGATAGTGAAATTGAAGACCGCCGCCGATGTCGTGCCCGCGTTAGTGACCGAGGCCGACGATCCGGGAGCCCCCGTCGTGGTCGTGCCAGCCGTTGCAGTCGCCGCCGTGCCTGTTGCTCCAGTAGCGCCAGTTGCGCCCGTGGCCCCGGTGCTCCCGACGTCCCCGCGGGGGATAGTGAAATTGAAGACCGCCGCCGATGTCGTGCCCGCGTTGGTGACCGATGCCGACGATCCGGGAGCCCCCGTCGTAGTCGTGCCAGCCGTTGCAGTCGCCGCCGCGCCCGTGCTACCCGTTGCACCAGTGGCACCAGTGGCGCCTTGCGGGATGCCAAAGTTGAAGACCGCCGCGGAGGACGTGCCTGCGTTGGTGACCGTGGCCGATGAGTTAGGAGAGAGGGTAGTCGTGGTACCCGCCGCGATGGTCGCCGCAGGGCCTTGTGCCCCAGGGGTGCCGAGCTCGATGGACAAGCTGGCCGGCGCCGTGGCCAAGACCGAGAGGGCCAGCGTGCTGTCCGTGCCCTCGACCGAGACGGTCAAAGTGCCTAATACCTCAGAGGTGACCGTGATGCTGCTCATGTGGTCTTAGGCGGTGACCTGGTCGACGACGGTGAGGCGGAAGGTGTCTGAAAAGAAGGTGGTGCCGCCGTAGACAAACTTGATGTCGGACCGGGCCGTCCCAAGGGAGAAGCCGGCAGTGGTCGTGGCGGGCAGGCTAGCCACAAAGGAGAGCCCGTTGCCGGCCATGGTGATCGTGCAGCTGTACGACGCCCCAGACGAGTCGATGATGTCCGAAGTGACCGTGGTGGTCAGCAGGTTGGCCGGGCCGCCCGCTGCGGGGGTGTAGGTGACCGTGCCCGAGTAGGTCGTGCCGCGCTTGAACGTGACCGTGTTGCTCATCTTAACCTTGGCGGGGGGTTAAAGCGTGACCGTCGCGCCGGCCGTGTTCTTGGTGTAGCCAGACCAGGCACCAATCCATAGGTCTTTCTCGGCCTCGTAGTAGGGGTCGGCAATCCATGGCGGGGTGTAGCCTGTACTATCCAAAGCGGGGGTGTTCATCACGCAGGCATTGGGGAGGGCCAGCGGGCCGAGGTGCTGCTGGTCTACCTTGAAGACGCCGTCTGCCCAGGTCAGGTCAGCAATCTTCCACTTCTGGCAGTTGTAGTTGTACGCGTAAACTGAAGGCGCGTTAATGATAGTAATGGACTCACTGCCGGCCGGAGTTAAAACCACGATAGGTTCATTTCGGTACGTCACCAGCCTGTAATACACGTACATGTAGAAGCTACCCGGGAATGGGTCGGTGTAGTTGTCAGCCTCAGACGCAATCTCAAGGACGGCCAGATAGGGGACGGGAGGGTCCTCATCGTCAGCGCACATCACGATGAACACGCCGTAGTGCTTGCTCTCATCAATCTTGACGTAGCCGCCCTTGTCGACCCAAGGCGTGGCGGCCTCATTTGCGAAAGGGCCGTCGACCTTAGCATCATCTGGGTATGCCCAAACCTTTTGGACCTCGGCCTGAATGGGAGCAGCCGCATAAGGCGCGGTTGCAAAGTAGGAGAAGTATCGCACGAACCCCTTGCGCACTGAGACGCCCCAGACGCCCGGGGAAACCTTACTGCAGTTAACCTTGAACTGGTCAGGATCAGACTGCTGTTCTGGGAAGTCGACCGTGAGGGAGGTGCCGTTCTGGCCCGCGCTCAGGCTGTAGCCGTTGCCGGGTTGCATGATCAGGACCCGAAGAGGGGGTAAACTTCCGGCACCCAGCCCTCGACCGAGTAGCGCAAGGTGTAACTGATTTTGTAGACGTTCAGGCCGTAGTCCTCGAAGTTGACGGAAGCCAGGAGCAGCTGAGCACCGGCCTCGCCGTCGTACGACGTGCCCATGTAGTTGGGAACTAGGACGGGCAGGAAACCTTGAAATGTCTGGTCGTTAGACGAAAAGCCGACCGCCGACCGCATGGTCTGCACTAGCGTGTCACCTTCTGGGTTTGACGCGCCGCCCTTTACATAGATGACGCCAGAGAAGCCCGTGGTGGGCGACAGGTATGACTTGCGGCCGTAGTAGTAAGGGAACTCCGGGTCAAGGAAACCGACAAACTTGCCACCCCCTGCTTGCGTAAAGTGTGCGCCGTTCTCACCCGCGTAGAGCGTCGGGCTATTGGGGTCTGCCTTAAATGTCGATTGAGGATAGATGGGAGCCGTGATCGTTCCGGTGCCATAGCCAGCAATGGGGTCGATGCTGTCAGTGTTGGTGAAAAAGTTGCGGTGCGTCTCGATAGGCTCGCTGCTGGTGGCCACGGCGCCGGAGACGTTGGGGTCGGTGACGGTGGGGTCGCCTTCCTCGGGCGACGTGCCTGTATTGATGCCGACGTAATCGACGGACAGTGTGGCGATGCCGTTGCGATCGTACGACGCCGAGACGCGGTTGGACCACATGAAGGCGTCAAAGGGGGCCACCGGGTGAGCCACGCCGCGCTCAAACTCAGTGATGTCCACGGCGTATTCACGGTCCAGCTTGAACGTGCACTTGCCAGTCCATAGGCCATAGCCGTCCTGGCCTACGGTCCAGCCTGCTTGGAGGACCGGGCTGGAGAGGTCGTTGCCTTTGTCGATGCGTGCCATAGTTAGGAGACGTTGGTGGTGTCGTAGTAGACGTTCTTAGAGGCGTTGCCGTTGCTGGTGTCCTTGGTAAAGTCGCTAGTGGTGCCGGATGCGTTGGCGATGATGGCCAGGTACTCGTTGGCCTGCTTCTGTAGCTCGACCTGCTGGTTGAGTAGGTTCATCTGCGGGGACAGGCCGACGCCGAAGGTGGAGTTGTCGCCGGCAAAAAGGGAAGGCTCCTTCTTGTTCTTTTCGTCTTGGGCTTTTTGCTGCTCAGCAGCCAGTGCCTTCTTCATGTCCTCCTCGTTCATTTTCATGATGTCTTCTTGAACGCTCTTGTAGCCAGCTAAAATCTGTTCACTAACTCCAGGACCACCGCTTTCAGAGTCCATCGGGGCGTTCTTGCGATAGTACTCTTGGCCGCGAGGATCTCGCAATAAGAACTCACGGACTACTTCACGACGGGCATGCTCAGCGTTCTTTTTCTCTTCCTCGCTACGAATGTCGACCTTCAGCTTTTGGGACATGTAACGCGTGGTCACATCGACCGGGGACTTATTGATGTCTTCTAGCTTAACGTTGGCCGCAAAGTCTACCGCGTCCTTGGCGTCCTGCCGGGCCTTGGCAATGGCGTCGCCGATGAAGCTGATGGCCGTATGGATGAGGGCCACGGGGGCAAGGAAGGAGAGGAACAGGTCCTTGCCGGCCTCGCTGAACTTCTTGCCGATGGCCGCTGTCTGCTTGTCCATGTCAGACATGGCCTTCTTGGCCTTCTCGGTCTGCTGCGGGACATCACTAGTGCCCTTGATGTTGTAGGTGACGTCCTGGCTCATGGTCTCTTCACTCTTGGGAAGTCGTAAAGGCCGCCATGGCTTCCTCTTCCTCAGTGGTCAGGATGTTGACGTCCACCCCCTTAAGGCCGGCAAAGGCCGTCGATAGCCAGACCGCCTGACATTCAGGCATCTCCCACGCCCGGCGCTCGTCGATGCCGTTGCTGATCAGGTTGGCCACCATGTTGAGCGCCCAGGGCATGCCAACGTCAGCTGCCCGCTGGCTCTCCGTCTTCTCCCAGAACTTTGGCCAGTGGCCCTCTAGCATGTAGACGCGGAAATCGGCCATTGCCTTGATGAAGGTCTCTGGGTCCTTGTTCCAGCGCTGAAGGATTGCCCGGTCCTTGGCGTTGATGTCGTTAATAGGTGACTCTGCGCAGGTCTTAATGGCGGCCAACATGGCGCCAGCGGTCATCTCCCCTGGTTGGACAAAGGGCGAGCCAATGGCGTGAAGCCGTACCCGGTATTTTAGGCAAAAAGGGTAAACGACATAGCCCAGAATGTTAATCTGGGCCGGGTCGGTGAAGGCGTTAATGAAGCGGGCGTCCAAGGCCCTACTCTTTACGCGTAGCTGGCGATGGCGTCAAGCTGCTTGACCTTGACCGTCACTCGCACGAAGTCCTTGTTGCTGCCTTTTTCCTCAACAGACTCCACCACGCCGGTGATGGTCTGGGATACGCCCACGTCAGTCTTGGTGGCAATGGTGCAAGAGGCGCCCACTTCAGGCATGTCGACCGTCTTGGCAATGCCTTCAATGCTGATCTCGCGGCCAATGCCGTCGTAACGGAGGGTCACGGTCACGCCCGTCTCGTCGGCGGCCTTGTCGTTAAGCTCGAAGTTTTTGGTGACCGTCAGGGACTGGGCGAGAAAGTTACTGATGCCGGACTGGGTAGCCACGCCGAACAAAACAGTAACGCCTTTTAGTGTAGCAGCCATAGGTTCTTAACCTTGGGCCCGTGGTCAAGGGGCCAGCACGCAAAGCACCGACAGGCGCAAGACGGTGGCCCACGCCCCGGTCTGCTCGTCGAGGCCCTGATCCTCGGACTGCACGGTCACGTCATAGAGGGCCGCGTCGCCGTTGCTCGTAAACTGGGCGGCCATGGCGGTCACGTCGGCCAACGCCCCGACCATCGCGGCGGCCTTGGCCCGGTGGTCCGTCAGGGTCACGTCGTTGGCGTTGTCGTGCAGGACGCAGCGGACCTGGCAGTCATAGTTGCCCAGGCCATCAGGTAGGCCACTGGGGGTGCCGGCGGAGTCGCAGACCACGACCACCTTGGGCATCACCGAGTCGGCGGTGCTGTCGCCCGGGTAGATGTTGGTGCCCGTCAGGCCGACCTCAGCCTGGAGCATGGTGACGAGGTTGCCCTCGACGATGTGACGGATGCTAGCGGTGCCCATGGTGTTATTGTTTTTTGTTAAACTTGTCGGCCGCCTTCTTGAGCCGTTGCTCTAGGTCTATGCGCAGCATCTTGTAGCGTAAGCCTAAAACGGTCGACTTGACGTCAGCCTGGGTGCTTACGTTGTTTAGGTCGGCGATACCGTTGGTAAGCATCAGGTCCACGTTGCTCTTGGTGTCGGTGAAGGTGTAGTTGCCCGCCGTGCCGGCGTGGGCTTTGATGTAGTTGCCGATGCCCGAGGTGCCGAAGTTGCTTTTGTTCTCGCGGCTCGATGGCTTAGGCAGGGTCATCAGGACCTTGAACCAGCCAGACTTGAGCTTCCCGACCATAGGGGTGCGGGTGTCAATGTAGGCTTGGATCTCGGCGTCCGTCTCAACCAGAACCTTGTTGCGCCAGTTGGTCAGGGGCTCAAAGGGTCGGCCATTCTTTTTGAAGCGGCCACCTGCCTTGGTTAGCAGGGTCTTATGCAAGGGCTCCAGATTACGCTGGAAGCCGAGGCCGTACTCGTTGGTTCGGAACTGGGACCGGTTGAAATAGTTTTTGGCCTTACGGAAAGCCCGGTCGTCGTCGTAGTCGTTGGCGATAGCCTGCAGGATACGGGTGCCGCGCTTCAGCGCCGTGCGGCCAGCGCCGTCAAGCAAGCTGCGGAACTCTGACGGGTTGCCTGACTTTGTTGCGTAGGCCAGCTTAGTGGTCAGCAGGATCAGCGGTGCGATGCCCTTGCGGTTGTCGGCAGCCACGTAGATCTTGCGAACGTCCGCAGAGATGGCCCGCTTACCAGCCTTCTCGCCCGAGACCGTCAGGCCTCCCTTTCCGCCGGCGCCCATTGGCGGGGTAAGCATCATAGACTCCCGGCAAATCAGGGCGGCGTTTTTTAGCGCGATGTCGCGGATGGTCTCGTGACAGTTGAACGCGTACTCGGTCATGGCCTTGTTAAACTCGGCCAGACTCTTGGGGTCAAACTTGAGCGTGGCGCTCACTGGTTGAGCAGGATGACTTGCAGGGTCACCCAGGCGCTCGGGCGCTTATGGGTCTGGGCGATGATGCGCAGGCTCTTACCATCCACGGCAATAACTTTGCCAATCCCTAGGGAGGCGATGGGCTCCTGACTCACGACGATGGCCGCCGATGCCCCATTAGACCCATCTGGGAGGCTCCAGGAGGCCGTTGCAGCGGGGATGCGGACCGTGTGCTGGGTCCGGTCTACAAAGCCCCCCTCTTGGAAGGATTGGCTGACCATCGGGTCCGAGATGAGGCACTGAAAGGTGATGGCCCCGGCGTTGCACGATCCTGACACGCCAAAGTCGTCGACCATCAGCTTGGCGTCGTCGAGGAAAGTGCCGTCAGCGTAGAGGCTCATGTCTTAACCTTGGGCACTAGGTCAAAAAAAAGGGGCCCCGTAAGGAGCCCCAGTGTTTGCTAAGCCGGTTAGGCTTAGGCGGTCTTCAGGCGGACCAGCGAGGTCGAGCGACCGACAGCAGCACCGAAGAGCAGCGTGGCGGTGACGTTCATGTAGCCGGACTGCTCCTGGCCCATGATGACCTGGACGGAGAGACCGGTGGTCTCGTCGGTGGCGTTGGCCACTTCCCAGCCCGGGATGTCGGTCTCAGGCAGCGCCGAGGCAAACGCGATGGCGTCCGGACCAGCGACCCAGCCGGCGAGCGACTCGGAGTTAGCAGCGAGGTTCGCGAACTGGTAGACGCGGGCACCAGCGATGACGCCGAGGTCACCGTCGCGGATGATCTGCGCACCGAGGACGTTGTTGCCAACGATCTGGGTGTCTTGGCGGAGGTCGGAGATGTACGTGCTGTTCAGGACGGCGTAGCGCGGGGTCGGGGCCTTGGCGTCGTCGAGGGTCTTCTGGACGGCCACAAGCTCGGCGTAGCTGAGGGCAGCGCCGGAGACGGTGGAGGCCGAGTAGTTGGCGTTGGTCACCTGCGTGTTGATGACGTCCATGACCTTCTGAGCGAGGGCGATGGAGGCCGTGTTCACGAAGTTATTGATGAAGAACTGCGGGCCGTACTCCTTGAGGTTCGAGGGCGTGAAGCGGCTCGAGACCTTGTAGTGGGAGAGGGAGACCGTGGACGAGGTGATCGTCGCGTCGTCCTGCGTGAGGTAACCACCCGAGCCAAAGGTCGTGGCGGTCGAGGTCCCGATGAGGGGAACCTGGATGCTCATGCCCTGAGTGCCGGGGCGCGCGGAGAAGACGGTGGAGATGCCGGAGAGGACCGGGAGCTTGTTAGCCAGGGAGCTGATAACGCCCTGAGCCAGGACAGCCGGTGCGGCGGTGATGGAGTTAGCCATGTGTGTGAGTTAGTAGTAGTTAGGGAAAAGGTTTAGAAGGACAGGCCGCGCACGATCTGGTGCTGATTGGCCTTCCAGTAGTCGGTGCGCTCCTTGGTGCCAACGGGCAGGGCAAGGAAGGTGGCAACGTGGTCGACGGCCTCCTTGGAGACAATCGGAGCAGTGGGGTTGACGGCCACCGGGTCGATACCCGTGGACGCGACGATGTCGGCGGCCTGCTTGGCGGCGGAAACAGCGGTCTTCTCGACGGCCTCGACCTTGGCGTTGGCCGCGTCAGTGGCGGCCTTGAACTGGTCGAGCTCGGCGGTGAGCTCAGCGATGCGGGAGTCCTTGGCCGAGATGTCAGCCTTGGCAGACGCAAGCTCGTCGGCGGCGCCAACGGTCAGCTTCTCGACGGTGGCGCGGAGGTCGTCGCGCTCAGCCGTGAGGGCCAGGGCAACGGTGCGCAGGTCGGTCAACTCAGCCTCGGGGGTCAGTTTGCTCATAGCGTTCTTAATCTTGGCGGTGCGGTCAAAGGCAGAGGGCTCTTCCATCGGGTCTTCCTCAACGTCTTCCATGCCGGCCATGATCTCGGCGGGGTCGCAAACCTCTACGCCAAGGGCCTCGACCGCGTCACGGTTGGCCGCGTCGTTGTCGATGAACTCGTCTACCTCGATGTCCGCGTCGAGCATAGCCTTTACGGCGGCGGCCTTAAACTCAGGCGCGGGGTTGCCGTCCTTGTTCATAATCAGCTCGGCGTATTCCAGCCCGGTGGCCTTTAGGTCGGCCACGGTCTTCTCACGGTCAGACTCGGGGCGGTTAGTCAGGACCACGACCTCCTCGGCCTCGGCCTTGATGTAGTCCACCACGGGGGTCATGGTCTGGCCGTCCTTGTCGATAAGGGTGCCGTCAATGTCGGTAACGATGCGGGGCATAAGTTAGAAAGAAGCAAGGGCCATGCCCAGGTTGTCGGCCATGCCGGTGACGAGCCCGAGGCCGGCCGCCTTCTTGCCGGAGAACACGGCGCCGTTCATGGCGGCGTCTTGAGCCAAGCTGCGGGTCTGCTTTACCGAGCCCATGAAGTCAGCGTGGATCTCGTCGACCTGCTGCTGGAGGTTGGCAATCTGTTCAGGGCTTAAGCTGGTGCCTTCAATGCCGGCGCCTTTTAGCGGGGAGCCAGAGCTCTTGATGACGACCATGTGGACTCCCGCGTCGGCGTAGGCCTTGGAGAAGTCAGGGATGGCCATGTAGACGCCGATGGAGCCAACGCTCGAGCTGTTAGAGCAGACCACCCGGTCGGCGGCGCTGGCAATCCAGTAAGCGGCGGAGCACATCTCGCCGTCGGTGTAGGCCATGGTGGGCTTGCTCATGCCGCGCACCTGGTTGGCTAACTCTTCGACGCCAGTGACCGTGCCACCCGGTGAGTCGACGGCCAAGCAAACCTTCTTGACGGATGGGTCAGACTCCATCGCGGCGAGCGTGGCGGAGATCTCGTTGATGTCGGCCGAGCCGAGCATCTTCTCAAGCGGGCTTAAGCCCTTCCCGATGACGCCACAAACGGGCACGACGCCGATGCCGTTCTCGGTCACGTAGGGCACCGGGCGCTCTCCAAAGAGCTTGGCCAGCACGTCGGTGAAAGCGTACTTGTCGGCCAGCGCCTTCATGTCGGCAGCCTTAGACGGGTCGATGAGCAGGGGCTCGCGGCCCTTGAGGCCATTGGTGAGGAAGCGCATGGTGATCAGATAAGGTTGGGAGCGTCCTGCCCAGGGGCTGGGCTCGGGCCGTCGGCGCCGTCCATCGGTTGGGTCACCGGGTCGACCGAGGCCTGCGGGGCCTGCATGTTCTGGAAGCGCTGCATGGCTTCCTCGAAAGAGACGCGGCCAGCCGTGGCGTCGGTTGTCTCCTTGGCAAAGGCGATGTCGCGGACCAGCTGGCTGAAGACCTTCTGGTAGTTTAGGCCGCGCTTCTTGAGAACCTCGGTGTAAGAGGTCAGGCCGGCGAGGAGGTCGTCGCGGTCGTTTTTGGAGTCGCGGCCGTTGTCGATGCTAGGCATCTGCGGGCAAGTGAACTCGACGTCGGCCCACTTGGGGTCGTCGGGCAGCTCGCCCTTGGCGATGCCGTCGCTGATGCGGTACTGCCAGTCAGGCATGCAGTACTCGTCGACCACCATGCACTGGATTTGTCCAACATAGCGGTCGGCCTTACCGAGCACCATGCGGATCAGGGCCGAGCCGGCCTTGCTGCCGTCGGTCACAATCTCGTAGGGAAGGCCACCGGCCGCAATCATGCGGGACAGGACCTCGTTAAACATCTGCATGCTCTGTCGCGGGAAGTTAGGGGACACGCTCTTGAGGTCTTCGCCGGGCTCGAGCACTAGCAGCTTGCCGCCCATTTGCTGGCCAATCTGGTTAAAGGAAGACGAGCCGATGCCGTTAAGGTCGGCGGCCATGCTCTCGTCAATCGCCCCACCTGCTTTGGTCAGGATGTTGGGCACGTCCGTCACCTGTTTAGTCGCCCGCTTCTCCAGCTCGATAATCTCGACCTGGTCTTGCATGCTGTTCAGGGCCTGCTGCATCGGGGGTAGCCCGTGACCGCCGGAGACGCGTTGAATGTTGGCCACGTGGCACATGGCCGCCGCGGGGATAAGTTTGTAGCCGGCCTCTCCGGTCTGGACCCAGTAGCCCTTCACGGCGCCGTAAAGGTCGTAGACAATGCCGTCCCAAGTCTGCGCGTCGACAAGCGCCTGATCGTCAGGGTTTAGCACCCGGTGGCCTTCGACCATCTGCATGCAGGCGTCGCCCGATGCGTTCTTAGTCTTAATGGCGTAGATCTCGCCGTCGACCGCCCACGTGCGCACGATGCAACGCTGGATTTGCTCACCAGAAAAGCGGCCAGTGATGTCGGCTCGGCGGGTCTTGCGGAAGTAGTAGTCCTCGTAGAGTCGGGCCTTTACCGGGTCGAGCGCGTGGCTTGTCGGGGTCAGGCCGTCACCGACGACATACATGACCATGTCGTTCACAAACTGCACCATGGCCGGATAGTTTTTTTCGGCGTAGCGCGCGCGCTGCACTAGCTGCAGGCGGTCAGACTCGCGGACATCCTTGCGGGAGTCTTGCGGGGTCGAGCCGTACCAGGCACGACGGGCAAAGGTGAAGCCACCGTTCAGGAAGTTATTATTCCATGACGCCTGTGGCTTGGGCGTAGCGTCGCCAGCACCGGGCTTGATAGCCTTTGGAACTTTGACCTTGGGCGTGGTAGTCTTCTTGGCGGGCATAAAGCTCAGTAGACGCGGTTGTCCCAGCGTACATTCAGAACACTGTAACGGGCGTAGGCCGCATAGGCCTGCGGGTCAAACTGGAAGAGGGCGTAGCCGGCCTCGTCGAGCATCTCCTTGGGGCTTAAGGCCCACTGCTTGGAAACGCTCGACCCGCTGTCACTGTAGCTGACCACGTTCAGCCCCGTAGTGATAGCCGTGACCGCCTTGTCGCGGATTGCCAGCAGCTCGCTTTCAGTTAGTCCGATGAAAAGTCCTCGTGCCATGGTTGGGTCTTAACCTTGGGCGTGGGGTAAAGAGGGGACTGACCGCCGGGTTCCATGTACCCGAGCGCCGCAAGCCATCACGACACCACAACAACGTTCCGACGGCCAGTCCTGAAGGTAAGGTGAAGGGGTTGCCATAAAGGTCAAGCGTCCAAGGGCACCGGGTCAGCGGCGCCTTCTCTCCCGACGATGCCCCAACGCACGGCCGCCAGCATAGCTAGGAGCTCGCAGTCGAGGGCGTGGTTGTCCTTCTTGCCCGCCGGCAGGATCCACTGGGGCTTGCCCGTGCGAGAGTCGCGGACCCGCACCTCGGCGTTCATCTGCTCAACGTAGTCGGCCACCGTGTCACGGGCGTAGGTGTGCACCTTGCGGACCCGTAGGCCTGACAGCAGGTCCTTGCCGGCAAGGTTAGACCAGACGATGAGCCGGGCCCGATTGGTCTGCCCTGGTACAACGTAGCTTTGGATGTCTGAGTAGAAGCGTTTGCTGGTCTGGCCGTTGCTACCCTTTACCGTGAAGTCGTCCTGCCCGGAGCCCTTCGCACACTTCCAGCTCCTCTTGGCCGTCTCGGCGTAGACCACTTGGGCGTTGTCCCCTGCATCGACCAGCACCAGCGCACGGTGGACACCATGGAGTTTGGCAAAGTCCTCGACCGCTTGCCACGTCTCGAGACGGGCAAAGCCCTTTAGCCGACTGTGCCCGGTCTTGCTCCAGCTGCGGACCGTCGCCCAGAAGTGTCCTCGCTGACAGTCGACGCCCATGCTGCGGAAAGGCACCGACCCTTGCGGTGCGTCCTTCTGGTCGGCCAGCGTGGCCTTGGGCGTGATCATGGCCTCGGCCTCCCAGGCATCCGCAAGCCCGTAGTCGCTGGCTGTAGCCGCCGTTACCATTGACCCGCCGTCGTCTGACCATGGCAGGGCAAGGTACTTCTGTTTAAAAATGCGGCGCTGGTCCTCGTCGCCGTAGGTGTCGCTGGCCTCCTTGGCCTTCAGCATGTCCACCCCAAGGGAACCCCAGCTCGTCGAGGCCAACGCGTTGACGTGCAGGCCGACCCACCCGCGTTTCTGGCTCACGGTCGTCGGGACAAACTCGCCGGCCGCGTTGCACCTGATCCGCGTCTCGTTGGTGTCCGGTAACCGAGCAGAGCACTTGGCGCACTCGTACGTCGTGCCGTCCTCAACCTTCCGGTGGTCCCAGCCAGAGTCGGTCTTAGCGTCGTCAGGGAAGCGCACATAATCCCATAGCCAGGGCTGGAGGTGGTCGCAGGCCAAGCACCGGAACTGCCATTCACGCTGGTCGGTCGTGCCGTACAGGTTCGCAAAGTCGTCGCCCACCAGACCAGGCTGGCTAGCGTAGAGCTTCTTGCTGGTCCACTCGTAGGCTTTGGTGCGGGCCATCGACTCCTGCAACGCCCCCTTCGGCCACTGCCAGAGCTCATCGCCAAAGACGTACCGCGTCGAGATGCGCTGCAGGTCCTTGTGCGTCGTGGCAGAGTTGTTGTAAACAATGGTGCCGTCGCTGAAGTCGATGGTGTCGCTCTTGGCGTTGTCGTGCGGGCTCATCGCGTCTCTTACCACCGGCACGATGTTAAACAGCGGCCGCAGGTAACGCAGGGTGAAGTCCTTGGCGTTGTCTTGGTTGTCCATGTAGATGACCAAGTTGCCGCGATCGTTGGCCATCAGGTGCGTCGCCAGCAGGCGCATGGTCAGGGTCTTGCCGCATTGGATTGCCCAAGGCATGGCCAGCACCCGCGTCGAGGGCTCGGCGAAAATGCGGATAGCGTGAGCAATCCACGGCCAGCGCTCGGGACGGTACCCGCCCTTGAAAGGGGAGTCGGGAATGTTGGTGACGTTACGGGCCAGCCAGGTCACCGGGTCGGCGTTGTCCGGTGGCGCTAAAGCCTTGCGACCGACGGCCAGCAGCTCCTCGGTCTTCATTTGCTCAGGTCCTCACGCGTCTTGCGTACCCAAGCCTGCAGCGCCTCGATAGCCTTGGGCGGGTCGTTGGGGTTGCAGGCCTCTCCAATCTCGGCAGGCATCTTGTCCAGTCGTGCCACCACTTCGCCCACGATCCGGAGCATGGCCTCCTGCGCGTCGCTCGCCTTGATGTAGTCGCGGGCTAGCAAAGCCCGGCGCTCTTGCTCTTCCTCCAGATTGATGAGCGTCTTGAGCGACTGATTGTAGGCCGTTTGGTATTTCCCTTGGTTGGGGTCGCCCATTTCCATCGCGGCCTCCCAGACTCCACGCGCCCGACCGACCAGACCACGGTGCTCATCGATGGTGTCGGCCAGGCTGCCGTCATCTAGCTCGACCACCTTGGGCTTCGGTGCTCCCTGCCGGCGGGCCGCCTGCTTTTCCTCACGCCAAGCGCGCGCGGCCTCGATGCTCGAGTCGGGCATGCCGTCTTTGATCAGGATGCTGACGCGTTGAGAAGTCACGCCCAGGGCTGAGGCCAAGTCTTTGAGCTTCATTTTTGGGGCTTTTTGATAAATCCTTCAAATCCGCCGAAAACCCCCCTTTTTTTTCGACGGGGTGTCGACGCCA
>Ga0114977_10001220_pt1 | contig 16775 bp, 18 predicted proteins | sample S_130805_MF_Meta_FD_87026 | JGI IMG/M metagenome (GOLD analysis project Ga0114977, IMG submission 87026) | Freshwater microbial communities from Lake Simoncouche, Canada to study carbon cycling - S_130805_MF_MetaG | ecosystem: Environmental > Aquatic > Freshwater > Lake | place: Lake...
AAAGGGCGTTCTGATGCTTGGACGGAAAAGCTTGAATCAATGTTGGTTGCTGCTCGGGATAATATGGAGGCCGCGAGCGAGGTTAATTTAGCAATCACAGGTGACAAGGCTAGTATGTTGAATGGCGCATGGCGCGTAAGGGCTGGTGTTTAATGGCAATTAGCAAACTACCTATATTCACATCATTCGACCGTCAACGTTTCACTCAATACGGCAGTTCTGACCTTGCTAATTGGTATCCCATGTCTGTTGATTCAGGCAAAGATAAACAAGCTTTTTATCCGGCAATGGGAAGGCAACACCTTAGTTTTCTTGGTACAAACCGTCTTGTGTTTGACCAAGAACCTAGGGATATATTCCGTTCCATTGATTACGTGTATGTTGTTGTAGGCACGCGCGTCATTCAATACGATAAATTTTACAATCAAAAGATATTGCCGTTAGATGTGGCGGCTACGGGTGACATTTGGTTTGCTTATTTGCCTGTAGGCACATTGGTCTATTGCATGATGACTGATGGCGTTAATGTTTTTGTTATTACGGAGAATGGTGGTGCGGTGACGATGGTAGTTTCTACAGATATTCTTCATACACCAGCAAATCCTACTTTCGTGGCTGCATTTGGTAATCGGTTTGTGGTAAGCACTGACAATACGCCTGATTCTACGTTGTCGCAAATCAATTTAGGCCCTGTTCCGCTTGATCCATCTAAAATTTTTACAATACCTGACGGTGGTGCAGGATACCCATTATTTTTTCGTGCGTCTGGCTTGGTTAGGCAATACGGCGTTCTTCACAACACGCTATACATATTTACTGACTTTTCTTGTGACATTTGGTCTAATATCCAGACTCAGATAGATGTTGCCGGGGTAACTCGCACATTTCCATGGAAACTGAGTTCGTCATACAACTGGGATTACGGTATACAAGACCCTCATAGCCTTGATATTGATTTTGGCATGATGGTTTGGTTAGGTCAGAACCGTAATGGTTTGGTTAACTTCATGATGAGCAATGGACAGACGCCGCAACAGATTAGCACGCAGGCTGTTAACGTGTTGTTGGAAAAGTCATCTAATTACGATCAAATAAGCCCGTTCATTGAGCAGAATACAGAAGGTTTTTTGTACCAATGGGAAAACACTATTTTCTATCGTGCGTCTGCGGGTGATGAAGTAACTATTGATAACTTGATTGGTACTGTAGATGCGCATTGCCTTGAATACAACTTTGCAACGCAAACATGGGCTCGTGCAATTGAATTAGACGGCAATCGTAACCGAATAAAGAAACATACGTTTTTTAACAATCTACATTTAGTTACAGTTAGGGGTGATGGCGCCATTTATGACATGGCGGGCGACCTGTATTACAACGAGCTACGAAACGCGACACAATCCAATGTGCAAGCTGCGGATGCGTTTATTAAATCGCCGATGCGGTACGAGTTAACAACGAAGCAGATATTCCAGGAAGATTATAGTGAATTTCTAACTGACTATGTGGAGATTGATTTTGTATTTGGTGATAAAACGTTTTACAAAAGTAATGCGCCGTTTGTAAACACCGTTTACCTTGTGGATGAAGCGAGTACGATTGATGATCCAATCTACTTGGTAACTGAAGACGATAAATTTATTATTGCCGAAGGCACTAATACGCCCACATTTAACGACAACCATTACAATGCATTGTTTAAACCTCACATTGAGCTTCTTTACAGTGACGACGGTGGAATAACATTCAACAGCGCAGATTTGCGTGAATTTAGCCCGCTTGGTCAATACCGTTGGCGCATGCGTTGGTACTCTTTGGGCGTGTCTCGTAACAGGTGTTACAAATTGGTTTGTGTGTCTAGCGCACCGATTGTTATCTTAGGCGCAGTTCAAAACACCAGGCGCGTGTCGGGAGGCGCTAACTAATGGCCCTCACATTGCCCCGCGTAGACGCAGCAGCGCTCGCAAATACCAACTTCACATTCGAGTACAACCAATGGGTATCGGTCCTTGTGGATACCTTAAATGAGCTTATACAGCAAATTGAAAGGTCACTAATGTCCACGGATGCAGTCCCGGGCGTTGCTGAAGCAATGACGATTAATTCTAACTATATTCCATTGAACGTTGCATTGACCTCATTCACTCTGCCTTTGTTGGCTGCCGTTGGGACTCGTCAATCGATTACGGGATATGGGTCTGGCGGCTGGAGAATATTGACCAACGCAGGGCAAACCATTCAAGTGGACGCAACGCTTGCGGCCACTAGCATATCATCTGCAAGCCGGTATGATTGTATCGAGATTGTCTGCGTTGTTGAGAACACTGTTTGGGTTACTGCAAATTCGCAAACTGCTGGATTTGTCATCGTTTAAGGAGTTTATCATGAGTTGGATGTCTAATTTTCTACACCCGGGCCGCGCATATGAAGACGCTGGCAGGGCTACCGAACAGTATTACAACAACGCTCAAGGATACTTGAACCCGTATAATCAGGGTGGTATCAATGCGGGCACGAATCTGACTACGGCTGCGGGTAAGTTGTCTGACCCTGTTGCCCTACAAGACGAATGGTCAAATGCCTACAAAACTAGCGACTACGCCAAGAATCTGCAAGCACAAGCCACTCAAGGCGGATTGGATGCTGCTAGTTCAATGGGTTTGATGGGATCAACACCTGCGTTGCAAGCGATTCAGAGTGGCACGGCACAGATTGGAAACGCTGACCGTCAGCAGTACCTGCAAGATTTGATGGACAAGTACAACGCGGGCATTGGTATCAACAAGGACATGTACAACACTGGCGCACAAACCGCGGGTCAAATGGGTCAGAATTCTATGAACCAAGGGCAGAATGCTGGTGGTGCTGCGTTTGGGCGGACTCAGGCAAGCGGCAAAATGTTTGGCGACATCCTGAAGACGGCTGGCCAGATGGGCACATCATGGATGACTGGTGGCATGGGAACCGGTGATTTCGGTCGCGGTATGTGGTCACCAACGGGAGGTCAATAATCATGGCGATATTTGGCGCGATTCCGATGCCTAAGTCTGGAATGGATGTGTTTTCATCTGGCGTGGATGAAATGCTTAAGGACATGATGCAACGCCAAAAAATGGGGCAGCAACAAGAACAATACAATCGCACGCTGGAACAGCAACAATTGCAGCATCAGGATGCTATGGCATTGCAGCGCGCTGCGGCTGGTCGTGCGGCACAGGCTGCGGCTGATGCTCATCGTAAGATGGATCCAATGTATGAGATCAACCAATACAAGGCTTTAGAGAATTGGGTTAGAAGCCAGCAAGGCGGGCAACCGCAGCAAGCCCAGCAACCTATGCCAACACAAGAAATGGGCGAAGGCATGGGGATGTTCTCTCCTGAAAATATGCAGGAAGCACAACAACAACCACAGCAGCCTATGCCGTCGCAAGGTGGATTAGATATGGAGATGCTGAAGGCTCATCCTATATTACGTGGGTTTGCTAAGAAGCATTTGGGTTTTGATCCGATGGGCGAAACGCCAGACATGAAGAGACAGGCCGACCTGCAATCTCAAATTGAACTGGAAAATATAAAGTCTGCAAACAAAGCCACACAACTGCAAGACAAGGAAAAGGTAGAGATTGAAAAAGATTTACCTCATTTACAGAAATCCTTGAAGGGCGTAGATGAGCTATTAAGTATTGCCAAGTCAAACCCTGATATGTTTGGCCACGGGTTTATGCCTGATAGATACGCCAAGACCACAAAAGTTAAGGATTTTGGTAAATGGCAAAACTTGGTGTCTGACGTGATTTCGGAGCTTGAGCAAAAGCTGTCTGCCAAAGGGAACATTGTGGCCCTTAAAATGGCCGCTCAGTTAAAACCAAGTCATGCAGAGCAGCAAGAAGTGGCTATTGGTAAGCTAGAATCTATGAAGCAGCAACTGGAGGATTTAATCAACAATTCCAATCAAATGCTTGGCAAGCAACAGCCTAGCAATGCTTCAATGGATTTATCGCAAATGTCTGACGAGCAATTAAGGCAAATAATCAGTGGAGGTCAATAATGAATATTACGCCTCAAATGGCTCGTGCTGAATTGGCTCGTAGAGAGCTAGCTAAACGACAATCACAATCAGCCCCTACGCAACCCGAACAACAAGGGATCGGAAGTATTCCCGGCGACATTGGAAATGCCGGAATGAATCTTTTGATGGGGGCTGGTGAAAAAGCAATGATGTTTCCAGACGAGATTCAAGCTGCTGGTGAGCAGATAGGACAAAACCCTTTGTCTGCCGTTCCTAGGGCGGTTGGTAGTGTTTTATCAAGCATGCTGGAGGGCGGGAAACAGCTTTATAACTTGCCATGGAACATCAATACCTACTTGGCATCAAAAAACGTTCCTGTCTTCAAGCAAACCGCGCCACTCGCTGAAAAATTCAAGATAGGCGATACCGGATTGCAGAAGGCCGTAATGGGAGAGCCTCAACGTGGTGACGAGCTATGGGAAGATGCAGGAAGTCTTTTGTCGGTGGTCGCAGCGCCAGAGGCGTTGGGCGCACGTATACCTGCCGTCACTTCCAAAGGAATAATAAAACATATATCGGCTGACAAGGCTAAAGCATTAAGTGCTGCAAAAGCTGATTTTGGTGGGTTGTTTAAACAAGCGGCCGATGAAGGATTAACCCATGCGGCCCCGATAAAAGCAGTTACAAAACCAAGTGCAGATATTATTAAGAATTCTCAACCTAAGTATCACAATTCGTATAGAGAGTACCTATCAGACCCAACACTTGAAAATGCCCACTGGGCACAAAGCGAGCTGGGCGCATTGCAACGTCACTTGGACGAGATAGCAAAAAAGACAGGCTTAACACCAAGCCAAATAAAGACATACAAGGGCGTTGTAGATGCGCGTCAAGGTATTAGAAAGTCTATGTTTTCGGACAACCTCATGGGATCGCGGCCAGAGCTTGCAAAGAATTATGATGTGTTAGCCAAGAAATACAAAGATACCGTTGTTCCATTTACACGCCTAGAAAATTTGTCAGCTTATGAAGCCGGGCAGCTATTGCCTAAAACAGCAGTCAAGGGGTTAACAAAGGATGATCAGTTTATGATTGAACTATCAAAACGATACCCAGGATTGAAGCTAAGAAATCCTATGGTAAAAAGCGCCGCAGTATCTGTAGGTGCTTTGTTAGGATACGATGAAATAAAAAAGTTGCTATCTAACAAATAATATCAACTTATACCCCAATTAAAAAGCCATATGCAAAATATAATTATTATTACGTGCTCCATATTCACCCCCAATAATTAACCTGACAAGGACGTCAGGAATAAATGATTATTAATTTAACTCAGTGGGGGTTATAATAACACAAATAAGCTAAATTTAAAAACATGCTATAACTTATTGATTTAATACTGTATTATAGCTTCTTTTCATAAGGAGCTATAATGGCTAATAAAAACATAGGGATTCATGCGGCAAAGGGTGGAAAAGCTAGATGGATGCCTAAAGCTACCCATCAGGGCATATTAAAGATTATGGGAAAAGACCTTCCTTGTGTTGTTCTGGAGGATGGGAGAAGAATAATTGCTCAAACATCAGTATTTAAAGCTTTTGGAAGACCTCAAAGAGGACTTAGATCTGAAGATGCAAGAAAACTATCTCTGCCATCTTTTTTAGACGCAAAAAACCTTAGACCATTGATAACTGATGAAATTCAAAGTCAGATCACACTTGTAAAATACATGGGCACCAATGGAGCCGAGGCCACTGGATACAGTGCAGAAACTATACCTACAGTATGTGAAATATATCTTTCTGCAAGAAAAGAGAACATTTTAACGTCGTCTCAAGAGCAGATCGCAGATTTAAGTGAGATCATGATAAAATCATTATCTCGTGTTGGGATAATCGGATTAATTGACGAAGCGACAGGATACCAGCAGATACGACCACGAGACGCTTTGGAAGCCTATCTAAATAAAATACTTACTAAAGAGTTAGCATCTTGGTGCAAGAAATTTCCAGATGAATATTATGCAAACATTTATAAACTAAAAGGCTGGCCTGAATTCTCCACATCAAAAAACAAATACAGTTGCGTAGGCCATTATACAAACGACATTATTTACTCAAGACTTGGAAAAGATGTTCTCGATGAGCTTAAAACAAGGACCCCAGACACATCAAAGACAAAAATGCATCAATGGCTATCTGTAGATACAGGACATCCATTGTTGTCAAATCATATGGTAGCTATTCTTGCTTTACAAAAGTTTGCAATATCCGAAGGATGGGGATGGAACAAATTTGTTACCATGGTTAATCAAACTTTTCCTAAAAAAGAAACTGCTTTGACATCGGAAGTTGTTTAAGTATTTTACTAATGCCATAAATTTTCCGGGCAATTAATTTATTGCTCGGTTCGCACTTGAACACCATAAAAATAGGAGTATCATTAACACAATTGATTAAAAGGGATTCTAAATGGCGACACGTGGGTCTAATCCGGTCTGGCTGCTTGATGATTTGACAGGTAATCTAATGGATGACACCTATTATCTTTGGGTATTAGAAAACGACATTCCATATCAACCCGCCACCGTTTGGCATGACGCCTCTGCAACCAATGAATGGACAAACCCTATACAAGTATTAGCCAACGGCACGCTTCCTATTGACATATTTTTTACTGCAGAAACGCTTTACCGTTTGGAATTTAGAAAAAACGATGGTACGTCTGCCCCGTCTCAATCGGACGCTTTGATTTACTTAATTACTGATTATTTGCCTGGTTCTTCTGGTGGTAATGTTATTACATCGGTGTCGTTAAATACTGACAACCAAATAACAAACGCACAGTTTTCGCTAATTAACTTTACCTCACCATTGTCGTTAACAACTGTTACAAACCAAACGATTAATGTAGCTCCTGGTTGGGATTTGGTTTTGCCGGGAACGGGTAATGTTGAGTTGACACAAGTGGCTTTAAACAGCGCCACAACTATTCCAACAAACGCCCCCTATGCGCTGCAAATTAACATTAGCAATTGGAACGAAGGCGAAGTTTATCTTCGTCAACGGTTTGATCAAAGCGGCATGTTATGGGCTAATAAATACGTTTCTGCATCGGTTACGGCTAAATGGGCAAGCGGTACGTCACGAAGTTTAGTTGGTAAAATGTACAGCAACACACCTACGGAATTGGTTACGGTTTTAAGTGGTGACGCTTCTACTAATTTTATTGAATTGTCTGGCAATGGCTTAATGCCTGCGTCAACGAACACAACGTTTCCGCCAGCGGCTTATGTTGAATTTCGATTATACTTGCCGTCTACTGTTAATATTCAGTTGACCAGTTTTCAATTGATCGTTTCAGCTCAGGCGCTGACGTTTAGTTACGAGCAAGATACAATTCAAAGGCAGATTGATCATACATTCCACGTTTACCGCGATAGCCTGTTAGCACAGCCTAAAAACAGCGTGTTGACCGGCTGGGATTTTGCATTAAACCCATGGCAGTTCACCACAACAACAAGCACCAATGTAGCCACATTTGGCTACACGGCTGATCAGACCATTATCGTCCAACAAGCATACGTTGCAAGCGCAAGCGGGAACAATATAGCGGTTGGACGAGGCACGGCCGCACAAAATTACGCATTCGAAGTCAAATCAGTTACGGCAACCAATCAGTTCGCCATGATTCAATACATTGATCCAATGACTATACGGCCGTACTGGGGTGATGTTATGTCATCACTGGTTAAGCTAGTCGCCCAGAAACAAGGATCATCAAATCTACGGGTTAAAATGCGATTAATATATCGCTCAAGTGTGCCGCCTACCCTTGCTCAAGCCGAGCCCATCTTATCGTGGACAGCAGGGTCAGAACCAGTGTTTTCTACTGGGTGGACGGCTATAACGCCTACAAATGACCCCGCATATAACATATCTAATGGCGCTAATACGTTGAAATTTGAGGGCATGGCATTACCCGAAAGCGACAATGCATCCATGACGCTTGGTATTGTTATTTATACGCTAGATAGCATGGTTCAAACAGGAACTGCTGATTTGATTCATTTGAACAGCGTCTCATTAGTTCCAAATGAGTTTGCGATTGAGAGCAATGCATTGACGTTTGATGAGACGTTAAAGCGGTGTGAGTATTATTGGCAGAAATCGTTCCTTCCTGGCACTTTGCCTGTAGATAATGCAGCATTAGCATCTGGACCTACGTATTTTGTTCAATCTATTAATCAACCAAACATCAATAGGATTCCTGTTAGATTTCCTATTTCCATGCGCACCACCCCAGTTTCTCCGCCATCACTTTATAACCCAACAAGCGGTTCCGCCGGGCAGATTTTAAACGTAAGCACAGGCGCGAGCTACAGCTCTACGCAGCTAGCCACATCAACATTGTCCGCGAATGGCTTTGTTGTGCAGGGCGTCCCTGACGGAATGGCTACCGCAGGAAACTTGTTGGCAATTAATTGGGCGGTAGACGCTCGTTTAGGAATCGCACCATAAACAAAGGATAAAAAATGGCAATTCCATACAATCAGAATTACAAAGACACCACACCATTTAGTGACGTGTGCGCGCAAATAGCGTTGGCTGCAAACACTGAAGAAACATTTACCATTCCTGGTGTGCCAACACAAAATTACACGATGGCTATTAATTTAAATAGCATATCCAATGTATTTGTTTGTTTAAATGCAGTACCTGTAATTCCATCATCCGGAACGGTTGGCGTTCAGCAATACAACGAATACAGACCCGAAGGCAGGCGGTACGTTAAAGGTGGCGATGTGGTTCATATGATCACCCCTGACGCAACGGCTTACGTTGGCCTGTCATTGATGTCAGTAAACTAGGGATTCGTCCATGGCTATTTTAACAAAGAAGTTCAGCGAGTTTACCGACGGTGGAGACCTATCGAATGACAACATTGTTGTTGGAATAGGTGGCGGCGGGAACGAGCAATACAATAACCCATGGACGTTTCTACCTCCTGGAACTACGGCGGAAAGACCCATGATTGCTGCGTCCATGTATTTTAGATTAAGATTAAATACAACTGATGAGATGTACGAGTATTACAATCCAACTAGCACAAGCTGGGTAAGACTAGCCACCGTATAACAGGGGATTTTATGACTATTTTAGCTATATCAAGGGACTGGGGAACGAGTCCTTGTATTGTCCGAGTAGAAGACAATGCAAATTTAAGCACTATCACAGCCACCGGTTATGTTTTTACCCAGGCCCCTGTTATTGCGGCAATTCAAAGAGGTACGTTTGAATGGGTATCAACTGACGAAGTTTTAATTTATTACGCTGACGGACAAGGTTTTTTTACATACAACTCTTTAACCGGCACATTTACACCGCAATCCTCGTCAGGAAGCGGCGTCACCGAACAACAGGTTCAAAGAGCTTTGTTCAACGTGTCCGCTGCAACTGGTGCCGATGATGCATTTGTAGTGACATTGAACCCTGTTGTAACGTCCTTAACGGACGGATTGACCATCACGATGGATGCTGCGGCATTTCAAAACTTAACTGACTCGCCAACATTGCAAGTCAATAGTTTGCCAGCAAAACCGATTGTGACATTCGCAGGCTCTACGGCTCCAGGTGACATACAGCAAAACAATGAATACATTTTTGTTTACAGTTTAACAAACGATCACTTTCAATTGATCAACCCATCAACAAGCACAGCAGATACGTTTCAAGTTCAAAGCAACGGCTACAGTTACGCACTAGATGCGGGAACAACCAATGCTTATGTTGGTGACGTTTTGCCAGTGCAATTAACTGTACTTGATGGATTCGAAGTTATCTTAAGGGCTATAAATACAAATACAGGCGCATCGACTTTAACCGCAAATGGATTTACAGCATCTATTGTTTTAACAAATGGAACCGCTTTATCTGGCGGTGAAATAATTGCAGGCTCATTGTCTTCATTTATCTATAACGACAATTACAGCGCCTTTCAATTAATGAATCCTGTCATCAGTAGTGGCGGCAGCTCATTTGCATGGTCTAACAAAGCCACAAACTTTTCCGCTGCAGTAAACAATGGTTACATAGCAACTGCGGGACTTACCGCAACATTACCAATAGGAACGGTTGCAGGGCAAACAATATCATTTATTGCAGATTCTGCAGGGCCTTTAATAATACAAGCGCCTGCAAGTCAAACAATTAGATTAGGTTCGATTTCGTCTTCTGTAGCTGGCACCGTTACAAATAGTGCTCAAGGAGACACATTAACACTTGTTTATAGTAGTTCATCCACTTCATGGATTACTCTGAACGATGTGGGCAACAGCTGGGATATCCTGTAATTAATCGGAGATTAAAATGGCTATAAACAATGGTATGAATATTAACACTTCTACCCCACTGGACCTTCCAAGAGGCGGTACGTCCGCATCTTTGACAGCGTCTAACGGCGGTATTGTGTACTCAACTGCATCAGCAATGGCAATTTTGTCAGGTACTGCTACTGCAAATCAAATTATTTTATCTGGTGCCGGTGCGGCTCCTTCTTTCTCAACCGCCACTTATTTGCCTACTTTAGTAGCAAATCAGTTGGTATACGCATCAGCAACAAACACTATGGCTCAATTGGCCAGTGCTGTTGATGGTGTGTTAGTAACTGACGCATCTAGCGTACCTAGCATTGCTAGCACCCTGCCACTTGCTGTACAAGCTAACATTACTGAAGTTGGTATTCTTGCTGCTGGTACATGGGAAGCTGACATTATTGTTGGTGAATACGGCGGCACAGGCATAGCAAACACTGGATTAACCATTAACTTGGCTTCTGGTGCTGCTGGTTATGTTCTAACATCTGATGCTTCAGGTAATGCTGCATGGGCTCCTTCTCCTCTTGAGGAAGTATGGGTCAATCAAACATCAACACCTGTAACTGCTTTGGCTGGTAGAGGATATATTATCAACAACGGCGCAAGCCAAGTTGTAATTACCTTGCCGGTTGCACCTGCTTTAGGCGCTGTTATTGAAGTTATTGGCTTCTCTGCTGGTGGATGGCAAATTCTTCCAGGCGCTGGTCAAAGCGTACAAATCGGTGCTGTTAACGGTGCTGTAAGCGTTACATCTGCTAATCGATACGATACATTGCGTTTGATTTACAATGGTTCTGCATTGTGGATTATGGCAAGCGGCGTATCTAACGGTTACACAATCCTGTAAAAAACTAGGGAGTGATGCATGAGCACAAATAATAGTATCAACGTAAACAGTGTCACTCCCTTGTCAGTTGTAAAGGGTGGCACTGGATTAGCAGCTATTACAGCAAACCAAATTTTATACAGTTCTGATTCAAATGTTATAGCAGGACTTACAACCGCCAATAATGGCGTATTAATTACTAACAATACTGGCGTTCCTTCTTTATTAGCTAATAGTTCCACCGCAGGATACGTTTTAACCGCAAACGCGGGCGCTCCTCCTTCTTGGCAAGCAGGAACTGGTGGCGGCATTACAACAATAAACGCCAACACAGGAAGCATTACAGGCACAACTGTAACCATTAATGGCGGAACCACTGGGCTAACAACATCAGGTTCAAGCGCCACAATGAGCCTAACCGGAACGCTCGCTTTAGCCAACGGCGGCACAAATGCCAGTTTAACCGCGTCTAACGGCGGCATATTCTATTCAACGGGTAGTGCTGGCGCCATACTTTCAGGAACTGCAACCGCTGGCCAAATACTACGTTCTGGTGCTAACGCGGCACCATCATGGTCAACGGCAACATACCCAGCAAGCGCGGGAACTTTAGGCAACGTACTAGTTTCTGATGGTACTAACTTTGTTTCAAGCGCGCCCGCTGCGTCTGGTGTTGTGACAATCAACGGCAGCACCGGCAGCATTACTGGAACTACAGTTACTATTAATGGTGGAACAACAGGCCTGACAACAACGGGTTCATCAACTACCATGAGCATAGGTGGTACGTTGGTTGTAGCCAATGGCGGAACAGGTCTCGCATCAGCTACCGCATACGGAATTATTGCCGGAGGAACAACATCTACCGGCGCATTTCAGTCCGTTGCAACAGGAACCGCAAATCAAATATTGCTTTCTGGTGGAGCAGCCGCACTTCCATCATGGTCAACAGCAACATACCCAGCATCGGCCGGAACCACTGGAAATATATTGACCTCGGACGGTACAAATTTTGTATCAAGTGCGCCCGCCGGGATAACAATTTCCGGGAACGCTGGAAGTGTTACAGGAACATCTTTGACGCTAAACGGTGGAACTACGGGGCTAACAACATCAGGTTCCAGTACAACAATGAGTTTGACCGGTACGCTTGCGTTAGCAAATGGCGGAACAAATGCAAGCTTAACCGCTTCAAATGGTGGTATTTTTTATTCTACTGGTTCAGCTGGAGCAATTCTTGCGGGAACAGCCACTGCAGGCCAAATATTACGTTCTGGCACGTCTGCGGCACCATCATGGTCTACAACTACTTATCCAGCAACAAACGCCGTAAACACTTTGTTGTACGCTTCTAGCGCCAACGTTATGGCTGCGTTAGCTACCGCAAACAGCGCCATGCTTGTTACAAACTCTTCTGGCGTTCCGACTTGGTCTGGCACCATGACCGATGGACAAGTAATTATTGGAACAACAAGCGGAACTCCTGTTGCAGCTACGTTAACGGCAGGAACAAACATTTCAATTACCAATGCAGCCGGATCAATTACAATTAATGCTTCTGGTGGTCTTACTTGGACAACAACAGCATCAACGTCTGTGGCTGCTGCCGTAAACAATGCGTACATAGCAAACGTTGGAACATTATGCACGGTTACGTTACCGAGTACGTGTGCAATTGGTCAAGTTGTTGCGGTTGAAGGTCTTGGTGCGGGCGGCTGGAGATTGGCGGCAAACACAGGACAAACCATTAAAATTGGTTCATCGACCACGACTAGCGCTGGTTCTTTATCAAGCACGGCCATCTCTGACAACGTGTATGTTGTGTGCATTGTTGCTAACACTACTTGGCGTGTTCAAACAACAAATTCAGCCGGATTAGATATATTATAAGGGTTGCATATTATGCCAACAATGAATCAAGCGCAAATACCGCTTTTAGGAGGAACCGGTTCCGGTCTTTATGTCGGGATAACAGGCCCCATCATTAATATGACGAAAAGCAACAACACAGACATAGGTCAACCAGCAACCTCATTTACTTTAGATGGAAATTGCGGGCAAATAACTACGGGACCATTGTCTGTAGGCTCAGGAGGAACTAGAACCTGGACATGGAACAATACTTTTTTTAGTACAACGTCTAACGTGTATTTTTCTTTTGTAAACGCTTCTACTGCAGGTAATTTTCCATCAATGTTTACTTTAAGAGTTACAAGCGCCGGGGTTGGTGCTTTGGTTTTATACAATTATAGCAGTGTATCTTTATCTGCTTCTGCCATTACTTTTAATTATATTGTTTTTTAATGTTTTTAGTTAAGGACCGCAAATTATGCCAACGGTAAATCAAGCGCAAATTCCTTATACAGGAACGTCAGGTAGTGGCGTGTTTGTTGGCTCAGAAGGGCCAACTATTACTATGACAAAAACTAATAATACTAATATTGGCACTGGCGGTACATTTACAACCAACGGAAATTGCGGCACTTTAACTACGGGATCGTTAAGTTTAGCCATTAATACAAAAGCTAGTTACACATGGAACAACACTTTTTTTGTTTCGGGAGCGCAAAACTCAGTTTGCATTCTTAATGGCAAAAATACCGGAACAAGTACTGTATATCCTGTGCAATTTGATATTGTAATAGGTAGTGGCACCGCAACTTTAGGTGTTTATAATTTTGGATTAACTGCCTTTAATGGAACCGTTTCCTTTATTTATTTAATCTTATAAAAAGGAATTAAAGATGCCAACAGAAAATCAAATTGATAATGCAAACAATTTATCTGGAGCTACGGGAACAGGTTTTTTTGCTTTAGCAGATGGGCCCAGTATTGTTTTGACAAAACAAAACAACAATAATATTGGTTCCTCAGGAACTTTTACTAATAACGGCATTTCAGGAAGGCTTAGAACCGGTTCATTGACGCTTGTTACTTCAGCAACAGCAACATGGACATGGAATAACTCATTTATTAAATCAACATCTTTAGTATTTATGGGAGCTTCAGCGGCCACATCTGGTACATTTAGGGAATATGTTGTTAGTTGCAATGTAACAGGCACCGGAACCGCTTCATTAAAAATTACAAATTTTTCTCTTACGGCTATGAATGGTGCATACGATCTTTATTTTGCTATTTTTTAAGTTTAACCAGGAGCAAGCATGAGTACAAATAACGCACTAAACGTGAACCCATCCACGCCTCTTGCTCCTGATGACGGGGGCACCGGCGTCAGTAACGGCAGCAACACATTGACGGTTTCCGCTAATTCATCAATTGACCAAAACGTCACTACTATCGGTAATCCTACGTTTCAAGGGGTTATTTCTGGGGCAACGGCAGGAATTGCAAATAACTATTTTCAGTCTTTGTCGCCTACGTCAGGCCAAGGATACATGTTGGTGAGGTCCCCTGATAACTCTGGCGCTCGTATTAATACGTTGACTAATATTGCAACAACTGGGGATAGGACATGGAGTTTTCCGGATGCGAGTGGGACTGTAGCTTTAATAGGATCTCCAAGCTTAACTTATAATTCTGTTTCAGGAACGACACAAGCAGCAATTGCAGCTAATGCATATATCCTAAACAACGCATCAGCTACCACAGTGACATTGCCCACCAGCGCTTCATCTACAATAGGCGACACAATAAAAATTAAAGGTAGAAGCAGTGCTGCATGGATTATTCAAGCCAACACAAGCCAGGTTATTAAGCTGGGTTCTGTTTCGAGTTCAGCAGCAGGCACCGCAACTAGTGCATCGGGTTCAGATTCAATTCAATTGGTTTATGTGGCGGCTGATGAATGGTCTGTTGATTGGGCTTTGTCATCTGCAATCGTATTAGCTTAAGGGGAAATTTATGTCAGGTACAACGAATCAGGTGCAAACGCCATTTGGCGCTGGTACACAAACAGCTTTAGGATTAGCAACGGGCGCAATTGGCGGCCTATCTTTAATTCCTGATGCCAATATTACTTATACTGGAACTTGGATAAGCCCAATACAATTCACGGTTTATAATTCATCATTATTTTCCAATGGTGTTTATATACCTAATATAATTACTGCCATTTTTGATGACTTATTATCTGAACCAAATTTAACTACATTAAATTTAGGGAACATACAAAACATTAGTAATGGCATCACATTCAATATGCAAGGGTTGACCTCATTTACTGCAAATTCATTAATACAAATCAATGGTAATTTTACGGCCATATTTAATAATCTTACAGCAAGCTCGACATTATCTCTTCCGGCTTTAAAATATATAAATGGCGTTTTTAGTCCCACCGGAATCTCAACCGGAACTATCACTGTGAATTCCTTGCTATGGGTTGGCGGAAACTTTGGGCCAGGATTTTTTGCAACTATAAATGCTCCTGCGTTGACATATATTCGAGGAAATCTTATAACATCCATGTCAGCCGTAGTTACTTTAAATCTTCCATCATTGGTTACCATTTTCGGTAACATGACGATGACTTTTACGTCCATGACTAGCTTTACAGCCACTAGTTTAACCACTATTCAAACATCAATGGTGACAACATTTACAGTGTTAACAAATTTAAATCTTCCAGCTTTAACAACCATTACAAACGGAGCATTTCAGCCAACAGCTCCATTGTGCACTAGCGTAACAGTTACAAGCTTGAGTGTTATTGGTACAAACATTACGTGCTCATTTGCTATATTGACATCCTTGAGTTTCCCGGCATTGACATTTGTTGGATATAGTTCAGGCGGAACTATAGCTATTACTGCGCCTAATATGACTACTTTTTCATTGGGATCTGGTCTTTTATATGTTGGCGGAAACGTAACATTAACCGGAATGAAATTAAATCAAGCGTCAGTTGATGGCATTCTGGTAAGATTAGCCGCACTAGACGGAACAGGCGGAACCACAGCATACAGCGGTTTAACAGTAAACTTATCAGGCGGCACCAGCGCAACCCCAAGCGCCACAGGATTGGTTGCAAAAGCTACCCTTGTAGCGCGAGGATGTACAGTAACAACTAACTAAGGAAAAAAAATGATAGAACAATTACAAGCACGAGTTAAAGAAATCGAAGAAGCCGTTGACAAGTCAGCAGCCAATCATAATGTATTGGTTGGACGATTAACCGAATTGCGCGACATTTTAGCAGGAATGCAGGCACCAAAAGCCGATGCAGTGGTTGAATATCCTGTGAATAGCATTGAGTCTGAAGTGGTAAATGTTGTGGATGATGTGGCACCGATTGCTGGTTTAGAATAAGTCCACAAACGGTTCACATGTATTAAAGATGCTTACGGACAGGTTGTTTTGTCCGTAAGTTGTTGCCTGTTTTAAGTTTTACAAAATTATACAAGAATTACCTCGCCTTAATAACAATCATAAGTTTCTTTATAAGATATATTATATTAATATAGAGTTGATGGTTTCTTCCTTTTCCATCGCGCGATACATTGCGGCTCTGTCTCCATGGGGCCGCTCTTACTAGGGACGATATGAGACGTAAATTTGAAATATTAGCGGTCATCATTTTATTGTGTGTTGTCGCATGT
>Ga0114977_10001222_pt1 | contig 16760 bp, 21 predicted proteins | sample S_130805_MF_Meta_FD_87026 | JGI IMG/M metagenome (GOLD analysis project Ga0114977, IMG submission 87026) | Freshwater microbial communities from Lake Simoncouche, Canada to study carbon cycling - S_130805_MF_MetaG | ecosystem: Environmental > Aquatic > Freshwater > Lake | place: Lake...
ACGGTCCAGTTCTCAACTGGTGCGATTACGACTCAAAGATCAGTAAGGATTGCCGCTCCGACCTATTCATTTGTTGCTGCAAGTACGATTACGACTGCTGCGACTGTCCAGATAGATGGCGCACCAGTAGCGGGAACAAACGCAACCATCTCGAATACTATGGCGTTAAGGATAGCTGGAATAGCTGGAACTAAAGGCATTTCCTTATCAAGTTCGACAACTACCAACAATGCGGCAAACAACGCAATTGAAGTTACAGGTGGTTGGGGCACAGGGTTTCAAGTCCGCTGGAGTGCTGGCTACACGCTGATAGGGTCGGCAACTCATAGAGACTCTACTGCTCAACTCTCAATATGCCAATCACTAATCGCAGGAACAGCTTTGTCCATTGCCAATTCAGCTTCAAGCGCCGCCAGCGATTCGATGAATGTTTACAATAGTTCTGGAACTAAAGTTCTTATTGTTACATACAACGGATGCTTAACCGTTCAGCCCGGTGCGCTTTCTGCGGTTACGCCAACCCCTTGCGAGACAATTACTGGACCGGCGCACACTTCCCTAACCGCATCTACGGAGTACAGCGATGTTTACTGGAACCTTGCAAGGACTGTAGAATTTGCGGCAGGTGCAATCACAACCCAAAGGGCAGTAAGAATTGCTGCTCCGACTTATGCGTTTGTTGCTGCCAGCACTATTACAGACGCAGTTACTTTTCAAATAGATGGTTCTCCCGTTGCCGGGACAAATGCAACAATTACCAATCCAATTGCGTTTAGGGTTTTGACTGGTCAGGCAACAGGCAAAGGCATTGTCATTCAAGGTGCTGCAAGTCAAAGTGCAAATCTTCAAGAATGGCGAAATAGTAGCGGAGTAATTTTTGGATCTGTTAATGGAAATATACAGTTTAGTTTTAGTAGGAATGTTAATAGATCTGAGAGTTTTGGCAACCTTGCCAATGCAAGCGGCACAGACTCGGTAGCTGTAGGTTATAGCTCTGCGACAAGTAGTACTATGGCTTGTGCGATAGGGGGTAGTTCTTCCGCATCAGGCCAAGGTACAGCAATAGGGTACTATAGTACAGCTTCCGGTTCTTCATCCACGGCTTTAGGGGCCTACGCTACTGCTTCTAGCACTTATTCCATTGCAATTGGTGCCCTTTGCGGAGCAAGTGCGTCACGAAGTATATGTATCGGCCCAAACATGACAAATAGTGTAGCCGATTCGGTAAAAATAGGACCCACAACCAATGTTCTGAATGCTTTTTACGGAACCTTGCAAACCTATATGCCAAATGCGACAACAATTGGCTCAATAATTAGAGGTGCTGCCTCTCAGACGGCAAACCTTCACGAGTGGCAAGATAGTGCTGGAACCGCTCTTGCAGTCATAAGTGCCAATGGATCAATAAATATTGCGTCATCTGCTCTTTCGTCTGGATGGGTTGCATCTCAAACAATTACGGCCCCGGCGCATACTGCATTAACCGCATCAACAGAATACAATGACATTTATTGGAATCTTGCACGAACGGTTCAATTCTCAACTGGAGCAATTGCCACTCAAAGAGCGGTTAGGATTACTGCCCCAACTTACTCTTTTGTAGCTGCAAGCACGATAACTGATGCTGCAACAGTTCAAATCGACGGATCACCAGTAGCGGGTACAAACGCAACAATTACCAATCCAATTGCGTTTAGGGTTTTGACTGGTCAGGCAACAGGCAAAGGCATTGTCATTCAAGGTGCAGCTTCGCAAACAGTAAGTCTTCAAGAGTGGCAAAATAGTGCTGGTACGACATTGGCCGCAGTAAGATTTGACGGTACAATTCAACCAGCAAGCCTTGCTGATTCAAAGACGGGTATTGCAAATAACTCAATTTACTACTCAACCACATCATCAAAGCTGGTGTATAAAGATCCATCCGGAACGGTGAATGTCCTTTATTAACGGAGCGGTCTAATGCTATTAGCAGCACGACCGCTAGCATCGGCCCCGATTGCGTCTTCTGGTGGCGTTCCGTCAGCCAATGCGAGTGCCAGCGGTTCGTTTGTAACAATCACAGTCACAACACAATCAGGCAGCGCAACTGGGACGGCATCAACATCTGGACTGTCTTCGACCGTAACGGTTAGCGCACCATCCGCCACCGCATCTGGGTCAGCAGTAAATTCAGCAACATTCCAAACAGTTTCAATATCGACTCAAAGCGGTAGTGCGACAGGGGCAGCATCGACTTCTGCAAACTTTGTAAGCATTGGTATTTCTGCGCCATCGGCATCTGGATCAGGTTCAGCTACAACATCTGGCGCATCCAATACAATTCCCATCTCAACCCAGAGCGGTTCAGCTACTGGTGGTGCGTCTGCTAGTGCAGTATTCTCTACAGTTCAAGCATCTACACCATCAGGATCAGCTACTGGAACGGCATCGGTTAGCAGCGCATTTGCAACCGTATCAATCGTTTCGTTGGCAGGTTCCGCATCGGTTAGCGTTGCAACTTCTGGTCTGCTCCCAGGCGTATCAATAGCTGAGCTATCAGCATCGGCTACAGGTGGTGCGTCAGCGTCTTCGACATTCTCAACCGTATCTATTTCAGTACCATCTGGATCGTCCACGGGTACAGCGATTACAAGCGGATTGCTTCAGACTGTAACGGTTTCAGCCACTTTAGCATCTGCTTTTGGATCGGCTATTTCTAGTGGCCTATTGGCAACTGTTCAGATAAACACTCCAACTGGATATGCCATAGTAAATGCTACAGCTTCTGGCGATTTTGTAATCGTAAATCTTCCGGCATCGTGGACTATTGGAGGAGCATCTGGAACAGTTGGCGGTAGTGCGCTTGGTGGTTCACCAGTATCGGCAGGATCAGGGAGTACAGTTTATCAGCTAGCCGGTTACGCCGAAGTAGTCGCAATGGCTTATGGCGATTTTCCAACTGTATCAATATCAACAGCAAATGGATCGGCTACTGGTAGTTCGTCTGTATCTGCTCAAATTGCAACCGTTTCAATTGTTTCGGTTACTGGATCGGCTACCGGATCGGCATTGGCATCTGGACAATCAAAGACAATAACGGTTCAATCCCAAGCTGGTTCTGCTTTTGGAACAGCTGTAGCCAATGCGGCTTTTACAACCATAACTGTTGTTAGCCCGAATGGTTCAGCAAAAGCATTCAATCCACCAAGTTGGGCAAGGGCCAGGGTCTGGAAAATTAGCCCAGAAGAATATAGGTTAATAGCAATTCCAAGGTTAAAACGATTGACAATTGCTACATCTTATGTCAAAAAAGTTAATAATCCGCGAGCTGTTGAATTCGCAAGGCCTATAAACTGAGGCAATTATGTCATACGATATAGGTGACTCAGTTAGGCTAAGCGTCAACTTTTGTGATGCGATTAACTTTGCGGCAGTTGATCCCACAGGGATCAGTCTATTAATAAAGACTCCTGATGGTATTGAATCAACTCAATCATACCCATCTACAGTCCTTAAAGACTCAACTGGAAATTACCATTTTGATTACGCAATTGATCAAAGTGGAAGGTACTGGTATCGATGGCAAGGTACTGGGGCGTATCCTTCCGCCGTGGAAGGTTACTTCGTTGTCAAGCCAAGTCAGTTTTAGGTGAAAAATGCCTCTCAAAAAAGGTTCTTCTGATAAGGTTGTATCCTCTAACATTAAAAAGGAAATCAAAGCTGGCAAGCCTCAGAAGCAGGCTGTAGCTATTGCACTATCCAAGGCTGGGAAGACAAACAAGAAGAAGTAACCACCCGACATATCCGGGGCAGGGCGGGGTTGTTTTTGCTGTTTCCTGACACGCCTCATGCCACTCCAGAAGATGAACAGCGTCATGGAGTGGTTGCCCCGGTTATCCTTTCCTTACTGGAGAGTCTAAATGGACTGGTCAATTCGTCAAACTGATCCTCATGCCTACCGTTTAGACTTTTCAGGATTAAAGAATAACGACAGAAAACGGGTCATGCTTCTATCCGATCTCCATTGGGATTCAGCCCAATGTAATCGTGATCTACTCAAGCGCGATCTAGATGAGGCATTAGAAACAGGAACTCCCGTCATCCTGGTTGGCGATACATTTGATATTATGCAGGGCAAATTCGACAAGCGGAAATCAGCTAAATCCCTTCGACCAGAACACCAAACAGACAATTATATCGACACAGTAATTGACGATGCAATCGACTGGTTCACCCCTTATGTAGATGTTCTGGCAATGGTATCCAAGGGAAATCATGAAACATCCTGGGAGAAATACCATGACACGGATGTTTGCGCTCGATTCGTATCGGGCCTAAAACGCAACAAATCCTCGGTACTTCTTGGCAAGTACTGGGGTTTTGTACAATTGGGCTTAATTGAGAATCCAAAAAACAGGGTATCTAAAACACTATTCTTCCACCACGGAGCAGGGGGAGGTGGAGAAATAACCAGAGGTCTAATAGATAATTCTAGAACTAGGGGAATGTATATGGCAGATGTATTTATATCTGGCCATATTCACAGAAGAAACTTGGATGAGAACATAGTTTACAGTTTAAACAACTCTGGAACCGTAACAGCTAGGCAGCAGTTGTTTCTAAGATCATCTACATATAAAATAGAAGATGATGGTTATCATGCCGAAAAGGGTCGCGGGCCTCGTCCTCTTGGAGGGTGGTGGCTTGAGTTGCGATACCAAAGGAATTCGGATTCTGGAAACGACTGCACAATGAGGGCTTACCAAACATGATTATTACCTTGCTACTTCTGGTAGCGAATCAACAACCCAAGGTCGAATTTCCAGCCACCATCCAAGGACAACCGGGGGCATTCTTGGTAATCAAGCCCACCCAGCTTAGCGGCAAGGTGGTCAAATATTTTACTAACTCCCCAGGCCTGAACCTTTTCCCACCCGGACTGCTGGCAGACAAGACGGCAACTGTAATCACGGCAAATCTACCCGGTCGATACACCATCTACGGTTTTACTGCTTTGGGTGATGAACCATCCGATCCGGTGGCAATTGAGCTAGTGATTGGCAATCCTGGCCCCGTAGTGCCACCTAAGCCGGTCGATCCAGTAAAACCTGACCTTCCGGTCGATGACCCACTTTTTGACGCATTACAAGCGATTTGGGGGGCATTAGACGAACCAGGAAAAATTGACAACAAAAAGACCTTGGTCAAATCCTACCGCCAAATTGCCCAAGTTTACAAAGACCCAGCCTTTCTCACTCTTGGACAGGCATTTCAGCGGTCAATTGAGATATCCAGGTCAAGCCTTCCCAGCAACGCTCTAATTTCGATTAGGGCGAGGATTGGCGAAGAATTGAATTCTGGGCTACCTAAAGACGCAAACGCCGTCCTAACGCAAGATTTGAGGGATTTGGCGGTATCTAGGCTGAACCGCGCTGCCGACCTGCTGGAGAAGCTGCAATGAGTAATGGAAGCGATTTCGGTACGCCAACACCTATCGGTGATATTGGGGTATTTAATACAGATGAAGTAGCTAATGGCGCCAATCTATTTAATCCTCTTAATTCGGGTTGGGTTAACGATCCAGAAGCGGTGGATGCCATATCGGCACTTCAGCCCTTTGGAGCGTTTGGAGAAACCCCTGCTGCCGAAGTTGATGTAGCCGACCTGCCAAAAGAAGTATTTCTCTGGAAGATTCACAAGCAGGTGACTGGGGTTGATCCTGACGATGAGAACCAAGGCAACTATGGGTCTTGCGTAGGATTTGGGACCACAGCTGCTGTTGAAGCATCAATGGCTTATCAAATCTATACTGGAAAACAGGAAGAGTGGAAGGAACTTTGTCAGGAGATTACATATGGCGGATCAAGAGTTGAGATTGGGAAAAAAAGACTTGGAAGAGGTCAAGGTTCCATTGGGGCGTGGGCAGCAGAATTCGTCAAACAGTACGGTGTTCTCCCGCGCGGGGTCTATGGCAAGTACGACCTCACAAAGTACACCATCAAGAACTGTGACGATTTCGGGATCAACGGAGTGCCAGACTCCTTGGAACCTGAAGTAAAGCTTCACCCAGTCCAAGAGATTGTCCAAGTAAAAACCTGGGATAATGCCAAGAAAGCATTGGCCCAAGGTTACGGCATAGCAATCTGTTCGTCACAAGGTTTCACCATAAAGCGTGATGACTACGGATTCTGCAAGGCATCAGGGACTTGGCAGCATTGCATGGCATTGTGGGGATACCAGACTGGTCCACGGGAAGGTGGATGGATCAAGAACAGTTGGGGACCAAATTCAGCAACTGGACCAAGGGGCGCGGGAGAACCACCTCTCTGCGGGTTCTGGGCTGAGGCATCCATTATCGACAGGATGCTGAGGCAGGGTGACTCTTGGGCATTCTCTGCCGTTAAGGGTTTCCCAAAACAAAAAGTCGATGTGATTGATTGGTCATCTCTCTAAGGAGTCCACCCATGTTACTGCCATACCCTAATTCTTTCCCGCAAGAAGCATTGATGATGATGCTTGACAAAATTCGTGGAAAGGAAGTCGCCATTCCTGAGCTAGTCAATGCCGCATGGAATGTTGCTGGCTATGCTCTTGCTCAGTCTATCGGCGGGGGTCAAGTTATCGCCGGTGAGGTTGAAGCACTCTCCAAGCTGGGCGACGAGGAGTTGCTTTCCTCGCTCCTGGAACAGCATGGTGCGAAGGTAAGCGATACCGATCAGGTTGCGTCCCTTGGACTAGTACCCTGGTTGATGATTGCTCGTATCGCAATTAAACTTTTGAAAGACTACATTCTTGACTAATGGGATCACCTAGTCACCCGATTCTGGGTTGTGGGGGTGTTCCCTACTTCTTAGGTGGGCAATTGGGTGACTAGGTTTAAAATGATGCTGAAAGAATTACTGAATTTTGGCTGGATGATTTGGGGAGAGATCAAACGCTCTCCAAAGTGGGGATCATTCAGGAATTCTTTAGTCAAGAAGTATAAGACTTGCGCGGCTTGTGGTGATCGAGATGATCTTGAGATTCATCACAAGCTGCCTGTCTCTTGGAATGGCTCTGAATTGGAAGAGGAAAATTGCATCTGCCTCTGTAGGAATTGCCACTATTTCCTAGGGCACTTCCAGGACTGGACGAGCTACAACAAAGACATTGTTAAGGATGCTGCCGATTATCTCGCTCGTAGGACCAATCGCCCACAGCACTCTGATAATGACCAACCGCCGGACCATCAGCCAAATTCCTGAACAGTTCCGCCTTCTCACGCAGGTCTTCCAGAATATGGGGGATGCTGTCCAGCGGAACATCAAATAGCTCTGCAACTTTTTCTTCTGTAATCAAGCCCCAGGCATACAGAATTACAACTGGCTCAATGTTCATCTGTTCCTCTCAGTCTCTTGCAGAAGCCTTTGCAGGCAATCAATAGCCTTACGAATGTCTTCGTAATAACCATCACCAGTAGTCTTTGTTCCAGCCCGGTAAATATACTTCATGGCATTACCGCGCCAAAAGTCCTCCATACCTTCCCACCCAATTGCATCTCGAATAAAATCGGCGCAACTCATACCGCTCAAGCCTTTGTAATGTTTTGGGTCTTCGTTCATTATTCTTCTCCAGGTAGCGGACCAATTGACTCAAAATAATCATTAACCCAATTCGGAAAATAGAATTTGCCATCTGAACTAATACGGGTATTTTCAAGAACCAACCAGCGCAGCTTGGCAATCTCTGCGTTTACTGCCAGCAGTTCCTTGACCAGATCAACCTTGTCCATCACCTTGCTCCTGGAGAGTGGTTCGACCATATATGCTTTGTGAAATGCTGAACCGCCCGCATGGCAACCAATCTACCATCCACCCCGGTGAATACTCCAACAACTCTTTGATTGGCAATAGCCTTCCACTTCTTGGGCTTTTTATCATTGTTCGGGACTTCGACAGGAATAACGCTACCAAGTATCTTCTCCCCCCAAACCCAAGCGTATTCAATTCCTTGAGAATGAGGCCATTTCTCGATGACTGGTTCAATCACTACAGGACTCCTTAATGCCTAATGCAAGTATTACTGTTTGGCATCGCCTTGGATCGGCAACCTTTCCCCACACAACGACCACTAGCAATTCTCTCTTTTATCAATTTTAAGCGTTGTTTTTTTTTAAACTGTGGCAACCGGCAATCCCTACATAAAAGCCTAGGTTTGACTACATAATGTTCATCGCACCTCTCGCACTTTTTCCTAAGAGGTTTACGACTAGAAGGCTTTTGTTTGCAACGAAAGCAAACACCAGTTTTATCCAAGGTACATCGGTTGCATTTCTTGCACCTTGGCCTTGCGTCAAGCTTCTCTTCTTTTTGCCGAATAAACTCTAAATAATCACCAGCATAATACTCGTCCATCTTTAACGCATCCTCACCCAACCAGCCATTTCTTCGTCCAGAAAATCGACAATTTCAACAACAAGCAAAATCCAGTTAATTGGGTTTAGCATCACCACCTCCCGGCAGCGGGCTAATTGGTGGTTTCCAAAGTTGCAAAAGGCTTTTATTTTCAGCAGAAATTTTTAAATAATTATCTGTAATTTTTTCTAAATTTTTAAATAGCTCTTTGTTTTCTTCATTTAAACTTTGAATTATTTCTTTTGCTTTAATCATCTGAATACGCAACAAACCAATTTCAGCCCTTGCCTCTTGCAATTCGTTCAAAGTATGTTCTGCGTCTCGGTCGCCCATTTTATTACTCCATAATTGTAAAACTATTTCACCCCCAGGGAATCGAACCCCAACGCACACACCAGCAGGCAAACGAACAAGGAAGATTCAGGCCAGCCTGAATGATTTCGATACCCAAATAGGTTGCCGTCCTTACATTCCACCCGGTTTAATTTTCCATGCTGCACGGGTGATCAGCTTGGGTTCCCACACAAGTGGCTTATCGTGCGATTGAGCAGGCGGCGCAAATACTTTGGCCTTTAGGTATGCCCCTAACCCCACAATCGAAACAGGTATTGTCCACACTATCCAAGTCAGAGTGCGATTTGCCGTCTTTCAACCAGAAGAATATTTTATAGTATTCTTCCTCACCACCCCATAAATCGTATGTGGCTTTTTGTAAGACATTGTTCATCCGATTATCAAGATTAGCACCACCAACACGCTCCAGGATGGCGGCGGAAATCTCTGCACCAGTTCCTATTTCCGCGCCATCTTTCTGGACAGTAATCCTGGGAGTTTCCCCAACTTCCAACCCGGTAAATGATTCACGGGTTACCATATACTGGCCAATGGTAATACTGTCCGGCCCCCATTTAATTGCGCTAAACGGCTTGGGCTTGCTCATCATCCGAATTGTTTGGATCAGATTGCATTCTTGTGCTGTAAGAAGTTCCATATCAAATTCCTTTCCTATAAAAACACCCGGAGGGATTACCGCATCACCCTCATTCCCGGTTTGAACCGGATGCTATTTTTGCCTATGGCAACGGGTATTGCACAACGGGTGATTACAATTCCTATGGATTAACGGTAACGAACTACCGCAACCCACATACCATTTGACATTTTGGCAGTACCAATGTCAATTGCATTCCTTTTGCCCCAGAAGCAGCAATTTTGAATTGCGCCCTGCTGAGTCGATGCCATGCCGATCCCCTCAAACAATCCAAAGGGATGGCCATTATGGCGGAATCGACCAGTCTGCACAATCAGCAGCGCGGCCCCTTGGGCATTCGTTGTGCTGGCATTAGGCTTTACTGCCACAGGTTCAACAACCGTCTTGCGGCGAAATGGGCCAGCGTCTGCCGTCATGGCTAAAACACCCAGGCCCAACATAGCAAAAGCAAATCGTTTCAAGTAAAGACTCCTTCTTTTAAACCACCATCAAAACTTGGCAACTTCGGAACGATCATATTCTTCTAAATGTTTTTCCAAGCGGTCGATGATTCGCATCAAACTCTGGGTAAAACCAATTAGCTCTTTCAAATCATTCCGAATCACCACATCCTTAACACCGCATGACCGTTCAGCGATATCAAGAAATTCCTGTTTGGACAAGCCATTCCAACCAGATGGGAAAACCATATCTTCCATGACTATCCCTCCCAATCCTTTATACGATCAAAGACTACCTTTTTTTCTTTTTGATTTTGGAATTGATGCGTTCACCTTTTCAATGATCCAAAGCACCAAGGCCTTTTTGCGTGGAGTGCCGTCTTTGCAGGTTGGCAAATCGCAGAAGTGCATATTTCCATAATCAGGCACAGCTTGGCTACTCTTTTTCGGAGTCGCCTTCTTCTCCGTCTTCTTCGGCGGGCTGGTCATCGGTTTCTTTGAGGGGCTTGTGATTACCGCCGCAGGTTTCTTTGTCTTCAAACTCATCTGATACCTCTCGCATAATTGCTCGCAAGCTTTTAAGAACCTTCAACGCTCTGGATACATCTCTGAATCCTTGATGAATGCATTCTTTAGGCCGCGTAAGAAAGTAAATGGCTTGATAAGACATAAAGAAGAATCCGAACCTATATCGAAGAGAGCATAGGTCTGTCATCACCTTTTCAGAATCGAATGGGTCAATCCCATCCTTTTCCATTGAATTTATAATCCGAGTAATGTCTTCAAATTCAACATCAGCATCGGTTATCTCGTCCAGGTAATAATTCCAGTCCTTCGACATTGCTCGGCTACTCCTGCTTAACAAGCTTAATCCAGTTATACGAATCAACATGAGATTGGTTAGCAATTAAGGGAATAAGTTTTTTTATAATTTCCGCATCCAATCCATGCATAGCTGCATCACTCAAAAGGAGTTCCAAAGGCTTCTTGCCGCTCTTGAGATATATTGCCAGCCATTCATTCTCGTTTATCTTGGATGGTCCTATGGTTGGCTGTTGCTCACCATCAGTCCTGTACTCGTTCCCATTGTCGCCCATAGTCACTAGCAATTCGTTGGGCATCACGCTATTCGATTTGGATACCCAGACTTTCCTTTGCTTTGAATTGTGCGGTTCACCATCAATTTTAGCCAGCGAAATCATCTGCCTACATTGTCCAACAATACGCCTTCCCAAGGCTTCTCCACCAGCAGATAAATGGGTGACCAGAATTATGGTGGTATTGGTTTTCTGCGCTACATCTGCCAAGGGCTTGAAGTATTTGACTCCCTCTTCCGGTCTGGTGGTGTTGTGGCTAGTCGAGTTCATCACCGTATCGACAAACACCAAGCTGACCCCGGTGCGGTTAATCCGGTCCTCTAATTCTTTGAAATGCTTTTGCTCGTCCAGACTGGTCCCCTCCGTAGGATCGAGGTTCCAAGCATTCAAATAGATTGAATCCGCAGGGATTCCGAACTGTTCCGGAAATTGGGTGATCTCTCCCCATTGCCCGTCACAAGCCAACCACATAACTTTTGAACCCTTGTCTAGCGTTGCTGGTGAACCATCGGGCCAAGGCATAGCATGGTGTACTCTTTTAGCGATATCGGCGCAGAGGCGTGTTTTCCCAGCCCCAGGCTCAGCAGCTATACCAACTAACACGCCCCTCTGAATCCACCCCTTCCACAGCCATTGCAACGACTGTCCAAGACGGATGAGGTCAGCAACTGTGGCATCAGCTTTTTGAATACCAGCAGGGGCAACCTTGCCAATAGTTTGCGGGTTTGGTTTGACTAGTAAATGCCCCAGCTTAGATTGATCTATTTTCGCATGGGCGGATTCAATTTTGTGGAGTAAATCCTTCTCGTTCCATTCGGGTTTGCACTTTTTATTCCAATCCAAAATCACATTAAAAGCATCGTTCTGATTGAGGCCAAAACCTTCAACCAATAAGCTGGCAACCCTGTAGGTTTTATTGTGGCCACCTGCACCAGAAACCGCGCCATCGACCTTGGCTACATATCGTTTGGCAGCATCAACTGGGTCACGTCTTCCCTCGCCCTGGATAAGTGAGTCCTGTTCCCTCCACGCCTCAAGGGCGACAGTCAGGGCATGGGTGTTGTTTTTTGCAGAATTAGGAGTGCCAGGATCTAAAATTCCCGAAAGTCTCCAAGGCCTTTCTGCTGTTGATTCACCTTTGCGGGACTTTGTTCCGTACAAGCGAACCATCCGTTGTGAGTCCCAAGTTACCGGATCAACCTTCGCACCCATCACCCGGCATCGGCTACCAAGTTGCGACAAGAATTCCTTAACCAACATACTGCTGGGCTGGTCTGGTGGTAAATCAACAGGGTAAACCAGATGGCAACCATTACCCGAATCGGCTTTGATTGGGTTGCCAAAACCAAGCATCGACAGGGTAGCAATTACATTATCTGCCAGTTCAAACGCTGCTGTTCGTTCGGCCTCGGTAGCTGAACACTCTCCAGGACGGATGGAATCACAGTCAACAAGAATCCATTTCCTTCGCAGCATATTGCTTTGATTGCTGGATACCACTTTGGTAATAAAGGGTTTTCTCCACTTGGTGTTATTTCCCACCAAATGCGTATCAATTGGATTAGGGATTAAATAGATGCCGATACAATCCGGGCGTTGATCGAGGGCATGAACATCCCGCGCAAGCTGCTCGGCCTGATGCCCAAAATAATATTGGTTCCGGCAAATGCGCTCTTCGGCAGAGTGTAAAAGAACCCGCACCTCGGTGAGAGATGCGGGTTCAATAAGCAGGCGAACTGAATCAGCTATGCCAAATCCCATAACAAGTCCTTCCTGTCCATTCAGTCGATCTTGTATAGATCGGCATCGTCGATTTCATTCTCAGGCAATTCGTCAGGCTCAATTAAGCCATCATCAATCTGCTTTTGCCGCTCTGCTCTTTTGCGTTCCCAGGGTGTTATCCCTGCGAATGGGTTGTCACCTTTGTCCCGGCCAGGTCTTCGTTGACCGCAACCGAAGACGGCTTCATCCGATTGACCATCGGCTATCCATTGGGCGATAATAGCGTCAGATGTATACCGGCGAAACCCGATTTTGATAAAGGGAAATTTGCCTTTATCTATCCATTTTTGGACAGTAACACTACTGAAGCTGCCAGACTTGATTAGACCGCATTGCGAAATGGGGATGACCGCACCCCCACTCGCAATCAAATCAGCCATCAGCTTATGGTATTTGTTTACCGTCTCAGCCTGCTGTTCGCTCATTAGAATGGGGTTCCTTCGTCATCATTGGTTTCTTTAGCCGCCTTTTTGACGCTGAGAACATTCAGGTTGTGGTAAACCTTGCCGTTGGTCTGGTTGGTCGAAGTGCGCTTCCGCCCAACAAAAACAACGCCAATCAGCTTGGGCAGGGATTCAACAATCCCGCGCCCCAATGGGATTCCTTGATCCTTCCAAGCCTTGCAGTTGATGCCCAGGATTTGAAGGTCAGCACCCAAGGCATTCACCCCAGCTTGTGAGGCGAAGAAGTTCACCTTCTCAACCAAGGCATTCTGGCAACTTGAACCTTCAAGAATCTTCAAGGTCCAACGCAGGACTGCTGCCCCGGTTGATTGAATGCGGTCGAGGTTTGCGTCCATTACCTGGACGGTGTACTCGCCATCCTGCAAGCTTTCCAACTGAAGCTTGCGATTGCTTGTGGGATCAAAATCATCCCCAAAGTTGTTGATAAGATCATCGACCCAATCATAGCTTGGTTGATCAGTAGACATTGGACTAAAAACCTCTCTTTTTTCGTGATGGTGCAACTTTGCGGTTCGCTATGGTAGAAACCCAACCATGCAAACCTCCTTCCTCATAACCTTCCCCAAGGCTACCGCAGAAATTCAGGCTAGCTTTAGCCCTCGTTAATGCGACATACATGAGGTTTTTTTCCTGTTGAAAAGACTCCTCAGTCTCTCCCCAGGCACCTAACTTAGAAGGCTGGAGAATTGTTACATTCTCGGTTTCCAACCCCTTCGCACGGTGTACACTAGACAAGATCGTCTGATCTGGTCTTGTCTCTTTATCGTCTCCAAAGAGACTTTTTGCCCCGTGGACAAATTCGCCCACAGTATCGTAGTTCGATGCCATTTCAATTATGCATTCGACTTGATCGTTGAGGGCTGTAAAACTCTCCTCGTTTGCGTCTCGATCAACCAGCTTGGCGATCTCACGCTCTTTCCATTTTTGAACTCTCAGATTCAAATCTGCCATATCGTTAGGCTCAAGCTTTTCCACTAGGCCAACAATGCCTTCGCCAATGTTTTTGCCCCGCACCAATGCTGGTTTCCCGGCCCTTAGTAGCCTATAGGCGACACTAACCAAGGGAGCATTAGACCGGCATAGAATCATATCCTTTGCCGCTGCCTGCCTGATTAGCTGCTCGACTACCACTTGCCCTATCTGGCCTTCCGTTGCGCCGCTACGGGCCTCGATATGGGGCACTAAATGGCGGGCCAAATCCAGGTGAGAGGTTGGGCATCGAAAACAAACTGACAAGGGCAACTGCCTAGCCCCCAACCACTTGGTCAGGTTCTTAAAAGAATTGGTATCGGCCCCGGCAAAGCCCATGATTGATTGGTACGGATCACCAATGATGACCTTTTTCTCGCTCAGTTGCATGAAAAATGCTTGTTGAACTGGGCAAAAATCCTGGGCCTCGTCGCCAAACAATAGGTCAAATTTGTTCACGCCAAGCTTATGGTGGACTGGCAACCAAATCATATCCCCAAAATCCATCGTCTTTGGATTGTCAGCACCAATCTCTAAGCAGCGCAGAACACCGCCAATCAGTTCTGGTAGGTAGCTTTTGCTTGGCAGGCTGATTCCCATTGCCCCGGCAATGTTTGCAATCTCAATCGTCAGGTCAGCAAACACCGCGTCGATGGCGATATTCTGCTCACGCACAATTTTGGTCAGGGCAAGGAAAGCTGCAAACTCAGGCTTAATCCGTTTGAACCCCCTTGCCCCGGTTGTGAACCAAGATGGAAATTCCTTTTTTGCAACTTCCAAATATTTCCAATTCTCAAGCGGCATATTGCCAAACCGCTCCACCACCAATGATCGGCCAAACGAATGCATGGTTCCGGCTTGGCATTGCCCCTCGACTTTTCCTTGGAGGGTAGTGGCAATCTCTTTCGAGAAAGCAGTAAAGCCAATCCGGCTGTACCGCTTACAAGCGTAGGGAATAGAGCGGACAGCGGTGGTTGTCTTACCACTACCAGCAACTGCGTTAACAGCAATGTTGCCGGTTTCGGTATCCCGCATTTTCCACGCCCCAGAGATCAGGTCAAAAATCTTCATCTGCTCTGGTGTTGGGAGAAATCCGCTCATCTGTCCGCTCCTATTCCTATTGTGGTTACTTACAAACTTTCCAACCAAATACTAACCTCTTTTAGTTGTACTAGACTCATGTTCCTGGAGTCAAGACCAGGAAACTTTTCTAGCATTTTTTTCTTGAGGTTTTCGACAGTCTCGGATTTTACCTTGAACGCATCGAACAACTTCTTTTTCTCAACCTCGCTAGCGCGCGGTTCCTGAGTCACCATTGGGGTCTGGGTGACCTCAGAAACAAACTCTGGAGATTGGTGCGATACCCGAAGGTTTGCATCCATCACCTCAGTCTCGTCCAAGAAGCCAAGACCAACCAATGACAAGGTGCAGCGTCTCTTGGCCTTGGTAATCGCCTTCATCTTCGCATTAGCCAAATCCATGCCCTTGCAGGAATCAGGTATGAAAACATCACCTCGGTCGATATCCTCACGCCCTGTTTTGTCACGCATACGCACAGTCACGCTGAAGATTTTGGAATCCTTATCCCAGGCTTCAGAACAATCCACCAGAGTGATCCCGTGAATCTGGCGCAACTGATCGGCAGCGGTTCGTTTGGCGTACAACACCTCGGAACCACCAGACATTTTAAAGAACCCAAACGGCTGGGTCAGGGGATTCAAACCCATGCTTTCGCAGGTGCGACGATACAGGGCAACCTTCTCAGCTACAGGTAGTCTGCCATAATCGTTCCGCATTAGAGCGGCCTCAATTGCAGCAGGATCAATCCCGGCCTTTACAGGTTGAACAACAATGTCAGTAGACTCGACAACAATCTCGTTCTCAGCCATTTCCATTCCCTCCTATTTAGTTACCAATTATCGACGCAACAACTCACTACGCAGAATTCGGATACGATCATCAGCAATCACCCTGATTGCCGCGCGTCCGCCCTCAACACTTTCAAGGTAAATGCCCGTATCAGATTCCTCTTCGGTCAGTCCTGGAATAGCTACTGAGTCACCAAGCAGTAGGTCATAAGGGTGTTCGGAAATAATGACCTTAGCTCCCTCACGAACCATACTCTCCACCAGAATAATTTCACGCCTTCCGTTGGGATAGTCAAGTTGAATAGACTCACCAATTTTTCTGGAAATAACCAAACCACCAATGCGCCTTGCCATATCACTCCCCCTCCGATTCCATTGCCGTTGCGACAGTCACCAATGTGGCTTCCATTCGCTCTATTATAAACTTAGCCCTCCGTCCAGACAAAAAAATCAACGCATTGCTGCAAGTCTCGGGAATAGTCCCGCCGGAAATTTCAGCAACATGATCCTTTCCAGCCAGATTAAAAATTATGGAAACTGCCTGGTTTTCACTCTCAGGCAAAGTCTCTTGGTAGTTTTCTAGAATACCAACCACCCAATGAAAAAACGCTTCGTTGCCAGCATAATTTGCCAGAAACTTTGCCTGCTCAATAGCCTTGGAAACATCATGTTTGGCCAGAGATGAGCAGATTTGGATTGCACCCTTCCTGGCAGTATCGCCTTCGCCTGAGCCGTTATTCAGAATCAGGTCAACCGTATCTCGATGCAGGTCCATAA
>Ga0114977_10001224_pt1 | contig 16748 bp, 14 predicted proteins | sample S_130805_MF_Meta_FD_87026 | JGI IMG/M metagenome (GOLD analysis project Ga0114977, IMG submission 87026) | Freshwater microbial communities from Lake Simoncouche, Canada to study carbon cycling - S_130805_MF_MetaG | ecosystem: Environmental > Aquatic > Freshwater > Lake | place: Lake...
ATGATGCATATTTATATTTATTGAATTTCGACATTTCTCACGAGCCTGTAACGTCTCATATGTTTAATAGAGGTGATAATGATGCAACAACAGATGACAACGGAGGTTCGGATAGTTATATGTCAATATTTCGCACGTTTATCCAATCGCTTTTGCAAAAAATGACGATTATATCGCAGGAAAATACGTCTATAACTATCAATACATTAATAAAAATAATAGTTGAGGATTGTCAAGAGTTATCTGTCAAAATGTTTGAGGATCTGGACAAAGAAGCAGCATATAATATATACGAAATTATAACGACATATCACAAGGCGTTTCATATAAGTGTAGAGAAGATGGAGTTGTTTGAGAAAATCATGAGAAGTAAAATGGCGCTTGATAATCTAGTTGTTATTTCCGTATCTTTAGATGAGATGATGGGCGAAAATAATGTATATGTATTAGAGCATGAAGACAAGATATTCTATGTTCCTTTATGGCACACGGAGTTATATTATAAGCTGGGAAAGACGGATAATACATCGGTTGATCTAATTGTTCGCTGTATTCCTGTAACACCGTCTCATATATACATAGATTCTAACAATGATATCTACATAGATGTTCGCATGAAGATTGTAGACTTATTAGAAAAACAGTGTATTGACTTTGAAATAGGTAGTAAAAAATTCACGGTAAACGCCGCGGCATTGAACATAAAAAGTAATCAGACATATGTACTATCCGGTGTCGGAATACCTTTAATAAATACGAAACATATGTATGATATTACAGAGAAGTCATCTATAATCGTTAACATAGAACTGTGTTAATGGGTTATATCCGATTTATTATATATTAGGAATTTTACTTATATATAATAAAAAGTTAATATTTGTGAATGAAAGTTACAAAATCTCCAATACTGAATTTCGATTTATTCGGCAATGAATTTCCGCATTTCTCACGAATCTGTAACATCTCATGTTTTTATAGGTACCATACATCCATAAAACAACATCGCCCATTTCGGACCATCCCAAGAAAACCCTCCCAAGACTATCACTAAAAATATCAAAAACATCCTCGAAAAGAGCCATCCTTGTTTTACGAAAAAGACGTTCGCCATGTTTTGCCCCATCTTTTGCAAGTAATATGCGAACATTATTTCCCCTAGGTAATGCTCTTGTTTGTATTCTAAATTTTTTATATTTTTAAAGCATAAAGGTAACCTCACGAAATAGGGAGGGCGGACGCCGAAAGAGTGATGATGTATTGAAATTTCAACTCTCGGAGGCCCTTTTTCAAAATTGGACATTTATAAATGTCCATTTTTCAAAACCGGGGGTAGACTTTTGAAAAAAGCGATGCATTCGTCACTCAGAGCATAATGCTCTAAATCTGTTTTTTAAGTTTAAAAATCTGTTACCATAATTTTTTCAACTTTTTTATATATTATATGAAAAGGATTTAGGCGTTTTTTTTGCTAGTCTATATATATGGAAAAGACTAGCCCAAAAACCGCCAAAAAAACGCCACTTTTTGTGTGTGAAATTTGTGACTTTAAATGCTGTAAACAAAGTGACTATGAAAGACATATTGTGACCAACAAGCATAAACGACTAGTCGAGACTAGCAAAAAAACGCCAAACAACCTTTTCATGATATTCGTTTGCGCATGTGGTAACAAGTATAACCATAGTTCAAGTCTAGCAAAGCATAAGCGAACATGTATCGCCGTCAATACACCTGGGAAATATTCGATACATGATGAAGAAGATAATAAAGAAACATACGAAACGACCGAAGATGATATATGCTCAGACAATAAAATAATAATAACTAAACATATGTTTATAGAATTGATAAATGATAATAAAGAAATGATGAAAATAATAAAAGGACAACAGGAGCAAATAAATAATATAATACCTAAAATCGGTAATATAACTAATAATACAAATAACACAACTAATAATACGATGAACAACAATTTTAACCTGAATGTATTCTTGAATGAGCAGTGTAAGGACGCATTAAATATATCAGATTTTATAGATTCGTTAAAAATAACATTGGAGGATTTATTGTTTTCAAAGACAAACGGTATATCGCGTGGGATAAGCGATGTTTTAATAAAAGGACTAAAAGAATTGGATATTTATAAACGTCCTATTCATTGCACTGATATAAAACGTGACACCATGTATATAAAAGACGAAGACAAGTGGCTGAAAGATGATAGTAACGAGATGATAAAAAATACGATTGTAAAAATTGCTGATAAGGAGCGAACCGCATTACAACAGTGGGCAATAGATAACCCGGACTGGATAGATACAGAAAGAAAACAACTAGAGTATTTAACAATGATGCGCTCAATATGTGAGCCAATTGAAAACTACAATAACTACGAAAGAAAAATAATAAAAAATATAGGAAAAGAAATTATGATAGATAAAAAATAAAGTAATACTATAATATATATACGATACCTTATACGTGTTTATGAGAAAAACATATAAAGTAAAAAAAAATAGAAAATATAAGACTAATAGAAGTAACAAAATATTTCATAAAACTATACGAAGAGGTAGGAATAGAGTATTATCGGGAGGTTCGATTATAGGGCAAGGCAACTTTGGGTGCGTATTTCGTCCAGAACTTACTTCCAAACTCTCTCTAACACATAACGGAAATATCGTTTCAAAAGTAGTTCTTAAAAACAATGCCTTTAGCGAATATAGACACGAGTTTAAAATTCTTAAAAAAATGAGAGACATAGATCCGAAGGGATTATTTCATAGTTTATTAGTAGATGCATATGAGTTAGAAAATAAACATATACCCGATGATTTTCAAAAATGTTCATTAACGAAACCGACATATGATATAAAAGAATTCTTCGTTTTTAATATCGCCTTTTCAGGTAACCATAATTTAACGTATTACTTGAAAAATGTTTTTAATGTAAGAAAAGATTCCAAAACAATACCAGAACCTAGTGTTTTATTTAGTCTTCTCGCAAATATTGTAGTCGGAATAAAAAAAATGATAGATGGTAATATAGTACATAAAACCCTTAATACTGACTCCATTTTTCTTATAGAGCCTCTTTCTTTGGAGAGTCCTTACTCGGCAAAAATTATAGATTATGGCGACGGAGAGTTGCGCAAGTATAGAGGGTTTAGTGACAAAAACCAAGACTACATTACATTTTTTAAAAGTATTATAAGAATACTTTCACTTGTTTATCGTAACGAACAACATGATAAATCGCATGATAAAGTTATACAAGATTTAATAAAAGGTTTTACTGGATTATTGAGTATGGTAGAAAAAAATAATGTTTCTTACAACGAAGTTATTAAAAGTTATATTTTATTGTTACAAACCACATTTGGTAAAAATTATGCAGAGCACGCAAAAACAAAATATAAAGCTTAATTTTAATAATAATTTTAATAATAATTTTAATTTGTTTATGTAATCCAAAATACATAAAAAAATATGGTACCTGTATATCAAAATGTGTTAGCAATAGTTATTTAAAATTATTACACTTTATATTCGTATTCACTTACCTGTGTATTTATTTTAACCACCGAGAGATTAGGTACTACTTACTGTCTGTTATAACCTGTGAGCAAGTGTAACTATTGTTTTACTTCTTCACAACCTTCTTGACAATCTTCTTGACGCCACCGCCAGTACTCGACTCATCGGATGCAGGAGCAACAACCGGAGCAGGTGCTGGCGCAGGGGCAGTGACGGGAACAGGGGTAGCGGAGGGTGTGCTGTCATCATCACCATCACACTCTTGTTCTTCGTTGTCAGAATCCTCGGTTTGAGTAACAGGAATGTCATCATCGCTGACAGTATCAAGCTCTTGCGTCTCTACGAGCTTCTTGTCGTCGCACGAAAGCTGAATGTGACACTTGCCGCGAAGAGTAGTCTTGGGCTTGACGACAGCTTGGAAGAGCTTCCAGGTAACACCGAACTTACCACCGGCGAACCAGACACCTCCGCACTGAAGAACGACGGCGACATGCGACCCCTTTGCAATGAGGTCGACGGGTGTGGTGTGCTCGTTTCCGGCATCAGGGAAGATTTTGCGAGACTGAGAGTCAAACAGCTCAACATTCCATACACCTTCCCAGATGGGCATCTTGACGTTGAGCGTGGGGTTCTTGTTTTGGTCGGGCTCTCCGTTTTCACCCTTGGCGAACTTGAGAATAGGAGTCCAGAACATGTCGATGTGGTCTTTGGTCATGGTCGACTTGCCGAACCATTCCTTTTGGTTTGCGAGAGCATCTGCCTTGATTTTTTGTTCAAACTTGACGATATTTGCGCGGAATCTGGTGATAGAAGCAGTATTGTACTCCTCGCCAGGAAACTGCAGCGACATGCTGTACGACTTTTCACCGGTCTTCTTGTCTTCGAATGCCGAAACACCCCATGTCATCATGAGAGGAGTGGACACATATGTTGCTCCATTGGTGCTAGCATTGAGAATTCCGACGCTCTTACCACCAGAGGCGTTTACCTTGGGCTTGGAATATTTGATATCTTTATCGGGATTGAAAGTCTCGCCTGAAAGAATCTCCTTTGGAGCGGAAGACTTGGATGATTTGTTGGATGCGGATTGAGCGGACATTGTATTGTTGGTTTGTGGGATTGGCTTTGTAACTGATTGTTCGTGCTATATAATATTAATGTTTATAGTGTCTTCAATTTTCTGTTTTGGGAAATTCGGCGTGGTTATAAACGATAATTCGAAAATAGAAACTCTTGTAAAAAATAATATTTTTGTGCTATTTAAGAATAGTACATAAAACATAGAGTTTTATATGTAAATTTGCCCGGTACTATTTATCATGGTAATAAGGTGAAAAAATAGTAATATAGTTTATTATAACTATAGTAATGTATTGTACGATAAGATATTAAAAAAATATTGTTAATATATAAGAAATATAGACAAGTGTGCGTATAAATAAGATGTCAATTGTTATTGGAGGCGATATAAATGATGTAAACGAGATAATAGTATCTGTAAGTTTTCATTCTACTACATCAACTAGCTCGACGGAGATGGCGAGCATCACAAATAATGTAAATAGTGTAAATAGTGTAAATAGTGTAAATAGTGTAAATAATGTAGAAGATAAAAAGGTAGAGAAGAATGAGAAGCGTGAGAAAGTGATAAAATCAAATTCTAAAATGTGTAATAGAGTAAATTCAAAATCTGAAAAAGAGTCGAGTAAGTGTGAAGAACGTGGTAGTGTAAAAACGGAAAAGGCATTAAAAAAACGAGAAGAGTTATCTATTCATAACTATAATACATTGTTGGTTGTAAAATATAAAATGGATGAATTAAAGAAATTATGTACGAGGTATAAGATATCGAAAGGTGGTAATAAGGAGGACTTGACAAACAGGATATATGAGTATTGTAAAAATTCGATTGGTCCTTTAACGATACAAAAAGTGTTTAGAGGTTTTTTGAGTAGAAAGTTGCATAGGTTACAAGGTCCTGCATTGATGGATCGTAAGATATGTACGAATGATACTGATTTTTTTACTATGGATGATATGGCCGATATACCCACGACGCAGTTTTATAGTTATCGTGATGAAGATGACTTCGTATATGGTTTTAATATTGTTTCTTTGTATAATTTAATGCAGAAGGAAGGGTTGAGGGCGAAGAATCCGTATAATAGAAGTGAATTTGATAATAAAGTAAAAGATAATGTTATGAATATGATAAGGATATCGAGGGTGTTAAAAATTCCGATTGAGATAGAGTTAAAGAATGAGGTAATGGATCCTGCTAAGAGGATGGAGTTAAAAATATTGGAGTTATTTCAGACGATGAATTCGTATGGTAACTATGCAAATTCGGAGTGGTTTACGGATCTTCCTAGAAATATGCATATAAGATTTGCGCGAGAGTTGGTAGATATATGGAATTATAGGGCATTGTTGACGGTGGCGAAGAAAAATGAGATATGTCCTCCTCATGGTACTCCATTTTTGGGAACTCCTTATTTTACAAATATTGCGAACAATACTACACTGAACAATCTTTCTAATGAAACGGTTATAAAATACAATGTTCAAATAATAGAAAATCTTATAAAATCGGCAGTAGATATTGATAATAAAATGCTAGGAACATTTTATGTATTATCTGCTCTTACATTAGTTAGTCAACCTGCTCGTGATGCTATGCCGTGGTTGTATGACGCGGTTGTATATATTCCTTAATAATAATAACTTGAAAAAAAACGCATTCTATATTAATTAATTTTAGACGATAATAGAGGACATTTTTTGAGACATATTAATCAATATAATATATATTGTCTAAAAATACTTAAAAAGACCTCACATAGTAATGTATACCAACTACAAGATGGCTAAGAAAACTACTTCCACTGCTTCGGCACCCGCTCCTGTTCCCGCTGCTGCTCCTTCTAAGGAGGCGGTTCCTGCTTCTAAGGCCGCAAAGGCTCCCAAGACTCCCAAGACTGAAGCTCCTGTATCTTCAACTCCTGCTCCTGTTGTTTCCGTCGATGCGCACACCGAGGGTGTTGCTATTGAGGCATCATCTATTTCTTCTTTGTTCGGCGAGTTTGGCTCCAAGCTGCAGACTTTGAGCTCCGGTCTGTCTACTCTTCGCAGTGACTTCCGCACTTTGGAGCGCCATGTTGCTCGCGAGATGCGTGCTGCTCAGAAGATTTCCAAGCGTAAGCGCAAGTCTGGAAACCGTGCTCCTTCTGGGTTCGTCAAGCCTACTCTGATTTCCAAGGAGTTGGCTAACTTTCTTGGAAAGCCCGTCGGCACTGAGTGGGCTCGTACTGAGGTGACTCGTGAGATTAATGCTTACATTAGGACTCACAGTCTTCAGGACAAGGAGAATGGTCGCAAGATTAACCCTGACACCAAGCTTCGTGCTCTTCTTCAATTGAAGAAGGATGAGGAGCTTACCTACTTCAACCTTCAGAAGTACATGTCTCCTCACTTCGCCAAGGCTACTCCCGTTGTCGCAGTTAACTAAATAACAGTTTAAATGTATGTTTAGTTACTAATTTACAAAACAAAATCAAATAAAAGTACAAAACAAAATCAAATAAAAGTACAAAACAAAATCAAATAAAAGTACAAAACAAAATCAAATAAAAAAATGACATAGGATATATGTCATTTTTTACAAGTATAAAAAATATATTCAACTCCTATAATAAGTTAACTAGTGAATATAAAGTTTTCTTTTTGCATAACTTCGATTAGTCGTTTTCTATCAATTGGACCATTCATGATTTTAACATTGTCATACAGTTCCAAGTTATCATAATGTGATATATCGAACAAGTCTATAATTTTAGAAGCTTCATTTATATATGAATGCAGATTGTTATTTTGTGACAACATCCACTTATAGAAGTCAGGCTTGTCGTCGCAAGTACTTGAATCATTTATAGTATTATATTCGGTAGTCATATTTTTACAGTATTCCTTGTAATTTTTAAACATCTTATATGAGTTAAATATTGTCATATGTTTATAATGTTGTTTTTCGGTTTTTGGTAAATAATCGCATCCATACATAATGCATAATTGTCTAAATTCATATAAGGTCATATCTAACGTGGATATAATTCCCCGAAAGTCGTATAAAATAGCCGTCCAAGATGTCAAACTTAAATACCGAATCACGCGAGAACACCCGTACACAAACATGTCAGTATCCTCGCTGAGACATGCGTATACTATATTTTTCGAAACAAGCTTTGCGCACAGCATGTCAGCTTCACCGGGAGATTCTATATATGTCATGCCGTAAGCTTGTAGTAATGTTTTTGCATTTTGAATATGATCCGATTTAAGAATAACGAATTTCTTTTTTAACTTATCCATCATGATGCGAATATCTTCGCTTTTTGATGGGATATTAACTGTCGTCTCTTCATCCAATTCTACAGTAGTAACATTGCTGCTCTCATTATCAGATACCACCGCTGCGTCTGACTCAATGTCGTCTAAAATTTGCTTCAAACGGTAATACTCTTCGCGTGCATGTCTTTTTGTTTTTTTTCTAAACTCTATTGTATCATTTTTTTCAACCGGTGGCTTGCCGTCAAATACGAAAATTGGTATTATATTATGTTCTCGAAAAATGGAAATCATTAAATATAAGTTTTCGAGCAGAACATTTTCACTAAGAAATTTGTACAGATATATACTTATGTCAACCGCAATTTTTTTACCCGATAACTCGGACAAATTTATACTCGATATAGATGCTTTGCATTTGTCCTGAAGAAACTTGTTCAACATGCGAATACCCATTTCTTACCTTTTTGTCCCGGCGTATGGTTTAGAGATTATACGAGTCTTGTTTATAATAATATTACATACATATTATATTCATCAATTTTTTATAAGAAGAAATTGATGAATAATTATAACAACATAACTAATATTGTAAAAAAAACATAAGACAGTTTAGCATGGCCTTTACTAGAAAACAAGCAAAGCAACAGAAAGAACAACAAGAACAAAGACAATGTGTACGACAAAATAGTCACCAAATTGATTTTATAGATTCATCCATCGAATGGAGAAAAAATAAAATAAAAAGAGAGAACGGCACTTTCGAATATATTTAAACCCATACCTACACCCATACCTACACCCATACCTATACCTATACCGGTAATGGTACCGAAAGACCGTTATGTAATTCTTTTGAGTGAACATGTAAGTTATTTATTAAAACCCATCCATCACCTTTCCATATAAAAGGTTTTTTAAAGTTGTTAACAGTTTTCCATTCAAATAAATTTTTGGTATAATCTATTTGACTATGTGGATTTTTTTTTCCACATACAACAGTTCCATTATTATGGTACGCATCTTCACCTAATAGAAAAATTCCTATTGCAGCAGCATCAAATATAGACTCACCATATGCACCATAGTTAATATATGCTTCGCATGAAATACCACTATCATACCAATAAATAGGAAGCAAATAAACATCATCTTTATTTAGTTGATAATATCTTTGTAAACAAATCATTTCTGACATAAAATCATTTGACGTACTAATATAGTTCAAAAGATATGATAAAAAATCATTCATACTTTGATATGTTTTTATAAACATAATTCCAGATGAATAGTTGTCTATATTATTAAACATAAAACATAACTCTTTTTTTTTAAATTCATTAACCCACGTTAAAGGATTATCATAAATAAGATTATCTATTTCCATAAAAAAACAATCGGTTAACTCGTATTTTTTCATAAGAGAATGAATTAAAAAAAATCTCTCAAATGTTCTTATAAATAATAACTTTCTATCATTTAATTCATCTATTATCAAAAATTTATTAATATTTTCATTTACAACTGTAACAAAGTTCTCAATGTCGCCTAATAAATTATCATATCTTACAATTTTAACATCATATTTTAAAATTACCGATAAGTATTGAGAATCATAATCGTCTATTATTAAGTATATATCACCATTATAGTAACACCTTATTTGATGTAGACATTCAATTATATATTTTGGTAGTATTCCTATAAATGATAATCCTATAAACATTTATATAGTTATATATAGTTATATATAGTTATATATAGTTATATATACTTATATATTTATACTTTTACCTATGATAAGTACGCATTTATTTATATAAAGTATCACCGATTACCTCCTAAAACTGACATTCGCATAGTACTTAATAGTGTTTCTTCATTTGATGTTTTATTTTCTAATCTTTTTTCCAAACCAACTATCATTTGCAATAACTCACTATTTTTATAATTTTTAGAAATAAACATAATAAAACTGTCTACCGAAGCATCGTCATCTTTAAATTTAAATAAATTTACATTGTTATCGATACACCATAAAATAAAGTTATTAAAATTTGCTATTAAAATAGAAACGATAACATAATAGGCAAATACGTTAGTCTGTTCTTTATATAATTTTTTAACTATGGTATAGTTTTCGTCATTACAGTTAGAAATAATATTATAGTCAAGCCCCATAAAATTCAAAATTTTTACACACTGGAATATAGAAAAAACCGACTCATGTTGAATATTGTCATAAAAAATATTTAAAAACCTTTCTTTTTTATCTATAAAAGTTTTTCTATTTTTCAGAGAAACCAAATGTTGTTTATGTGCATTATTTACGAATTTTTTTCTAGTTGTTAAAGGCGTAAATAGTATACGACTATGCCTATTTAGTTCAAAATATGACTCAAAAAATACATTCATAATTCTTGCCCATGTTTCACAATATGACTCAAATATTTTTATATCCGTCTGAACTGAAAATATAGAGTGTAACTTTTTATTCGCCACCGTTATGTCTAATGTCGAAAAATCCAAACCATAATTATGCATAGTTTCGTGTATTAATACTTTAAACCATTCTTCCCTTCTATATACAATAATTCGCCCGTTCAGTTGACATATATTAGATAGTCCACCATTTACGTGGGATGCACCTATTACGCTACCGGTTTCAATTCCTGCACCGTACATATTGTCACTATCATTGTTTAATTCTAATTCATTTTCTGGTGCATCATAATAATGATACATTTGATTGGACATTTCATCTTTTGAAAAATTAGGAAGTTTTCTTTTAAATGGTGTTAAATAAATTAAACACTCTAAATTTTTTCCACATTGAGCGTTTGAAAATTTTGATAAAAGTTTTAAAAGTATGTATATTTTTAGCACACATTGTTTAAAATATGAAGCTCCTTTTTTTCTGATATTATTCAACTCATAATGACTACTATCAAACAATATAAATTTTACTGTTACACTTTTTCCATCACCTAAGTCACAGTTGTATTCTAATAAAAACGTCGCCTTTTCTTTAATATAATCGGCAATTTTTGGCGGTACATATATACTTTTAAATAATGAAGGATGTAAAACCGCGTTACTTTTATCTAACTTTATAATTTTATGCTTAAAACATGACGAGGTTGCAGTCGATACAGCATTCGACTTAAACATATTATATAGACTATCTACCTCATCATATAAAAATTTAAGTTTATTATTTATTTCTGTTTGTCTAGGGTTATTAGAATTATTAGAAAGCTGTTTCTTGTTAACTTTTCTAATTTTATTATAATTTTTATCGGTAAGTTGCATCATTTTTAAAAAATTATAATCATCATCTTTTACAGGTATCTGTTTTTCCATTTATATTAATATAGTAGTATATTTATTACTAATATAATACTATATTTTTTTAGAATACCTTAAATAATAAGGTATATATTAATAAAGTGACATTTGTATTTACAATTATTTAGTTACTTAAATTACTTATCATGAACAGTTTCAAATACATTTATTCCACCTTTTTTTGTTCTTAACTTAGAACGTACGCGCATTAAATGAATAGATACGGTTGGTGGCTTTGAAAAAACGTAATTTATTAATTTTGCATTATTTGTCATAAGAAGAACTTTAGCAAGGTCCTCATTTTGGTCAAATTTGGCCATAGTTCCATCTTCAAGAATACGAGTATTGCGTCCGTTAAAAAACTCTGGATCTATGTCAACATCGTCAGGGCGAAGAGTAATTTTTTTACCGTCGATTATAGTCTTCGGTACTTTCTTACCGGCAACTTTTGCTAAATCTACATCTTGAGAAATGCGCGACAATATAGAGGTATCATCATAATATTTGCTCTTTTTGTTTGCATCCATCGTAAATAATAAATAAAATTCAGGATGCCGTTTTAAAAATTTATTCGCCTGATAATAATGCTCAACCGAAAGCCAGCGATGTCCATCTAATGTAAAAGGATCGCACCATTCATTTGATATTTTTTTCCTCCAGTTATTTTTACCTTTACCTGTAGCCACAAGAGGAATAAACGCCACCTTATTTTTATTCGATATGTGGTCGCCTTGAGCATGACCCGGTAGTTCATCAGCGGATTTATAATGATAAATTAAAACAATAGATGGATCAAAGTGTGGATTAGCAGTGAGAATATGACTTGCTGATGTACCTCCACCTTGTCCAAGATCTGAACCTTTTCCTATATCCCCTAGACCTAATTCGTGTTGGTAAAAAAGAATAAACTGTGGTATTTTTTGGAATGTACCAGAAAACGACTCAAGATTTCCAGCAGAAGATTCGATACATCTGTTTGCAATTTGAAGTTTAATACAAAATGGAATTTCGGGGAAAGTAAAAATAGCTGTATCGCGATATGTTACTAACTCGTAGTGTAAACCAGTATGTGAAAGAATAATATAGTAGTCCGGATTAATAGTTTCTAAATTTCTTAATTTCGATTTATCTCTCGCATCTGTTGCTTCTGTAGCTCCCATAACCTCCATAGACTTCGCGCTACCCTGCTTCTTATCTTCCTTTAGAAGCATTTCTATCTCTTTGTACCTTTTTTCATCTATATTACTACCACAAACGACCACGTTTGACGAGGTATACGGTTGCCTATCTTTTTCTACATAGTCGCGATATGATAAAACAATAAACTTCACATTTAAAATAAGTTCTAATGTAGCAATAGCCCACTCATCGCCCCAATATTCACTTGTCATTTCTCCTTTTCGTACCACTTCTCTTAATGCTTCAACATTTTTTATGCCCTTCATAAAGTATACGTCACGTATGTACTCTTTATATAGTCGAATCTCTTCTACAATTTGAAGATGTCTTTGTTTATTCATATCAGACTGAAGTTTTAGGGATGTTTTATCGGTTAATGATATACCTGGTTGAGCAGCTCTCTGGGATAGTTCTTCATTATCAGTCACTAGTTTCGCATTTTCATCACGCAATTCTTTTAATGTTTTTGAAAACATTTCGTATCTTTCCTTGTAGTCTAAAAACTGGCTTTCGGTCATAACTGCAGCAAGCATTCTACGTAACTGAATAACACTTATGTCGCTATCGGGTTCGATAGATAAGAAAGCTTGACAAATGGCCATAAACAAACAGTCACCACCTCCTTGGTTTCTAACTACTTTAAAGTTATTATTATGATAGTATGACTGTACCCATGGTTCATCTTTAGTGAGGCGGTATGCTTTATTTTCGGCCACAGATTGTTCAATATTTTGAACAGGAATGTTTTTTCTTTTTAGCGGGACATCGGATAAACGAACGGGTTCAAGAGATGCGCGAATTGCTGCTTGTAATGCTTCGTCGCGTTCATCCTCGTCTTTCCGTCCTTTGTCAAACTCTGGTACAGCTACTTTATCAAGTTGAGAACCAATAGATTGGAGAGATTTAATAGAAAGTTTCTTACCCTTGGTGGAACCTTTAAGAGAATCTTTTTTCTCTACATCTGCGTCGGGATTTTCGACTATATGAACCGCTTGCTGAATAAGCGACTTTTTAACGAACGAAAATAATAAAGGGGAAGGAGCTTTTTCTAGATTTATATCACCCGCATCATCTAATAATGAAGGAACGTCCTCTTGAAACATTTCATACACACCGATTTGTGATACTACCTTATCAGTTTTAATAAGGTAAATAGGATAGTAAACGATATTTTGTGATATATACGTGTTTTTAATATTACCTATACTTATGATTGTGTTAATACCTAAAACAGATGCTTCATATAAAGGAGCTTCATAATTACTTTCTTTCGTATCCGATGGATCCAATGATTTTAGTTCTATATAATTAATACTTGGAACAAGCTTTGAACGCACCATTATAATAACTATACATATTAAATTTATATATTTAATTAATTATAGGTTATAAATAATTATAGGTTATAAATAATTATAGGTTATAAATAATTATAGGTTATAAATAATTAAATATAATATTTTAAATACATATATATTACACTAGATAAAAACAATACAATATAATAACCAATCATGATATCGTGTATTATTATGGGAGGGCTAGGCAATCAGTTATTTCAAATATATACTACGATGGCGCTTTCAATGGAGATGAAGACGAATTTTATTTTTCCGAAAAATAAGTTACAAACGGATAAAAGATCTGATACATATTGGGATAGTTTTTTAAAAGAGTTGGATAAAAATACGAGAGTTATAGATATAAAAAATATGAAATATAATTTGTATAAAGAAAAGGAATTTAAATATAACAAAATACAAATAATGCCTGATTTAATTATAAAGAATGATGGTGTGATGTTATATGGATATTTTCAGAGTTATAAATACTTTGATAAGGAGTATAAAAGCATAGCAAAGTATATAAAGTTGGATGAGTCAAGGTTAGAAGTGAGAAAATTGTATTATAAAAAATATGAGAAAAGCAATGTAATATCGGTTCATTTTCGAATGGGTGACTATAAGAATTTGCAAAACTGTCACCCTATTCTAGGTGAAGACTACTATATAAATAGTATAAAATTTGTTTTGAGTAAAAAACAGAGTATTATAAAGTGGACAATTTTATATTTTTGCGAGGAAGAAGATATGGATGAAGTAAAAAGTAAAGTTGAAAAAATTAAAGCGGAGTGTATAGAATATTTGCGCGAACAGAGATGGGGACAAGGACATGAACTTGAATTTGAAAGAGCTGACAGTGAATCTAAAATGGAAGATTGGCGACAACTATTATTAATGAGTTGTTGTCAATATAATATAATTGCAAATAGTAGTTTTAGTTGGTGGGCTGCATATTTTAATGATAACTCTGAAAAAATTACATGTTATCCAGAAACATGGATTGGTTTACAACTATCAAATCATAATATAAACAAAATATGTCCAAAAAGTTGGAATAAAATAAAAAATGTTTAAAAGTGATATATTGGACAAAAAAATAACAATGAACAACTACTTTCTGAGTAGTACTGATATTGGCGTTGCAGATGATGGTGTCATAGACGGTATTTTAGATAAAATAGAAGATATTCCGTTTTGTTTTTGTATTATATGCTGTTGTTGATGAACTAAGTGTGGTTTATCCAAATCTTTCATTATATTTTCATAATTTGTTTTTCTTTCTTCAATGTCGCTATAGTCTTCTCTTTGAACAGCAACAATGGGAGCAAGCATATACCAGTTATGTTGTTTTTGCAACTTAATCCAATATTTGTCAATAGCATATATGATATGTTGGTCGGGTGTTTTCATTAAATTTTCTATACCTTCTCTTATATTATTAATAAGAATGTCGTAATAATTACTTTTTACGATATATCCTGTAGTGGTTTGACAGTGAGATACTTGAATGCATGTGTCGTCTACCTTTCTATAGGGTGGTACATTATTTCCTGCAAGTAGTAAAACATTCCATTTATTATCATGCGAGTCGTCGCCATGCATTCTAAAAAATTTATTTATTCTATCGATGAATGTTTCATTATTTAAAATTAACAAATCATCTTCGCAAATCATAACATAAGGCCATTTGTTATTTTTTGCAATTTGCAAACATTTTAAATGACTCATGCTACAACCAACTCTACCATTTTTTAGTTTAATTGCGTTAAACCTAGTGGGGTTTAAACCAACACCTTTTAATTGACTTTCGATGTGTATTTTTCTATCGGGTCGCGAAGTTAAGTTAATATATAAACAATATTTTATATCCGTAATAGATGTGATTAAAGTTGTATTTACGTTTGATACACTCATAGTATTTTTGAAGTTAATATTTATATTTATATTTATATTTACATTAGATGAATAATAATTTTTATATTATTATTCATGAAATAATATGTTAATTAGTAAAATTATATTTAACTAAGAAAACAAAATGAAAGATGAAAAATATTTATCCTTTTTAAGAGCATCTATTTTTTCCAGCATTTTTCTAAATTTAAATACTATATTATGGTTCTCATAATTTGTCTCAAATAAAATAATTTCTTTTATTAATTCTGGTTTAAGAAGTTTTTTCGTTTTTTTTATTTTATCATCTTTAGTTTTTGATATGGTTATTCCTAATCCATTATTGTTATTTTTAATAATGTTATAATAATTAGCAAGATGTGTTAGCATTTTCATGTTATAGTTCACTGAATAATCGACTTCTAATGTATATGAATTTTCTATAGTGTATTTTGTTTTTATTTCATCCATTGTAATGTTGTAAGAATTTTCAGTGTCGTTATCGTTATCGTTATAGCTGTCGATGTCATTTGAGGACGATGATGAGGTGAAGTGTGTTTTGGAATCTTCAATACCATCATATATAGGTGTATCACATTCTATTTCATTTTTTTCGGTTATTATACAGTCGTGAGCAAATAATAATTCATCATAACTACTATCTGCTCTTTTTAATTCTTTTCGTGGCTTACAACCGTCGTCAGAGTTATCGGATTCAGTATCATATAAATCGGGATTAATCGACTTATGGTTATTTTTAACTTCGAGCCAAAGATTATTAATTCTTTCCCATTCTTTTTTATTTTTCTCTTTTACTGTATTATCGACTAAAAATTGAAACATAATAATAAATGACGTTTAGTATCTTTCCTATTATTATGTTTATATAAATATTTATATTTATATTTTTATTATCCTCCTAATTAAAGTTAAATATAGTCAAGTATAGTTAAATATAGTTAAGTATAGTTAAAAATTAAGATGAGGATGAAGAAATTTCTTCAAAAATATCCATATGCTTAAAAATAGTTTTATTAGTTATACTAGGATATTCCTTCATTTTTGGTTTTAAAATGGTAACAAATTCAATATTTTTAA
>Ga0114977_10001225_pt1 | contig 16742 bp, 13 predicted proteins | sample S_130805_MF_Meta_FD_87026 | JGI IMG/M metagenome (GOLD analysis project Ga0114977, IMG submission 87026) | Freshwater microbial communities from Lake Simoncouche, Canada to study carbon cycling - S_130805_MF_MetaG | ecosystem: Environmental > Aquatic > Freshwater > Lake | place: Lake...
CGGAGATTCGAAAAACTCCGCCATCAAGCAGGTCGCCTCCGGCCGCTTCGGCGTCACCAGCGAATACCTCACCAACGCTAAAGAAATTCAGATCAAGATGGCTCAGGGTGCCAAGCCCGGCGAAGGCGGCCAGTTGCCCGGCGCCAAGGTATATCCTTCGATCGCCAAAGTCCGCGGCACCACCGCCGGCGTCGGCCTCATCTCGCCTCCGCCCCACCACGACATCTACTCGATCGAAGATCTCGCGGAGCTCATCCACGACCTCAAGAACGCCAACCGCCACGCGCGCGTGAGCGTGAAGCTCGTCTCCGAAGTCGGCGTCGGCACCATTGCCGCCGGCGTCGCCAAGGCGCACGCCGACGTCGTCCTCATCTCCGGTTACGATGGCGGCACCGGCTCTTCCCCGCAGACCTCCATCACGCACGCCGGTCTTCCCTGGGAACTCGGCCTCGCCGAGACGCACCAGACGCTCGTCTTGAACAACCTCCGCTCGCGTATCGCCGTCGAGACCGACGGCCAGCTCAAGACTGGCCGCGATGTGATCATGGCCGCACTGCTCGGCGCCGAGGAGTTCGGTTTTGCGACCGCCCCATTGGTGGCCTCGGGCTGCATCATGATGCGCGTCTGCCATCTCAATACCTGCCCGGTGGGCGTCGCGTCCCAAGATCCACGGCTCCGTGCGAGATTCGCCGGCAAGCCTGAACACATCGTGAACTTCATGACGTTCGTCGCCACCGAGGTCCGTGAGCTCATGGCCCAGCTCGGCTTCCGCACCGTCGAGGAGATGGTCGGCCGCACCGACCGCCTCGAAGCGCAGCGCGCCGTCACGCATTGGAAGGCCAAGGGGCTCGACTTCTCCAAGATCCTTTACTCGCCGGACGTCGGTCCCGAGGTCGGTCGCTTCTGCTCGATCAAGCAGGACCACGGCCTCGACAAGAGCCTCGACCTCACGACCCTCCTCGGCCTCGCCCAGCCCGCGATCGACCGCGGTGAAACAGTCATCGCCGAGTTGCCGATCAAGAACGTCAACCGCGTCACCGGCACGATCACGAGCTACGAAATCACCAAGAAGCTCGGCGCCAAGGGCCTGCCCGAGGACACGATCCGCTTCCGTTTCAAAGGCTCCGCCGGTCAGAGCTTCGGTGCCTTCGTCACGCACGGCATGACGCTCTCCATCGAGGGCGACGCCAACGACTACTTCGGCAAGGGCCTCTCCGGCGGCAAACTCATCGTGCATCCGCCCGCCAATGCCGGCTTCAAAGCCGCCGACAACATCATCATCGGCAACGTCGCCCTCTACGGCGCCACCGCCGGCGAGATCTACGTCAACGGCCGCGCCGGCGAGCGCTTCGCCGTCCGCAACTCCGGCGTCACTGCCGTCGTGGAAGGCGTCGGCGACCACGGTTGCGAATACATGACCGGCGGCCGCGTCGTCGTGCTCGGCCCCACTGGCCGCAATTTCGCCGCCGGCATGTCGGGCGGCATCGCTTACGTGCTCGATGAGACGGGCAAGTTTGCCGAGCAGGCCAATGTCTCGATGGTCGGTCTCGAAAAGGTGGAGACCAAGGCCGAGATCGCCGAACTCCGCGCGATCATCGAGCGTCACGTCGGTTACACCGGCAGCGCCCGCGGCAAACAGGTGCTCGCCGCCTTCGACCTATTTTTGCCGAAATTCGTCAAAGTCTTCCCGAAGGACTACAAGCGGATGCTCGGCTGTATCGAGAAAGCTGAGTCGCAAGGCTTCACCGGCGAAGAAGCCATTATGGCCGCCTTCGAAGAAAACGCCCGCGACCTTTCCCGCGTCGGCGGCAACTAACGGTTCGCCGCTCTCCACCCTCCACTCTTAGCTCTCAACTTTTTCCGATCATGGGCAAACCCACCGGCTTCATCGAATATCTCCGCGAACTTCCCGTCGACCGCTCACCGCTTGAGCGTACCAAAGACTGGAAGGAATTCCATGTCCCCATGGAGGAGAAGAAACTCCGCAATCAGGGCGCGCGCTGCATGAACTGCGGCGTTCCGTTTTGCCACACCGGCAAACTCGTCAGCGGCATGGCCAGCGGCTGTCCGATCAACAATCTGATCCCCGAGTGGAACGATCTCATCTACCGCGGCCTCTGGAAAGAAGCCCTCGATCGTCTGCACAAGACTAACAATTTCCCGGAGTTCACCGGCCGCGTGTGTCCCGCCCCGTGCGAAGGCTCCTGCGTCCTCGGCATCAATAATCCGCCTGTCACGATCAAGAACATCGAGTGCGAAATCACCGACCGCGGCTGGGACGAGGGTTGGGTGCTTCCCGAGCAGCCCAAGGTGCGCACCGGCAAAAAAGTCGCCGTCATCGGCTCCGGCCCCGCCGGCCTCTCCGCCGCCGAGCAACTCAACAAGGCCGGCCACACCGTCACCGTCTTCGAGCGCGCCGACCGCCCAGGCGGCCTCCTCATGTATGGCATCCCCAACATGAAGTTGGACAAAAAAGAAGTCGTCCTCCGCCGCATCAAGCTGATGGAAGACTCCGGCATCAAATTCATCTGCAACGCCACCGTCGGCGAAAACGTCGAGGCGCAAATTTTCCTGAAGGAATACGACGCCACCGTCATTTGCACCGGCGCGACCAAGCCGCGCGATCTCCCCATCGAGGGCCGCGACCTGAAGGGCGTCCACTACGCGATGGAGTTCCTCACCGCCAACACCAAGGCCGTCCTCAACGGTGGTGCCGACCACGCCGCGATTCACGCGCTCGGCAAAGACGTGATCGTGATCGGCGGCGGCGATACCGGTACCGATTGCGTCGGCACCTCGATGCGCCACGGCTGCAAGAGCATCGTCCAAATCGAAATTCTCCCGAAGCCCCCACTCGAACGCACGGCTGACAATCCGTGGCCCGAGTGGCCCAAGACCTACAAGATGGACTACGGCCAGGAAGAGGCCGCCGCGAAATTCGGTGCCGATCCCCGGATCTATCTCACCACGGTGAAGAAGTTCATCAGCGACGCTCACGGTAACGTGCAGTCACTCGTGACCGTGGAGATTAAGTGGGAGAAAAACGACAAGGGTCAGTTCATTCCCAAGGAGCAACCCGGCACCGAGCAGACGCGCCCCGCGCAACTCGTCTTGCTTGCGATGGGGTTCCTCGGGCCCGAACAGGCGATCCTGAAGGACCTCAAACTCGAGACCGATCCGCGCTCCAACATCAAAGCCGAGCACGAAAAATATCGGACGAATCTTCCGAATATCTTCGCGGCCGGCGATTGCCGCCGCGGACAGAGCCTGGTGGTCTGGGCGATCAACGAAGGTCGTGGCGCGGCGCGCGAGTGCGATCGCTTCTTGATGGGTTCGACCGATCTGCCGTAACGGAACGGCAGGGGCGGTTTCCCAGCCGCCGATTTTAAGCAACGTCCCTAAGCCCGGTGCCCCACACCGGGCTTTTTTCTGCGGTTGCGAGGCGCCCAGATCCCGCCGCACGCTGCACGCCACTCCCATGAAATCACTTCGCTCACTGCTCCGCTTCGTGCTGGTGGTAGGATTATTGCCGTTCGTTACCGCCGCAGAAAAAAAGACTCCGGCCAAAAAAGCGCCCAACCCCTCGTTCGCGCAGATCACCGACGTCGCCGGGCTGCCGCGCGTCCTCTTGTTGGGTGATTCCATTTCCATCGGCTATACGCTACCGACCCGCGCACGTTTGGCCGGCAAAGCCAACGTCCACCGTCCGGCGGAAAACTGCAGCGACTCAGGGAAGGGCGTCCGCACCATCGACAAGTGGCTCGGCGCGGGAAAGTGGGACGTGATCCATTTCAACTTCGGGCTGCACGACGTGAAGTATCTCGATGAAAAAGGAGCGTTGGTTTCACCGGAAAAAGGGAAACAGGTCGCGAGCGTGGCCGAGTATGAGAGAAATCTCCGCGCACTGGTTGCGTCGCTCAAGCAAACCGGAGCGAAACTTATTTTTGCCACGACCACGCCGGTCCCCGCTGGTTCGGCCGGACGCGTTGAGCACAGCGAGATCCCCTACAATGTGGCCGCGATCCGCGTGATGAAAGAAAACGGCGTCGCGGTGGACGATCTGCACGCCTTTGTCGTCGCGCGGCAGGACACGATTCAGCTTCCGAAAAACGTCCACTTCACGAGCGACGGCTCCGCGCAGCTCGCCGATGCCGTGGTGGCGAGCATCGCGCCGTTGTTGCCGGCGGCGAAGCCATGAGGCCACGCCGCGGTGGTGTGTAGGCCCGGCCGTTGGCCGGGCAGCTCGCTTCACGTCACGATGCCGAGCGGCGCGGTCTTTTCCCAACGACCGCGCGTGAAATCAGGTACGTCGACGGACTGGCTGCGGTGCGCGACGGACCACTCGGTCAGCGGAATCAACACCGACCAACTGGTGCCGTCGTAGACGTCTTGGTCGAGCGGTTCGCCTTGGCGCAGGCACGTGATGACGCGCCAGAGCATAATAAAATCCATGCCGCCATGGCCGCCATTAGCCGTGGCGAGATCACCGATTTTTTTCCAGAGCGGGTGTTCGTATTTCTTAAACAGGGTTTCGAGCGTAGCGCCTTCGGTCCACTCGTGGGTGCTCTTCGTCTCGCCCTCGATCACGAGTCGGCCCGGATAGCTCGCGAACGTCCCCTTGGTGCCCTGGATGAGATTGAGGCGGGAGTAGGGGCGCGGGGAGGTTTCGTCCCATTGCATCATGAGTGAACGGCCGCGCACGGTCTTGATGATGGAGGTATTGATGTCGCCGCCGACCCAGCTCGTGAGCTCGGTGTTCCAGCGATGATTCGCGGGAAATTTGGCCTTGGCGTAAAGCTCGCGGCCGCGAGCCGGCGATGAGACCGAAGACAGGTAATCGAAACGGTCGCCGCGGTTGATGCCGAGATATTGGGCGACGGGGCCGATGCCGTGGGTGGGGTAGAGGTTGCCGTTGCGTTTCGCGTAGTGCGGCGTGCGCCACGAGCCGGTGCCGTGTTCGACGTTGTTCATCTGCGAACGCAGCTCGTGGATGTAGGCGCCCTCGGCGTGCAGGAGTTCACCGAGTACGCCGAGGCGGCAGAGATTGAGGCAGAGCAGCTCTTCGCGGCCATAGCAGGTGTTTTCGAGCATCATGCAGTGGCGCTGCGTCTTCTCGGCGGTGTCCACGAGCTGCCAGTTTTCTTCGACGGTCAGCGCGATCGGCACCTCGATGAAAACGTGTTTGCCCGCGAGCATGGTCGCGACGCCCATCGGCGCATGGAGTTCCCATGGCGTGACGACAAAGACGATGTCGAGGTCCTTGCGCTCGAGCATCCGCTTCCAGTCTTGGTCGTCTTTACCGTAGGAAGCGGGCACCGGGCGCTTGGCTTTTTCGACGCGCGCGAAGGCCTTCGCGAGGGTCGGCGCGTGATTGTCGCAGAGGGCGACGATCTCGACGCCGTCGAGTGTGAGCAACGTGCCCAGATGGCCGCCGCCACGCGCGCCGAGCCCGATGATGCCGACGCGCACGCGGTCCATCGCGGGAGCGCGCAGGCCCACGGCTCCGGCGCTCGGTGCGGGTGTGCTGGCGCTGCGGGAGGAGGCGGTGAGGGCGAGGCCGGCGCCGACGCCGGCGACGGTGCGGAGGAAATCTCGGCGAGTATTGGGAGTATTCATGGGGATGGAGCGAAGAGAGCGATGCGCTGGCCCGGCGTCGAGCGCGGAAGGCGGCTTGCGAACGGCACGATTTCGCGTGCGCTCTATGCCGTGGCGTTCGCGAACCCAACTCTTCGGGTATTTTTCCTGGGCCTGACCGCCGGTCTGCTCGCTTGGCCGCTCTGGGCCGCGGAACCGCCCGTCGCGGCTCAGGCCATGGCGCTCGCGCGCGAGGCGGCGACGGCAGCCGACGCAGGCGACAAGGGGGGTTATCTGGCGAAGATGGAAGGAGCGGTGGCGTTGCGCCCGGATTTTCCGCGCATGCTCGTGAATCTCGCGGCGGCGCAGCTCGCCAATGATCGCGCGGATGACGCGATCGCGACGTTGGAGAAACTCGCAGCGCTGGGCGCGCATTCGCCCGTGGAGAAATCGGCGGAGTTTGGGGCGCTGCGCGGACAGAAAGAATTTTCGGCCGTCGTGAAAAAGCTCGCGGCGAATCTCTATCCCAAGGGCGACGGCGAGATCGCGTTTTCGTTGCCGAGTATGACCGGAGTGATCGAAGGCATCGCGTGGCGCGAGACGACCGGCGAGTTTTTTTTCGGCGACGCGCACAATCGGTGCGTGTGGGTGCGCGCGGGGGCCACGAAGGACGACAAGCGCGGAGAGCGCGTGGTGCGCCGCTTCACTCCGGAAGGCGAGGATCTGTGGGGCGTGCTGGGTCTCGCGGTCGATGAAGTGAATGGCGTGCTCTGGGCGGCGACTTCGGCGGTCCCGGCGATGAGTGGCTTCGCGCAGCCGATGGATGGCACGGCGGGGCTCGCGGAGATCGACCTCGCGACGGGTGCGGTGCGGCGGGTGATCCCGGTCGTCCGCCGGCCCGGAGACCAACAGTCGCACGTCCTCGGCGACCTCGCGCTCGGTCCCGACGGCAGCGTGTATTTGCCGGACAGCGGCGGGCCGACCGTGTGGCGGCTCGCGCCGGGGGCCAACGCGCTGGAGGCTTGGGTGGAGAGCGCGGAATTTTTGTCGCTGCAAGGCGTGGTGGTGGCTGCGGAGGCCGGCGCGTTGTTCGTCGCCGATCACGCCAACGGCTTACTCCGCGTCGACCTCGGTTCGCGTGAAGTGCGGCGGCTGGAATCGCCGGAGAACACGACGTTGATTGGGATCGATGGACTCGTGCGGGCTCCGAACGGCGACTTGATAGCGGTGCAGAATGGCCTGCGACCGAATCGCGTGCTGCGGATCGCACTCGGCGGCGGCGGCGACACGGTGATGCGCGTGACGGTGCTGGAAGCGGCGCATCTGACGATGGCGGCACCGGCCCTCGGTTGTGTCGCGAGTGGCGGACAGTTTTTCTTCGTGGGCAATGCGGGTTGGACGCGCTTCGACGAGGCCGGGGCCGGGCCGACCGCGCCGCGGCCGGTACCGGTTTTTCGGACCAAGCTGTGAGGGTTCGGAATCGCGTGTGAACCTTCCATTGATCACAGAGGTCAGGGGCCGCCCATGGGTGGCGCCGGCATCGTCGGCCGGTGAAGTCGTTTCGTTAAACCGGCGAGCGTTCGTCGCTCGGAAATAGGGTCGTTGATCGCGGCCGCCGTGTGCAGACTTGCCGTCGGGAGCGCCTTGCGACTGCGTGGCGGGCATGAAATCCACCCTGCGCGCCACTCCCTTGCTGTCGTAGTTTCTTGCGATGCTCTCCCGACCTCTTCCCGGCTCCAGCGGTGACGTGCTCACCACGCTGCCCTCGGCCTATCTGCCCCACGCAGCCACCGGGCTGCTGCATCTCCCGCGCTTCATCGCGAAGTGCCGCTACGTGAAGCAGCACGGTTCGTTGCCGCCGAGCTACGCAAAAAACTACAAGCGCGGCTGCGATCGGTTTTTGAGCCAGCATCTCGGGATCGAGCCGACGGCGGTGGAAAAAATCGTCTTTGAGTCGGCGAGCGACGAGGAGATCGACGCGAAGTTGCTGCTGATTCTCCCGGCCGACGTGCGGGCGGCGCATTGGAATCGTCGCTACGTGCAGATGGGCATGACGGTGGCGGGTCGGGAATTCATGGCGACGGCGCTCACGGCGATGGGGTGCGCGGATCGCCTCGAGGAAATCAAGAGTGTGCCCGATCTGATGGAATTTGACGAACGGCGGATCGAGTAACCGACGATGTGAGGAGCCCGGCAGGAGACGTCACGAAATCGGCCTCGTGACCTCGTCCGCTACGTTCGGCAACTTACGCGAGCGACCACGGCGAGCGCATGGCTCGCGTGCGGAGGCGGTTCGCGACGTCGTCGTTGACGAAGGCTTCGTTCACGGGGTCCCACTGTAATTTGCGGCCGAGCACCATACCGATTTGGCCGAGGTTGCAGACCGTGGTCGTGCGGTGGCCGAGGCCGACATCGGCGATCGGGCGTTGCCGGGAGCGCACGCAGGCAAAAAAATTGTCGTGGTGATTGTTGCTCAGCTCGAGCTGCACTTTTTTATTCGGTGCCTGCATTTCGCGGAGCAGATTGTTGTCGGAGGCGCTCATCTTATCGCGGGCGATGTCGAGCCAGCCGCGTTCGCCGACGAAGCGGGCGGTGCCGCCACCTTCGAAGCGCGTGCGGCAGTGCATCGGGACGCCGTTGGCGTAGCGGACCGTGAAGTTGACGTTGGTGCAGTTCGTGAAGAGGCCGGAGCTCGGGAACTCGCCGTGGCCTTCGACCGAAACGGGGCCGCTGTCGTCCATGCCGAGCGCCCACTGGCCGATATCGAGGTAGTGCGCGCCCCAGTTGGTGACTTGGCCGTAGGCGCTTTCGGAGATGAAGCGAAAGTTGTAGTGGCAGCCCTTGGAGTTGTAGGGACGCCACGGGGCGGGTCCGAGCCACATCTCCCAATCGAGGTTGGCCGGCACGGGTTCCGGCTGCCACGTGGCACCGCAGTGACGGTTGTTGGGCGGAATGAAACAGTCGATGCGCTCGAGTTTGCCGAGGCCGTTGTTACGCACGAATTCGGCGACGTCGTGGAACCGCTTCATCGAGCGGTGCTGCGTGCCATGCTGCGCGACGCGGTTGTATTTGCGCGCGGTGTCGACGAGCGCGCGGCCCTCGGCGATGGTGAGGGTGAGGGGCTTTTCGACGTAGACGTCCTTGCCGTTGCGCATCGCGTCGATCGCGACGAGCGCGTGCCAGTGGTCGGGCGTGCAAATGAACACGACGTCGATATCGGTGCGGCGGTTGAGCTCGCGGAAATCGCCGTAGGTTTTGCAATCGGCGTTGCCGTATTCCTTGTTTACGCGGGCGGCGGCGGAATCGCGGCGGGCGCGATCCACATCGCACACGGCGAGCACGCGGATGGTTTCGGGCGAGCCGAGCAAGGGGCCGTAGTGGCCATCGGCGATGTTGCCGCAGCCGACGATGCCGACGGTGATTTTCTTGCTCGGGGCGTTTTGGCCGCGGAGGCCGGAGGGCAAGATGAGCGGAGCAGCGACGACGGCGGTGGTGACGGCCGAATGTTGAAGGAATTGGCGGCGAGTGAGAGGCAGCGGGGAGTTCATGGCGCGTCAGGCTTTGGAGTGGGAGAGGCGTTCGAGGGCGCGGGTGGCGGCTTCGCGCACGATGGCGGGTTCGGCGGAGGCGTCTTTCAAGGCGGTGAGGGCGGAGGTGGCGGCGGTATCGCCGCGGACGCCGATGCTGCCGATGAGGCCCGCTTTGGCGGTGCCGGTAAGCGCGCCGAGGGCGTCGCGAAACGCGGTGTCGGCTTCGGGGCCCGCGATGCGTTCGAGGGTGTAGCGAGCGGAATAGGCGGTCTTGTCAGCGCGGAGGAGGGGAGCGAGTGCGGGCACGCTCTTGGCCGAAGCGACCATCGCGAGCATCTGACAAATGAAAGCGAGACCGGCATCCGTGCGGCCGGAGGAGGCGAGGGCATTGAGTAATTTTTCCTCGACGCGTTCGCGGCCCTCGGGAGGTGTTGCGATCACCTGCTCACGGACTGACCACGCGAAACTACGATCGGCGCCGTATTCGAGACGGGCGCATTCGTCCCATGGTTCGGGGGTGTTGCCTGCGTTCGAGTAACGATCGGCGGGATTGGCTGAAACGACTTTCTTGGGTTTGGCCGCGGGCGCGGCGGGCGGATTGTCTACATTCATGGTCGGGTAGGGGGAAATGGGAATGCGAAACGACCGGAAAGCAAACGGAGGCAGGCTCGCAAGGGTAATTGCCGCCGCCGGGCGCAAATGAGCCCTGGGGCGTAGGCTCTTATCGCCCGTCGAATTGATCGGTGAGGCGACAGCGGGGGGTTGCGCCGCCGCGCGAGATCATTTTTCCTCTGCGCATGATCAAGGGCCAGAAAGTCGTCTGCATTAACGATACGTTCACTGCCACCATCCGGGCGCTCTACCAACAGCTCCCGGTGAAGGGTAATACTTACAGGATTCGCGAAGTGTTTCTCGGTCGGGAAAAAATCGTGAAGGGTGGCGATTCGGCGACCGTCGGCCTCTTGCTCTATGAATTAAGAAATCCCGCCGATCCCTTTCACCAAGCGAAGCAAGAGCTGGGTTTTTCGTCGGAACGATTTGCGCCGTTGGCGGAACACCCGCCGGAGAAAGCCAAGGTGGAGGAAGAGGTTTACGATGGGGCTTGGATGCCCGCGTGAGTGCTCGCTGAGCCGTGCAGTCCTGCGGCGGCAGCAGTGGTCGCTTGAAACAACGCCGCCGCCCGCGCGTCTTGCGGTCACATGAAGCTTTCCTGGCCGTGGCGTTTTCTTCGGTTGGTCGCGGCGGCGGGCTGGTTGGCTGCGCACGGCGGCTCGCTGGCGGCACAGGACGTCAGCAAAGACAAACCCCTCGAGCTGCCGACGTATACCGTGACGGACTCGCGCGAGTTGCCGCCGCCGGAACCGTGGCTTTATGGGCGCATTCCGGGGTTTGAAGTGCTGTCGAACGCGTCGGAGAAATCGACGAAGCGGCTGGTGGGAGACTTCCAGCGGTTTTTCCTAGCGCTGAGTTTGGTCTGGCCGGGCGTGCAGCAAAAAACCGCCGTCCCAACATCGTTGATTATCTGCGGCCGAGGAGGGAAGTTCGACGCATTCATCCCGACGGGGCAGCAACGGCCCAATCGCGCCATGGCCAGTCTCACGCTGCGGGCCGCGGAGCAATCGGCCATCGTGATTGATTTTCAAACGAAGGTGCTGAACCTGAGCACGTCCGAAGGCGCGACGGCAGCAGCAAGCACCGCGGCCGCCGCCGGCGAGGACGGAATGAGTTTAGGCGGGGGCGATCCGGGCTTTCAAGTGGACGCCTACCGCCAGCTCTACCGTGAATACATTCGTTTCCTGTTGGGCGGAGTGGAGCCGCGCGGGCCCGCGTGGTTCGAGGAGGGCGTCGCCCAGATTTTCATGGCGATGGAAGTGACCAACACGACGATCATTGTCGGCAAAGTCGAAAACCCGAACACGATCTCGGCCGAGCAGGGGGCGCTCAACGATGCCGGCATCAGCGGCACGGCGCCGGCGGAGGATCGTGATTTCAACGCGGCGTTGGCGAAGCGCCGGTTGCTCGGCATGGATCAATTATTTGCGGTGACGCACGACGCTCCGGAGGCCAACAACGCGCTCGGCGGCACGTGGGCGAAGCAGGCGTACGCGTTTGTCCACTGGGGTCTCTATGGCGATCAGGGGAAACACCAGAAGGCATTTATTACGTTTCTCCGGCGACTTGATCGCGAGCCCGCCACGGAGGCGCTGTTCAAAGAGTGCTTCAAGCAAAGCTTCAAGGACATGCTGTTTACGATCCGCGGCTACGTGGAGTTCACGAACTACAAGATCGCCGGCGTGCAAGCTGGCAAAGGCGAGAAACTTCCCACGCCCCCGCCGTTCGAGCTGCGCGAGGCCACCGAGGGCGAGGTGGGGCGGATCAAGGGCGACGCGTTGCGCTTGGCCGGCCACGTCGCGGCCGCGCGCACGGCGATGACGACGCCTTACATCCGCGGCGAACGTGATCCCCAACTCCTCGCCGCGATCGGTCTGCTCGAACGCGCCGCGAACGATGACGGACGGGCGCGGAAATTTCTCGAAGCTGCCGCGCAAGCCAAGGCGGCCCGCCCGCGCGCTTATCTGGAGCTGGCCAAAATGCGTTTTGCCGAGGCTGCCGCGAAACCCGCCGAGACGCAGGCGCGCTTCAGTGCGGAGCAAACCGTGGCGGTGCTCACCCCGCTCTTCACAGCGCGCACCCAGACGCCGCCGCTGGCTGAAGTCTACGAACTCATCGCCGAGGCGTGGGCGCGGAGTATCATCACCCCGGGTACAGACCATCTTGGCGTGCTCGACGAGGGCGTGCGGTTCTTCCCGCGCACGACCGCCTTGGTTTACGCGACTGCCGCGCAGAAAGTTCGGGTCGGACTCGTGGCGGACGCCCGTTCGCTCATTGACCTCGGGCTGCGCGTCGCGACGGAGGCCGAGACGCGGCGTAAATTTGAAACCTTGCAGGCGAGTCTGCCGGCCGCGAAGTAGGGACGCGCTCGCGCTGATCAAAGCGCAGGAGGACTTTGAGATTTCATGGCGAGAACGGGCCGCGGAAGATCCCCCGCGAATGACGGTAAATATACCGCGGACAAGACTGCGACCTAGCGTCAAGCTGCCCCAAAAAATCCGGGCACGCGGCACCGCCGCTTGTGCTCGCGGCGTTGACTCCGCCGGACCGGTTGGCGACGTTTTGGGTCTTCCCTCCATGAAAAAAATCCTTCGCTTGCTTTCGATCTCCACCCTTTTCGCCGCTCTCTTGCCTGCGCTGCCCGCAGCGGACAGTGGCCCGGTGGTAGAACTTCGCATCTACACCGCTACGCCCGGCAACAACGACAAAGTCCTCGCGCGTTTCCGTGATCACACGATGAAACTTTTCGAAAAACACGGCATGCGTAACTTGGGCTACGCGGTGCCGATGGACGAAAAAGACGGTGCCGGCGAAAAACTCATTTACCTGTTAACGCACAAGAGCCGGGAAGCGGCGAAGGAGTCATGGAAGAATTTCAGCGCGGATCCCGAGTGGAAAGAGGTCGTGGCCAAGAGCCAGGCCAACGGCAAGATTGTCGCGAAAGCTGAAACGGTGTTCCTCGCGCTGGCTGATTTTTCCCCCGAGGTCGTCGACTATCAGGGCGCTCCCCGCGTCTTCGAAATGCGCTCCTACACGACGCCCGACGGCAAGATCGCTGCGCTCGACGCCCGCTTCCGTGACCACACCTGCGCACTCTTCGTGAAGCACGGTATGACCAATCTCGGTTATTATCATCCCACGGATGCGGACAAGGGTGCGGGCAAGACCCTGATTTATTTTCTCGCGCACGCGAGCCGCGAGGCGGCGACGAAATCGTGGGCCTCATTCCGCGCTGATCCGGTCTGGGTCGCCGCTCGGGCAGCTTCGGAAAAGGCCGCCGGCGGATCGCTCACTATACCCGACGGCGTGAAATCGGTTTTCATGACGCCGACGGCTTTCTCACCGGTGAAGTAAGCGATGGGTCGGGTGGGCGTGGTGCCCTGCTTCCCGACCGACGCTGGGCCCCGTTCTGATGGTCGCGGATTGCGCGACGCGGGGCTATTTCAGTTCACGGATTTTCGTTTCAATGGCTGCGGCTTTCAACTCGGCCTCGGCCAGAGGCAGGCCCGCCGCGACTCCCGGGCGCTGGTGCCCGGTGGCCGTTAGCCAAGCGGCCATGACCAGTTTGCGGCGTTCACGGATGAGCTGTAGCAGGGGGGTGTCAGGGTTCGCCGTGAGGGTGACGAGCAGTTCATTTTTGTCGGGCTGGAGACCCCAGGCTGAGAGAATCGCGTGAGCGATGACGGCGTGACCAGCGGTGTCGGGATGCACGCCATCCTTTGAAAAAGTGAAGACCGGATCCGTTTGACGGCGGTGCGCGATCGCCGCGGCCATCGGGTTGTGCGCGTCGATGACATCCCAACCCTGGGCCCGCTGGGCGACGAGCCACGCGGAATAGCGGGCGAGCACCTCGTTGTAGCCGCCAAAGGGAGTCGGATAGGATTCGCGGCCGGCGGGGAGAACTTTGGCGGCGATCGGCAGTGGGTCGAAGACGGGCGGCGTGACGTGGATAATCGTCGCGCCGGTGGCCACGACGGCGGCGTGCAGGCGCGTCATGCCGTCGCGAAATTTCGCGAAGCGTTCTTCGGCGAGGGGGAAATAAATCCCATCGTTCATCCCGTAGCAGGCGACCACGACATCGGGTTTCGTCCGTGCAAGGATGCGCGCGAGCCGTTCGTGGAGATCGGGCCGGGGAAATTTTCCGCTGGCGTGCCCAAGTTCGGACAGGCCGGAGACGGTTTCGCTGGAGAGACCGAGGTCGATGATTTCGCCCTTCCAGCTGGGCGTGCGCGTGCGGATGACGGTCTCGATGAAATCGACGTAGGTTCCGGCGTGGGTAATACTGTCGCCGAGGAAGACGACCCGTTTGGCCGCGGCGAGCGCTGCCGGGAGCCCGCGTTCATGGTGAGCGACGGGGAGTGGCTTCGGCTCGGCGGCGAGCGCGGCCAGCGTCGCCACGAGGAAAAAAAGAAAGTGCACAGCGGCAGGGTGAAGCGATGGGATTCGGCTGAGAGGAGTATTCATGAGGGGAAGCGCGTGCTGCGGGTGCCGAGGACGAGGGCGACCTCGCAGAAGAGTCCGCGCGGCCCCTCCTTGGTTTGATGGGCGGGTCCACGCGTTAAGAAGGGGTAAAGCAGGTGTGAGGCCCGGTCGCACAGCTTTTTATTCCCCGTGAATCCCCTGCCCCGAAGCGTGCTTAGGTTTGGCGTGAGCGTGTGGGCGCGAGCAGGCTCGCTCCCACTCGACTGCGAGGATGGGCCGTGAATGCCTCGGGCAGCTTCACTCCGGCACGAGCTCGGGCACGATGGTGCGGCTGGTTTCTCGGCGGATGGACTCGAGGTTTTCGCGGATGAGCGCGCCCATCGATTCGCAACGCAGGTAATCTTTGCGGCCGTAATGTTCGGCGAGGCCCTCGCGGAGTTCGCGGATTTTTTCAATCGGCGCGATGGGGTCGCGCGCCATGTCGTGGAGCAACAGGCCGAGCCGCTCCGCGGCGAGCTGGGCACGTTGGAGCATCAACGTTTCCTCCTCACGTTTGTATTGTTTGGCCGTCTCGGGGCGCAGGTGCTTGATGCAAAACATCGCGAACGACGCGTTCTCCTTAAAGAAATGCGGCAGGTAGAAATTCTTGCGTCCGTTGAAACTCTGTTGGTCGAAATCCATGGCGCGGATACGCACCTGCCAGTCGTCGAAGTCCGGCGTGAGCAGCACGACAAAATTATACGAGCGCATGTCGCCGAGGAGACGGACGAAGCAACGCTCATTGAACTTCACGAGCTCCTTGGCGATGCGGATCGGGCGGAGTTCCTTCCGGTGTAGCCAGCGGTCGATAAAAATATCTCCGGGAATCCCGACGACGTGCTCTTCGACGAGGGTCGTGCCGTGCGTGATGTAGTTGAGGCGGTTGGGCGAGAGCAGGTGCTCGAGTTCGAGACCGTAGACGCGGGAGGCGTCGGCTTTCTTCACGTAGAAATAGTCCTGATTGTCGTTATAGGCGTTGACGATCCGGATGCGAAACGGGGTCGAGTTGCCGAAGGTGCAAAAATCCACGCGGTCGACGTAGAGATGATTGATGACCGAAAAATCACCATCGACCTTGAGGATCGCGTAGACTTTTTTCAGCGCCTCGTAGAGGGCGGGCATCTCGGTTTGTTCGTAGATCACGGTATCCCAGAGCGTGGGATGGCCATTTTCGTCGGTGAGCGGAATGACTTCGTGAAACGACCGGAGTCGTTCGTAGGTGACGGGGAGATCGCGTTCGCGACGGTAGCGGCGGAGGTAGCCCCGGAGATCGGGGCTGATGGGAAAGCTCGGCTTGCGCTGGGTGGGAGCGGGTTCGAAAAGCGTCGTCGCGGCGGCGGCCATGCGGGCGAACGTGGGGTGGGGTGCGGGCGCTGGCAATGCTGGGGGTGCGCGTGATGGCTGACGGCGCGGCCTTCCGCGCAGCGTTTAGATTATACTTCTCCTCTGGCGGTATTCGCGTTCAGGTGAGCGCGCCATGAAACTTCGCTTCTCGGTGATTGCCTCGGTGCTTGTCCTGCTGGGTGTCGGTGTGGCGATCGTGGGGAAGTTTGCTGGTTCGGGTATCGTGCCGACCTTGGCCGCACCGCCGTCGCCCTCCGTCGCCGCGCCCAAGCCGGATGCCAGTGGCTTGGCGCTCGAGCGTGACCACGCCGCCGTTTTTCAACGCGCCTTCTGGCGTCGCCCCGTGTCCTCCGACAAGATCCTCCACGCCGAACGCCGTGATTGGCTCGATGATGCGAGTGGCGTTCAAAAGTGGCAGTGGTTCATCGCCGTGCAGCCGAGCGCCGCGTTCCGCGACTGGCTTCTCAAAGACAATCCGTTCGAACTCGTGAGCGTCGCTCCCGGCACGGAACTCGTCCCGCTGTCGTCTCCGCCCGCTTGGTTTCCCTCCGCTGGCGAACTCGCCGGCCTCAGTCGCTACCGCAATCGTGAAGGTCGCTATTTAGTCTTTCACGATCTGGCCAACGACCGGCTCTACGCCACGGATGCGGGTGGCGGTTTCGCCGGCGCGCAGAAATAGCCGAGCGCACCCGGCGCGCTGTCGCCCAAGTGGTGGGCGCGTATCTCTCAGCGTTGATCGGTGCAGGGCCTTCGGGCCGGGGGAGGGGCCCTTTACAAGCGCCCGTTGGAGATTGGCCCGAGAAGCAGGTGCGGCGAGACGCGCGAGGGAGCGATCACGCAGCGCGAAGCAAACGCCGCCACCCCGCCGACGTCACGCCAACGCGATCAGCCCCTAACCTTTGGAGTAAGTTCGTGGGATTTTTCCGCTGCGGCCCGCTCTCCCCACGTGCGATTACTCTGAGCCATTCCGGGGCGGTCTGTTCAGGATGAGCCAGTCACGCTGCCGTGCGTATTCAGTGCCTGCGTATTCAGTGACGCTGTGCGCGCCCCCAACCCCATAAAATAAACGGCCCGGATTTAGGCTTTCAGCCCGGGGGGTTTACTGGGGAGTTACGGCGCGTTGGTGCTTGAGCAGCCACGTGTAGAGTGCGGGGTTTTGGTAGGTCTCCGTCCACGAGTCGTGCGTGGCTTCGGGATAAACCGTGAGTTGGAGATCGGTGA
>Ga0114977_10001227_pt1 | contig 16719 bp, 20 predicted proteins | sample S_130805_MF_Meta_FD_87026 | JGI IMG/M metagenome (GOLD analysis project Ga0114977, IMG submission 87026) | Freshwater microbial communities from Lake Simoncouche, Canada to study carbon cycling - S_130805_MF_MetaG | ecosystem: Environmental > Aquatic > Freshwater > Lake | place: Lake...
AGGTAGTGGTTCTGCGCCATCACCTGGTCGCGCTCATTGTCCTGCTCACGGCGGCGAACCACAAGGCGCTGGACGTAGGAACGGTGGGGTACGGGTGACCCGTAAGACATAGGCTCATGGTAGAAGTTGCGCTGGTGCAGTTCCGACTCGCGCAAAAATGCATCAGGGTTCTCGCGCTGCAAGGAAGCGGCGACCTTGTCTATCTGAGCGCCTCCAAAGCAAGCGGCAGCCTTTAGCTGGCTGCGTTGGTAGTTGGTGAGTTTCATATTTGCTCCGGTTGTTGATGACGAAGTAATCATCTCATACATGACGGCAACATCAGTTGCTAAATGGGGTAGGGAAAACACCTACACATTTCCCTGTAGAATCAGTCATCTAGGAGTTGACAATACCATCATGGAATCCACTACACAACAAGCAATCCGAGCCATCCGCGAGAAAGCGGAGAGGTCAGGTTTCACTTTGTCTGATGTCGCCTACGCGGCAGGCATTGACAAGGCCCAGGTCTCGCGCTGGTCTACCGGCAAGGTCGTTCCACTGTACTCGGCGGTTGTCAATCTGCAAGAGGCTTGCGACGCCCTGGTGGAAGCCAGGCTGCTGATGCTACAGAAGGAGAGCCAGCAGTGAGCTTTATCATAGGCATCGACCCAGGCATCAGCGGAGCCATTGCTGTGTTTGATTGGTACACGCACACCTTAAAAGAAGTCATTGATATGCCAACGCTCGAAGTGGTCTCAGGCAAGACAAAGAAGCGGCATATCAGCGCGGCAGGGTTACGCAACATATTGGAGGGCTACCCCAACTCGTACGTCGTGATTGAGAAGGTTGGCGCTATGCCAGGGCAGGGCGTTTCTAGTATGTTCAATTTTGGGCGCAGCGCAGGCATCATAGAGGGCGTTGTGGCCGCGATGCACTTTCCCAGCACCTATGTCACCCCTGCCTCCTGGACGAAGGCTGTAGGCCGCGCTGCGGGTAAGGATGCCAGCCGTATGCGTGCGATGGAACTGTTCCCAAGCAAAGCCGATCTGTTCAAGCGTGCGAAGGACGATGGTCGCGCAGATGCCTGCTTGATTGCTCACTGGTACATAACGAAAAATGCTTGACCCGTTCAAAATCACAGAGCCAACGTGCATATCGTTTAGCGGTGGGCGCACGAGTGCCTATATGCTTTGGCGGGTCCTACAAAGCAATGGCGGGTTGCCAGCGGAGGCGATTTGCTGCTTTGCGAACACCGGCAAGGAGGATGAGGCGACATTACGTTTCGTGCAGGACTGCTCGGAGCAGTGGAATGTTGAGGTTCATTGGGTTGAGTTTCAAAACGCTGATCCTGCATTTAAGCGCGTGACGTTTGAAACCGCCAGCCGCGATGGTGAGCCATTTGAGGCGCTGATCCGCAAGCGGAATTACCTACCTAATCCGGTGACTAGGTTTTGCACTGTGGAACTAAAGATTCGCAGCATCCACAAGTATTTGAAATCATTAGGCTGGGCGCACAACGAGTCAATGGATTGGGTTGGCATGAGAGCAGACGAGCAGCGCCGAGCCGCAAAGATCGCTGACAAGTCACGCATTCCATTGGTTACTGCTGGCATAACCAAGTCAGACATCTCAGCATTTTGGAAGTCGCAGCCATTTGACCTTGGCCTGCCTAACATGAACGGCGTGACTATGCATGGAAATTGCGATTTATGTTTTTTGAAGGGCGGCGCACAGGTGTTATCTCTAATTGCAGAAAAACCAGAACGTGCTATATGGTGGGCCAAGATGGAGGCATTGGCATTGGCATTGGCATCCAAGCCAAGCGGTGCGGTGTTCCGTTCCGACCGGCCTAGCTACGCTCAAATGGCGGCATTCGCTGTTGATCAGCGCGATATGTTTGATCCAGCAGAAGAAAGCATTGCCTGCTTTTGCGGGGACTGACCATGCTTGACCAACTACGCACCATGCGCGAACACATTATCTGGCTGGGCACTCAGTTGGAGCAGGAGCGCGACTCCTCACGCGAGAAGACTGTGCTGCTCAAGCGCCTGCTGGACCCTGATGACTTGGGTCACGCGGTCACCAACGAAGTACGCAAGCAGGCTTACGCAATCATCAGCAACGAACATGAAAGAGAAAGAGAAAAATGGAACGCATCAAACTGAGACCTAGTGCCGCATCACGTTGGTTGGCTTGCCCTGCAAGCGTAAGGCTTTGCGAGGGAATTCCCGACTCGCCATCAGGTGAAGCCGCCCAGATTGGCACGGCCATTCACGCATTGGCCGAGATTTGCTGGCTATCAGGTGACGTGCCGGCCAACCATGTCGGGTCAATCGTTGAGGGCATCACGATCACTCAAGACAACGCCGACTTCGCGCAGTTGCACTTGGACACCATCAAGGAACTGGAAGCGAACTACGACAACGTCACGGTGGAAGAACACCTGTCAATCCTTGACACCATGAAAGCCAATTGCCAGGGTACTGCTGACGTTGTGGCTTGGGACAACGAGGGCCAGTGCTTGGAGATTGCGGATCTGAAAACGGGGCGCGGATATGTGGACGCTGATAGCAGTCAGATGAAGCTATATGCGTTGGGCGCAATCAAGTTGATGGGAGACTTTCAGCGCATCAAGCTAACGATTGTGCAGCCGCAGACAGGCGCTAACCGCACTCACGAGATGCTGCTTGCTGATTTGCTTGCATGGGAATCAGACGTAGTGATGCCTGCCATTGAGAAGGCACACAACCCTGATACCTATCCTACCCCATCCACCACCGCCTGCAAGTACTGCCCGGCAAAGTTGCATTGCCCTGCGCTTAAAGCAATGGCAGCGGAACCGCCTGTGCCAGTGAAAGAGTTAAGCGCAGATGAGATTGCTAATTGGTTGGAGCAAGGCGAACTGGTGGAGGCGTTCTACGAAGAACTTAAGAAGGTGGCGTTTGCCCGCCTAGAAGGTGGCGGTGCAGTGCCAGGCTGGAACTTGGTTCCGAAACGCGCTATCCGAAAGTGGCGCAAGGATGCGGTCATTGCGAGGTTACCAGTAGATATTGAACTGCTTTATACGCATGAGCCAATCACGCCAGCGCAAGCTGAGAAATTACTGGGCAAGGCAGACAAGCATTTGCTCGACGATTTGACAGAGAAGGTCTCAAGTGGACTGACTCTGGCAAAGATGGTGGAATCCTCTGCCATCTAACATTGGGCGCAAGCCTGTAACTTTTGGAAACTGAAATGCTAAATTTATCTAACAACTCTGGATCAGGTAACTCTTACATCCGCTTTGCTCCCCAGGCTAACGCTTGGACTAACCGCGACGGTGAGGAAATCCAACTTAAAAAAGTCGTTATGGATCTGGACTCGGTGCAGACCGGCTGGCTGATGATTGCCGCAGGAATGCGTGATTGGCAGCCGGATGAGACTCTGGGCGCTAAGTCTCAGTCGCCAGGCGAGGGGTACAAGCGCGGGTTTGTGGTGACGCTGTACTCAAAGGAACTTGGCCTGGTCGATTGGAGCGCCAACGCTTACGGGCCGTGTAAAGGATTTGAGAAAATCTACTCTGAGGCCGCGAAGGCTGCTGGTATCAGCGATGGCAAGCTGCCCGTCATCGAGTACGTTAACTCTACCGCCGAGAAGGTTGGCAAGGGCAACACGCGAGTGCCGAACTTCAAGCTGGTAAGTTGGGTTGCGCGACCCTTAGGCATGGATGCGGACGGCGGTGAGTTTGTTGAGCCGGAGCCAGCACCAGCGCCTGTACGCAAGGCGGCAAAGCCTGCGCCTGCACCCGTTATGGATGACGAAGAGTTTTTCTAACCAGTAGTCTGGTGGCCGGTGGGTTGATCTCCACCGGCTTTTTTTTCCTCTAAAAAAGTACAAGTATGAAATTTCTATCAGTTTGCAGTGGGATTGAGGCGGCAAGTGTCGCCTGGCATCCATTGGGATGGGAATCGGTGGCGTATTCGGAGATTGAGCCGTTTCCTTGCAAGGTGCTACAGCACCATTACCCAAACGTGCCCAACTTGGGCGACATGACTAAATTTAAGGAGTGGCCTAATGCAGATGTCAATGTTTTCGTCGGAGGAACACCATGCCAGTCTTTCTCAGTCGCAGGACTCAGAAAAGGATTGGATGACCCGCGTGGCAACCTCATGCTTGTCTACCTTGCCATTGCTCAACGATATCGCCCCAACTGGTTGGTTTGGGAGAACGTCCCCGGCGTTTTGTCCAGCAATGGAGGACGGGACTTTGGTTCCCTCCTCGGAGGGTTGGCAGAGTGCGGGTATGGGTTCGCATACAGGGTGCTTGACGCTCAGTATTTCGGAGTGGCACAGCGACGCAAACGTGTGTTCGTTGTCGGATACCTTGGAGATTGGCGACCTGCCGCAGCGGTACTTTTTGAGCGCTACAGCTTGCAAGGGCATCCTGCGCCGAGCCGAGAAAAGGGGAAAAGTTTTGCCGCCAGCATTGCATCAGGCGCTCCTTTCAGCCGCACAGGGAATGACAGAGTAGAGGCTGAAGCAATGGTTGCAGTGTTGCACTCAGAGATTAGCCCAGCACTCAAAGCGCGTGACCATAAAGGGCCGTCAAGCGATGGCGATGGCGATGGCGATGGCGCAATACTCGTGCCAATGCAACCGATTGCTTACAACATCTCGCCGGGTAAAGGCGCATTAAAAGATGATATTCATGTCACTGATGCCCATGCATCGAAGACTTTAGATGCATCTGCAAGCAATCCAGAAATGCATCAAGAAGGTACGGCGATATTGCAACCCATTGCATTCAGCGGTCAGATGTCAAACCCACAGACTGATGTGGACATGACTCAGACATTGGGAGCCAAGAATCCGATGGCGGTGGCAACTCATGATGTAGCTGGAACAATGCTTTCCCGAAAAACATCAGGCGGGTTCAGCAACAGCATTGATTACGCTGCGGCTGGATACATGGCGCTACAAGCAATGGCAGTACGCCGTTTGACTCCCGTGGAGTGTGAGCGCCTGCAAGGTTTCCCAGACCGCTACACCGACATCCAACCCAAAGGCAAGGCAACCCCTGACGGGCCAAGGTACAAAGCGTTAGGCAACTCAATGGCTGTGCCTGTGATGGCATGGATCGGCAAAAGAATTCAAGAGGTGGACGCGATATGCAAGACTCAACAGAACACATAGCCAAAGCCCTAGGGAACGCCAAGCAAGTGAACGGGAACTGGCTTGCGAGTTGCCCTGTGGCAGGCCACGGACGCGGCAACGGCGACAAGAATCCGAGTCTCAGCATCAAGGAAGACAATGGCAAACTCTTATTCCACTGTCATGGTGGGTGCGACCAGCACTCAGTATTTGACGCTGTCAGGGAACGCAACTTATTGCCAGCGTTACAGCGCCAAGAGTATTCTCTCCAGTTAATCAAAGGTGAATTGATGACCATGCCGCAGTTGGAGAACGAGTGGGAGTACAAGGATGAGCAAGGCGAGACGCTGTTCGTAAAGCGCCGGTTCAAGACCAACACCGAGAAGGGTAAGACGTACTCTTTGCACAAGGTGGATGCCGCTGGGAACCGCAAGGGCAGCATGACAGGGGCGCGGATAGTGCCTTACCGCCTGCCGGAACTCATCAACGCAAGGGAAGCTGGCCGCGCTATATACCTAGTGGAAGGCGAGAAGGCAGCCGACGCCCTGGTCAGCATTGGAGCCATTGCCACTACGTCCCATGCTGGTGCAAGCCACTGGCCGGAAGACATCACCCAATACTTCACCAACGCGGTAGTGATAGTGGTTCCGGACTGCGATGCACCAGGCTGGAAGTACGCCAAGCGCGTAGTCCAGGCTCTGCTGCCGGTGGCTAAAGCAATCCGAGTGCTAGATTTTAACTTACCGGAACTCGGGGATGACGCCTACGAGTGGGTAGCGGATGGCGGTGACCGCGCCAAGTTAGCCGAACTTGCCAAGGCGCTGCCGGTTATCACCAGCATAGACCAGGTTGTGACACCTGATTGGATTGTTCCACGGGAAACGGTAGAGGAAGTGGCAGCGTTACCCGAGGAAGAGCCTCCCATCCTAGTCCCGCGGCAACTGCTCAACATTGAATCTTGGGATGACATTGAGGACGAGCCGGTTGAGTGGCTGATAGACAACGTCCTGCCGAAGCGTGCGTTTTGCGCTTTGTATGGGCCGCCAGGCAGTTACAAGTCATTTGTTGCGCTGGACATTGCGGAGGCGGTGGCAACGGGCAGGGCGTGGATGGGGCGGGAGGTGCAAGCTGCCGGTGCAGTCCTGTACATCTGCGGGGAAGGCTTTGGCGGCATCGGCGCACGCATCAAAGCCTGCAAGATGCACAACCGCACTCAGGCCGGCGCAGAAATCTACGTCATCAGGGCCGCGATAAACATGAGATCCAGCGCGGATGACTTTGATTTGCTGGTGGCCTCGATCAAGGATCTGGTGGAGAAGACAGGCGTCCAGTTTGAACTGGTGCAGATTGACACGTTAGCTAGGGCGTTTGGCGGTGGCAACGAGAACAACAGCGAAGACATGGGAGCGTTTATCCATAACGCGGGACGGATTCAGCGGATGCTGGGATGTGCCATGATGGTGTTGCATCACAGCGGAAAGGATGCCACCAAGGGTTTGCGTGGGCACTCAAGCCTGCTGGGAGCCGTTGACACCCAACTGGAGCTGATGAAGGTTGACGCAACTCCCAACCCGTCCAGCCCGATAGCGGGATCAGGAATTCTCACGATCAGCAAGCAGAAGGACGGCCAGGACGGTCTGAAGATTGGCTTTGAGATGGTGAAGGTGGAGATTCAGGGCAGCCAGTTAGGCATCAGCGAAGCCCAGATCAGTCTGGCGGTCAGGGCCAGTGACGAGGCAATCCAGCAGGAAATGCAGCAGCAAGCAGTCAACCGCCAAGACAAACCACGCAAGCTGCAAGAGAACCAGCAAATCGCTTTAAACGCTATCCACAAGGCGTTAGAAAAGAATGGGCATATGACAAATGTGGGTGACCAGCGCCATAAGACGGTGACTGTGAACGAGTGGAAGGACGAGTTTGTGAAGCTGAAGGGTGACAGCAGCAGCATCAACACGGACTTTTACAAGGGCAAGAAGTCGATGTTTGCCAAGGAGTTGGTGGGTTACCACAAGACGGATGTAGCGGAATACTGCTGGGTTATTTACCCCGATAAGGACAAAGATGAGCCGTTTGTGGCCTCATCCTGATAGCCGACTTATGAAGTTGGCTATTAAAACATGGCAAGCTGGCTATGTACTATTGTTTGGAAAACATAGCCGACTTGTAAAAACATGGCAAGCTGGCTATGGTGAAGTCGGCCAGAAATAGGTGGTCGGATAGCCGACTTGCATAATATTGCTTAATGCAATATGAAGTCGGCTAGTCGGCTATCTCGCGATTTTGGAAGTTGGCTATCAGATGAAGTCGGCTATGGAAAGGATTAGAGATGGCATCAAAGAAATTGTTGGAGACTGACGTTTATCCATCCGACCCGTTCAAGGTTTGGAATCAGGCGTTGGCGGTTGAGGTTGAACTGGCAAAGTTAGAGCATGAACGGGTTTATGGAATAGACCGCGTGATCGGATTGGTGGACGCAGAATTTCGGCGCAAGTTTGCCGCGCAGCGGGAACGGATTGCGGAAGCGGTGCAGGCGCGGGATGAGGAAAGGTTAGAGAGGGCCAGCAAAGGGCTTGTGGCGGCCTACAAGGCGTTAACCAAGTGGGCTGAAGGGGTAGGGCTAGAAAGGATGCCTAAAATCGATTGCATGGAGCATAGGATGCAGGACGGCAGCTTGCTAGTCGTTGTCAGGGATAGGACAATGGCGACTTGGTATGAGCAATTTCGTAAAGAGCCAGGCGCACGGTCAATCTGGACACTTGCAGAATTGGAAACGGTAATGAACGGGCCAACACTGAGCCAGGTGCGTGGAATCAAGGCAGCATTGCCTGGTACGACAATGGTTCCAGTGGAGGCGACAGGATCCAGCGGCTTTGAGGACATGAAAAATGACATTGACATCAGCAAACCATTCAGAGGAACCAAACTCTTTGACACCGCAGAAGCGGAAGTACACGCGCAAGGCGGCAAACGTGGAAGGTAACGCAATGGCATTTGTAGGGCAATCGGAAGCAAAAACAGCACAACGTGCTGCGAAAAAAGCAATTGGCAGTGCATTCGTATCGACGGAAGGCGGCGAAGCCGCACGAAATATTGAGCGAGCTACGCGCGTGAACCGACCAGGCGCGGGGCGACCAACAGAATACGGCAAAGAAATTTGGCATGGAATATTTGACAAAATAGGTGCAGGCGCGTCGCTGACAACGGCAATCAAAGAGCCAGGCATCAGCTACTCGCACGCGCAGCGGCTGATAGACGCCGATCCAGCACTAAGCGAAGCCTATGAGACGGCGAAGAAGACTCGAGCGTCGCGGATGGCAGAGGAGATTATCGAACTGGCTGACGCGCCGATCCCTGAGCATCTACAAGGCGTGGAGATCAGCGCCTGGGTAGCGCAGAAGCGCCTGCAAGTGGACGCACGAAAGTGGGTTGCTGCCAAGTTGCATCCCAAGGTGTACGGCGACAAGATTGACGTTAGCGTGCGTGATGACCGCATAAGTGTCATTGACGCGCTTGAGGCCGCACGCTCCCGCGTCCAGATCGGAATGGACGTTACGGACATAACACCGAAGTTATCCACAGGGTCAAAGTGAAAAGTACCCGAAGTTGTCCACAAAATAAGGTCACGTGCTTAATGTTTAAGCAGAAAGGGCCATAAGTACCCTGTTTTCATTCACATAATGGACACTGTATTTAGTAGTGTTGTTGAACTATGTAAAACGTACATGAAAAAATCCTAATGGAATCAATGGTTTACGTTAATGCTGGCGTTTTATCAGAGGAGAAAATGCAGAAGCAAAGTTATGCACAGGCATGACATAGTAAGTTCAATGTACGAACTAAGTGAATGCGTTGGCATATGCCAGCATATGCAGGCCGCTGGCCGTGGCCCGTTCGCCCGGTAGGGGGGGGTAGGGCCGACGGCAAAGGGCCAAGGAAACGTAGCCTCCGCGCACAATTTTTATTTTTTTTATGCTATAACCGCGCCAACAAAACCACTTGACGATAAATGCAACTTCCGATTTACAAAGGCGAGGAAGAGCAAAAGCTGATGACGGAGCTATGGTCACCGGCGATTGCTAATGACCTAGAGGCGTTTGTAAGGTTTGCATTTCCTTGGGGTGTCAAGAACACGCCATTAGAAAGGTTTACTGGCCCGCGCAAGTGGCAACGCGAAGTGCTACGCGACATCACGGATCACATTAAAAAGCAAAAGGGTCAAATTACGTTTGACACCGTGCGGATGGCGGTGTCATCTGGGCGCGGGATAGGGAAGTCTGCATTGGTTAGCTGGCTGGTGCTGTGGATGCTGACTACACGGATTGGCGGCAGCGTAGTGGTCAGCGCAAACTCTGAGAACCAGCTGCGTTCGGTCACCTGGGCCGAGTTGACGAAGTGGGCGGCCATGCTGATTAACTCGCACTGGTGGGAGATAAGCGCCACCAAGCTAGTGCCAGCGAACTGGTTGACGGAACTGGTTGAGCGTGATCTGAAAAAGGGAACGCGTTACTGGGCTTGCGAAGGTAAGCTGTGGTCTGCGGAGAATCCTGATAGTTACGCGGGTGTCCACAATCAGGACGGCATGATGCTGATCTTTGATGAGAGTAGCGGTATCCCGAATCCGATATGGGAAGTGGGCGCGGGATTCTTTACGGAGAACACGCCGGATAGGTACTGGTTTGCGTTTAGCAATCCGCGCCGCAATGAAGGCTATTTCTTTGAGTGCTTTAACGCCAAGCGGGATTTTTGGAACACGCGGTGCGTAGATGCTAGGACGGTTGAAGATACCGACAAGGCGGTCTACGAGCAGATTATCCAAGAGTACGGCGAGGACTCAGCCCAGGCCAAGGTTGAGGTGTACGGCGAGTTTCCGTCTGCCGGCGAAGATCAGTTCATTTCGGGGTTGCTGGTGGATGATGCTGCCAAGCGTCCACGCTACAAGGATTTATCTGCGCCTATCGTGATGGGAGTGGATCCGGCTCGAGGTGGTGCTGATGCCACCGTTATTGCGGTACGCCAAGGGCGGGACATTGTTGCGATTAAGCGGTACCAGGGCGAGGACACCATGACAATTGTCGGGCGCGTCATTGAGGCGATGGAGGAATTTAAGCCTGTAATGACGGTGATTGACGAGGGCGGTTTGGGCTACGGGATACTGGACAGGTTGACTGAGCAAAGGTATAAGGTGCGCGGCGTGAACTTCGGTTCCAAAGCGAAACACTCCATTGCGTTTGGGAATAAGCGGGCCGAAATGTGGAACGATATGAGATCGTGGCTAAAATCTGCTAGTATTCCCACAGACCGGCAGCTTAAAGCTGACCTAACTGGGCCTATGAAGAAACCGAATTCGTCGGGGACTATTTTCCTTGAAGGGAAAAAAGAGATGAGAGCAAGAGGATTGGCTTCACCTGACGCGGCAGACGCGATTGCCGTGACCTTTGCTTTTCCCGTGGCGCATCGGCAGTACACGGAGCCAACCCGCCGAGTGAATTCTCAGGGCAGCGGCGTTAACACATCTTGGATGGGGGCATAGTATGGCGACTAAACCAGGGCTTTATGCCAACATTCACGCCAAGCAAGCGCGTATCGCGGCTGGCAGTAAAGAGAAGATGAACAAGCCTGGCACAAAGGCAGCGCCTAGCGCAGCCGATTTTAAGCAGGCAGCTAAGACGGCGAAGAAGAAATAATGCCCGCCTTAGAACTTCCCAACATTGATAAATTCTCGCCGGACGAGCAAGCCGCGTTAAATTATCATCGGCAAAATTTGCTAACGGGAAGTGGTTTAAAGCACGATGATGGCGGCATGACCACTTTTATGGGGTCTGTTGTTGACACCGACAATGGGGCTATGATATTGCCTAGATATTGGGGCGGATCGGTAAGAGAAGTGCCTGATGCAATGCGTTTTGCTATACGGTCTGGGATCAAGTTCCCAACGTATAAATCCGTGCCAGAAGCATTGGAAGCAGAAAAACGAATGCATGATGTAATGGAACAAGATCTTAAAACTTACATGAGAGGTAAGTAATGCCACTTGTCAAATCCAAAACACCCGAGGCTTTCCGTAAAAACGTGAAAGCTGAAGTTGCCGCCGGTAAGCCGGTGAAGCAGGCCGTGGCGATTGCATATTCGGTTAAGCGCGAAGCGCAAAAGCCTATGCCAAAGGGTAAGAAATAATGGCTGATTACACCGGCATAGCTGCCGCAGGCGCAGTAGCCAATGGCGGCGGCAAGAAAAACGACAAATCCGACATTTTGGCGACTGCCCGCAGCCGCTTGGATATGGCGATTGGGGCATTGTCCGAGTCCCGCGAGGATGAGATTGACGATCTGAAGTTCTACGCGGGCAGCCCGGACAATCACTGGCAGTGGCCTGCTGATGTGCTGGCGACTCGCGGCGCAGTGCAGGGCCAGACGATCAACGCCCGCCCGTGCCTGACAATTAACAAACTGCCGCAGCACGTTCGGCAAGTGACCAATGACCAACGCCAAAACCGCCCAAGTGGCAAGGTTATTCCAGCCGATGACCAGGCCGACGTTGCAGTCGCCGAAATCTTCAACGGCATGGTCAGGCACATTGAATACATATCGGACGCCGATGTCGCTTACGACACCGCCTGCGAAAATCAGGTCAGCTACGGCGAAGGCTACATCCGCATCCTGACGGAATACTGCGACGACGATACCTTTGACCAAGACATCAAGATTGGGCGCATCCGTAACAGTTTTAGCGTCTACATGGATCCGACAATCCAAGACCCGTGCGGGTCTGACGCCAAGTGGTGTTTCATCACCGAAGACATTACGAAAGCAGACTATGAGCGTATGTACCCTGATTCAGCGCCTATCACGACCTTGCAGTCGCTGGGCGTCGGTGACCAGAATTTGTCTCAATGGCTCAACGAAGATACGATCCGCATTGCGGACTACTACTACGTTGACTATGACCGCGAAACGCTGAATCTGTACCCTGGGAACATCACGGCGTTTGCCGGTACACCCGAAGACAAGATGCTGAAAGGCCAATTTGGCAAGCCAACCAAGTCACGCGAGTCTGACCGGTGCAAGATCAAGTACTGCAAGATCAACGGGTACGAAATCCTTGAAGAGCGCGAGTGGGCGGGCCGGTATATCCCAGTTGTGCGGATTGTGGGCAATGAATTTGAGGTTGACGGGCGTCTGTATGTGTCAGGAATTGTGCGAAATGCCAAAGACGCGCAACGGATGTACAACTATTGGGTGTCGCAAGAGGCAGAAATGCTGGCTTTGGCTCCAAAAGCGCCATTTATTGGCTATGGCGGTCAGTTTGAAGGTTACGAGACTCAGTGGAAAACCGCAAACACGACAAATTGGCCGTATTTAGAGGTCAACCCTGACGTCACCGACGGATCCGGCAGCATTCTGCCTTTGCCGCAGCGTGCCCAGCCGCCAATGGCCTCCAGCGGGTTGTTGCAGGCAAAAGCTGGCGCGTCCGAGGACATAAAAGCGTCCACCGGCCAATACAACGCTTCTTTGGGCATGACGTCCAACGAACGCTCAGGAAAGGCGATTCTTGCGCGTCAGCGTGAGGGCGATGTAGGTACTTACCATTACGGCGATAACCTGGCGCGCGGCGTGCGGCACATTACCCGCCAGTTGGTTGACCTGATCCCCAAGATTTACGACACCCAGCGCGTGGCGCGGATTATTGGTGAGGACGGTGAGACCGACATGGTCAAGATTGACCCGATGCAGGCCGAGCCGGTCAAGAAGATTGTCAACCAAGAAGGCATTGTGATCGACAAGATCTACAATCCGTCCGTCGGCAAGTACGACGTAGTGGTTACCACCGGCCCAGGCTACGCCACCAAGCGCCAAGAAGCGCTGGAAGCTATGGCGCAGTTGCTGCAAGGCAACCCGCAACTGTGGCAAGTGGCCGGCGACCTGTTTGTGAAGAACATGGATTGGCCTGGCGCTCAGGAGATGGCGAAACGCTTTGCGAAGACGATTGACCCCAAGCTGATGCAAGACGGCGATAAGCCGCCTGAGTTGCAAGCCGCCGAGCAACAAATCCAAGCGATGGGCCAAGAGATGGAGCAGATGCACCAAATGATTCAGAATGTCGGCAAGTCCATTGAGATGCAAGACATGAAGCGCAAGGACTACGAGGCCGAAATTAAAGCGTACCAGGCTGAGACTCAGCGGATTGCTGCGGTGCAAGCCGGTATGACGTTTGAACAGATTCAAGACGTTGTGCTGGGCACGGTGCATGGCATGATCACTTCTGGCGACCTAGTCAACGAGATGCCTGGGCGCGATATGGATACCGGCCCTGAGATGCCAATGGAAGGCATGGAGCAACAGCAACAACAACCGATGGGAATGCCCCAATGATGTACAAAGCCGCCGATTTTGTAGGAATGCTATTCCTCGCCCGTGATGTGGCGCACAGCGTTCATCTGAACACGCGCAGCTACTCCAAGCACGTCGCGTTGAACACCTTTTACGACAGCATCATTGACCACGCCGATGCGTTTGCCGAAGCCTACCAAGGCCGTCACGGTCTGATGGGGCCGATCACGCTGCATTCAGCCACCAAGACGGCCAACATCATTGATTTCTTGCAAGGGCAATTAGACGATATTGAGAAGTGCCGCTACGAGGTGGTGGACAAGTCCGACTCTTCGCTCCAGCAGTTGATTGACAATATTGTCGAACTGTATCTATCAACCCTGTATAAACTACGCTTTTTGGCATAAGGGAACATCATGGCAAACTACACGCAACTGGCTGCAACCAATCAAGTCAAAGTCGGCGCTGGCAAACTTTACGGAATCTTTGTGTCGGCATCCAGCAGCGGAACGCTCACCATTTATGATTCGCAAGCCTCAAGCACCAGCGATCCAAAGATTTCGGACGTTTTTAACGTGTCTGCTGGAACCACATATCTGAACATTCCTGCGGGACTGTTCTTTAACAAGGGTCTGTATATCGTTTTGGCCGGTACATCCGCCGCATTTACAGTCGCATACGAATAATGCAAAAAACGTACTGGTGCGATCACCAGGGATTCTATGGAATCAAAAATGTCAGAAGAAAACCTAGCGGTAGTTGACCCCGCGCCGGAACCGATTGCAACGGCTGTATCGGAACCCGAAGTTAATGCGCCGGAAGTAGCTGAAGAACAGCAATCTAAAACTTTCACACAGGAAGAATTGGACGCTGCAATCGGCAAACGCCTTGCAAGAGAGCAAAGGAAATGGGAACGGGAACAAGCGCAACGCGCTGCGGAAACGCAGACGTTAAGAGCCGCGCCGGTTCAGTCTGTTGATCAATTTGAAAGCACCGAGGCTTACGCCGACGCGCTGGCCTATCAAAAGGCCGAGCAGTTGATCGCACAGCGTGAAGCAGCAAAGCAACAGTCGCAAGTTCTTGAAAGCTATCATGAACGGGAAGAAGAAGCACGGAGCAAGTACGAGGACTTTGAACAAGTTGCGTACAACCCCAAACTTCCGATCACCAACGTGATGGCAGAAGCGATCCAATCCTCGGATATTGGGCCTGAGTTGGCTTACCACCTCGGCACAAACCCCAAGGAAGCAGACCGCATTTCCCGTCTGTCGCCACTCGCTCAGGCTAAAGAGATTGGACGGATTGAAGCCAAATTGGCCGCAGACCCGCCCGTGAAACGTACATCGTCAGCGCCAGCACCTATTTCGCCTGTCTCTGCCCGATCCACTGGATCATCGGCTTATGACACTACGGATCCACGGTCTATCAAGACCATGACTGATTCGCAGTGGATTGAAGCCGATAGGGCACGGCAACGTAAGAAGTGGGAAGCGCAGGCTAACCGCTAATTTTTTTAAGGACTTTTTTCATGGCTAATAGCATCCTAACAATTGACATGATTACCCGGAAGGCGCTCGAAATCCTCGAGAACAACCTGGTACTCACCCGTAACGTGAACCGTCAGTACGACGACAGCTTCGCTGTCGAAGGTGCGAAGATCGGTTCCACTCTGCGTATTCGTCTGCCTGACCGCGCCCTGGTCACCGACGGCGCTGCCTTGCAAGTGCAGGACGATAACGAGCAGTTCACAACCCTGTCCGTTGCCAGCCAGAAGCACATCGGCGTGAACTTCACGTCTGCTGAATTGACCATGCAATTGGACGATTTCGCAGAGCGTGTTCTCAAGCCGCGTATCAGGCAGTTGGCCTCCAGCATTGACGCTGACGTTGCCAATGCTTACAAGACCATCGGCCAATCGGTCGGCACTCCCGGCACTACCCCATCCACTTCTTTGGTGCTGTTGCAAGCCCAGCAGAAGCTGAACGAGTCTGCTGCTGTGATGTCGCCCCGCTACGCAACGGTTAACCCCGCTGCCAACGCTGGTCTGGTTGAAGGCATGAAAGGTCTGTTCAATCCCACCGACACTATCAGCAAGCAGTTCAAGAACGGCATGATGGGTACTGGCGTGTTGGGCTATGACGAGATCAATATGTCTCAGTCCATCAAGCAACACACCACCGGCACTCGCGCTGCTACCGGCAACACTACCGGCGCTGCTGTGACAACTGAAGGTTCGTCTACCCTGACCCTGACCGTTGGCTCTGGTGAACTGATTGCTGTTGGTGATGTGTTTACGATTGCTGATTGCTACGCTGTGAACCCACAAACCCGTGAATCCACCGGTTCGTTGTTCCAGTTTGTGGCCTTGGCATCTTCGACCAGCACCACTACTGCTACTGTGACCGTGGCTCCCATGTACTCCGCTGCTAGCGCACTGGCGACCATGCTGACTTTGCCTGCCACCAGCAAAGCCGTCGTGTTCATCGGCACTGCAAGCACTCAGTACCCACAGAACTTGATCTACCACAAGGACGCAATCACGTTTGCTACTGCTGACTTGTTGCTTCCCCAAGGCGTTGACATGGCTGCACGCTCGGTTCACAACGGTATCAGCTTGCGTGTTGTTCGTCAGTATGATATTAACAACGACCGACTGCCCTGCAGGATTGATGTCTTGTACGGTTTTTCGACAATTCGTCCCGCAATGGCCTGCCGTATGTGGGGATAAATTGAATGCCCCTTCGGGGGCTTCATTTCGTAACTTTTTTTAAGGAAATTATCATGGCTATTCCTAATTCTGGTGGTGGGTATCAATTCACCGACGGCAACACTAATGAAATTGTTATGGGCGTTCAAGCAGCGCCTAATACGGCAACTGCTACGGCCACTCTGACCGTTGCACAAACCACTGGCGGCATCTTGGTTGGCAACCCGTCGACTACTGCGGCGACTTACACGCTTCCAACTGCTACGGCAATTGACGCGGTGTTTACAAACGCAAAAGTCAACAGCACGTTTGAACTGACCGTCATTAACTTGGGCACTTCAACTGGCCTGATTACGATGGCCGTTGGAACCGGCATCACTGCGGTTGGTAACTTGGTTGTTGCGATTACTGGTAGCGCAGCAGGCGTTGGCGGTGCGGGGCAATTCTTGTTCCGCAAGACCGGCGATGCTGCATACACTGTGTATCGCGTTGCTTAAATTTGAATGGGGCTTCGGCCCCGTTCTATAAGGAAATAATTATGGCAAATACAAAATCTATTGGTGTTGCTTTTGAAGAC
>Ga0114977_10001232_pt1 | contig 16671 bp, 9 predicted proteins | sample S_130805_MF_Meta_FD_87026 | JGI IMG/M metagenome (GOLD analysis project Ga0114977, IMG submission 87026) | Freshwater microbial communities from Lake Simoncouche, Canada to study carbon cycling - S_130805_MF_MetaG | ecosystem: Environmental > Aquatic > Freshwater > Lake | place: Lake...
CCCCCGGAGCAGGCGCGCCGACCGGCCTCCAGCCGCGGATGGAGCCTCCCAGGGCGCTGGCCACCCTCGATCTCGGGGCTTTCGATGCCGTCTGGGTGCTCGACGTCGAGCGACTCGATGCCCCGGAGGTGACGGCGCTGGAGAACTATGCCCGGGGCGGAGGAGGCGTCGTGTTCTTCGTCGGTCCGCGGACGAAGCCCGACGTCGTCAACCGGACGCTCCACCGCGACGGCGCCGGCATCTTTCCCGTTCCCCTCGCCGGCATGGTCGACCTGCTCCCCGATGGCGCCGAACAGCGTCCCGACGTCGTTGTCGAAGAGCACCCGGTCGTTGCCGTCCTTGCCGGCCAGCGGAATCCGCTCCTCGATGCGGTCCGCGTCGATCGGTATGTGGCGGTCGAGCGGGGCTGGGAACCGCCGCCCGAAGCAGGATTGAGGCGACTGCTGTCGCTGCGCAACGGGGCTCCCCTGATGGTGGAGCGCGCCTTTGGGAGGGGATTGGTGGCCGCGGTGCTCACCACGGCGGCGCCGGCCTGGAACACCTGGGCGCGGGGCAATCCGAGTTGGGTCGTCGTGATGCTCGAGCTCGAGAGCCACCTGGCGCGCGGGCGTCGGCAGGCCGAATCGCTCGAGGTCGGTGCTCCCGTCGCCGTACCACTCGATCCGGCCGTGGATGGAATTGAAGTCGATTTTCTCCTCCCCCCCGACGGCACCGTGGTCCATCAGGCGGCACGCCCTGCCCCCTCCGGGAGGATGGAGGCCCTCCTCCCCACCACGACGGCGGCCGGTGCCTATGCGGCGCGATGGCGACGCAACGACGGCGTCGAGCGGGAGCGCGCGTTTGCGGTCAATGTCGATCCCGGTGAGGGGAGGCTCGAGCGGATCGGCCGGGAAGGGCTCGACGAAGCGCTTTCCGGTATCCCGTTCAGCTACGAGAATGCCGACGGCATCGATCCACAGGCCCGGTCGTTGGCGGGAGTGTCGTTGGTCACCCCACTGTTGTGGCTCCTGTTGGGCATCCTCCTCCTCGAGCAAATCGTCGCCTATTCCGCCAGTTACCACCCCGTTCTCCGTCGGACGACCAGCTGATCGCTGCCGGTCCCGTCCGCTTCCCGGTTTCTTCTCCACCCCGTCGCCGAACCGTCCGTCCATGCCGCCCCTTTCGTTCACCCTCCCGCTGGCCGCCACCGAGGTGATCAAACACCGCATCTCGAGCGCTCTGGTCGAGGGGTTCTCGCAGTGGTGGCAGATGCCGCTGCTGGTGACGGGCCTTCTGGCGATTGCGGCGTGGATGGCGTGGATGGTCCGGAAAGATGCCGCAGAGCTCCCCCGGGGCCTGGGCCCGTTGCTGGCGTTGCTGCGGTTGGGGGCGCTGGCTGCGCTCGCTGCGGCCTATCTCGACCTCCAGCGGACCGCCGAGCATGAGGTGGTGTTTCCCTCGCGCGTGGCCGTCGTTGTTGACTCGAGCGCCAGCATGACGCTCCCGGACAACCTCGACGCGCCGGCTCCTCCCCCGTCCCTTCCCGATGCCCGGCCGGAAGCGGGGTCCGCCGGCGTCGCCGCGTCCCAGAGCCGGTCGGAGCGAGCCGTCGATCTCCTCGAGCGCGACGGATTGCTCTCCGCCCTCGCTGGGCGCCACGAAGTGTCGGTGTGGCGGTTCGACGCCGATGCCGAATCGCTCGTCGTCCTCCCCACGTCGGCATCCGCGGCGGCGGCCGCCGTGACGCGGACCGAACCGCCCGCAGGCATCTCCCCACCTGACGCCTGGCGCAGCCAACTCCAGCCACGCGGATTCGAGACGCGGATCGGCGAGGCGATCGTCCGGGTCGTCGATCAGGAGTCGGCGGGCACGCTGGCGGGAGTGGTCCTCCTCACCGATGGCGGGAACAACGCCGGAATCGATCCCGTCGCTGCAGCCGGCGCGCTCGCCAAGGCCGGGGTGCCGCTGTTCGCCTTTGGAACCGGCTCCGATCGACTGCCGACAAACGTCCGCCTGGCCGATCTGATCGTGCCGGCGCGCGTTTATCCAGGGGATCGGTTCGCGGTCCAGGCGTATCTCCAGGCGCAGGGGCTGGCAGGGCAGGCGGTGAAAGTCGAACTCGCCGAGCGCGCCACGGCGGAGGGAGCCGGCGGCGATGCGGTCAGGGAAGCACGTGTCCTCGATGCCACCGACGTCGTGCTCGCCCCCGACGGCGAATTGGCCGGGGTGCGTTTCGAGGTGCCGGGCCTCGACGTGCCGGGACGCCATGAGATCGTCCTGCGGGTCGCGGTCCCCGCCGCAGACCGCACGCCCGCCGACAACGTCCAGACCGCGGAGGTCGAGGTTGTCGATCGGGTCACGCAGGTCCTCCTGATGGCGAGTGGACCGACCCGCGAATACCAGTTCATGCGGAACGTCCTCGAACGCGACAAGAGCTTCGCCGTCGACGTGCTCCTCGGCACCGCCACCCGGGGCGCCTCGCAGGATGCCCGACGGATCCTCGAGGGCTTTCCGGCGACGGTCGAGGAACTCTCCGCCTACGACTGCATCGTCGCCTTCGACGTCGATTGGCGGACGCTCGACCCCGCGGCTCAGGCGCGGCTCGATCGCTGGGTGTCGCGCGAGTCGGGGGGGCTGATCCTCGTGGCCGGCAACGTGTTCATGGATGCGTGGCTCGCCGACCCGCAGTCGACCGTGGTCCGCGGGCTCCATCCGATCGAACTGCGTCGCTCCGGCCAGAGCCTTGTCGACGAACCGGCGGGCTTCGAGGCGCCGATGCCACTCCAATTCACGCGCGACGGCCTGGAGGCCGAGTTCCTCTGGCTCGGGAGCAGCCGGATCGCGAGTCAAACGGTGTGGAGCGAATTCAAGGGGGTGTACTCCTGCTTCGATGCCACTGCCCCCAAGCCCGGCGCGACCGTCTATGCCCGCGTCCTCCCCCCCGGCATGCCCGATCCCCTCGCGACGGCCGGAACTGCGGGCCGCGGCGCGATCTCCATGGCCGGGCAGTTCTACGGTTCGGGAAGCGTCTTCTACATGGGCAGCGGCGAGACCTGGCGTCTGCGGGCCCTCGACGATGCCCTTTTCGAACGCCTCACGACGCAGTTGGTGCGGCATGTGTCGCAGGGGCGGCTGCTGGCTGGCTCGCGCCGGGCCAGGTTGCTCGTGGAGCGGGACCGCTATCCGGTCGGGGCGACGATCGTCGTCCGGGTGGTGGCGGCCGACGGCGAGGGCGCCGCGGTGCTCGCCTCCGCCACATGCCGGGCCGAGGGGCCGGACGGGGGGCCGGTGCGCGTGCCATTGGCAGCCGATCCCGGGCGCCCTGGGGTCTTCCAGGGGGGCTTCGTCGCCGCGCGCGAAGGGGGCTGGAAGATCGATGTCGATCTCGGCGACGGCTCGGGGGAGGTGCTCACCCGCCGCATCCAGGCGAGGCTGCCCGATCGCGAGCTCGAGAGGCCGCGCCTCGATCGTGGCCTCCTCGATCGGCTCGGCGCGATCACCGGCGGGGCGTCTTATTTCCTCGCCGACGGCCCCTGGGGCCCGGAGCGGTCGGCCGCTCTTGCCGAGCGCATTGCCGACCGCTCGCGGCGCGAGTACGAGACCGGGGCACCGGACGGCGACTTCAAACGTCGGCTCAATGCCTTCCTGCTGGCGGCCGGCATCGGATTGCTCTGTCTGGAGTGGATCATCCGCAGGTTCGTGAAACTCGCCTGACGCAGTCGTCAGCCCATGTCTGCAGAAGGGGCCCGTCACTTGTCCACCGTCCATGGCACTGCTGCTGCCCAGGAAGCGGGCTCCGGCGCAACGCCGGAGCGATCCGGGCCTGCGCCACTTCCGGCGGAAGCTGCGGCCGCACTTGCCCGGCTCCGCGACCTGATCGCCGTCGTCCGAAGGCAGACGCGGAAATGGATCTGGATCGAATCGTTGACGCTGGTGGGCCTCGCCCTGGCGGCGCTGTTCTGGGGCTCGATGGCCTTCGACTGGGCGGTGGAGCCGCCGGCGTGGGTGCGGGGGCTGATTGTCGGCCTCGCCCTGCTGGGAGCCTTGGCGATCCTGGTGCGGAAGCTGTGGGGCAGGCTCGCCGCACCGATGGAGGATGCCACGCTCGCCACGGTGCTCGAGCGCGGGCATGTCGGCTTCCGCGACAGCCTGTCGACGTCGATCGAATTGGCCGCCCGATCCCGTGACGATGTCGATCAGCGGCTCTTCGAGCGGACGGTCCAGGAAGCGGCGGCGGTCGCCGATCAGGTCGATGTCAGGTCCATCTTCCGCCACCGTCTCCTCGGTGGGATGGCGTTTGCCGGAGCGCTCGCCCTGGCCACGGTCGCGGGGCTCGCGGTCCTCAAGCCCGCGGTGGCCGGGCTGTGGACGAGGCGCATGCTCTTCCTCGACGACACCCCCTGGCCGAGGCGGACAGGGCTCGTCGTCGAGGGGTTTCCCGATGGGGTCCGCAAGGTGGCCCGCGGCACCGATGTCGATCTGGTGGCGAAGGCCGATGCCGCCCGCGAGATCCCGGAGGTGGTCGATCTGCGGACGCGCCCCGCCCGTGGCGGGGCATGGCGGATCGAGCGGATGGGAATGCGCGGGGGCGTGAGCGAGGGATCACAGGCGTTCGGCCACCAACTCAAAGGCCTGACCGAGGATCTCGACGTCGAGGTGCGGGGAGGGGATGCGCGGATCAGTGGTTTGCGACTGAGTGTCGTCGATGCACCGGCGCTTGCGCAGCTCGACTGCCAGGCCACACTTCCAGCCTATCTCGGTGGCGGGACCCGACCGGTGTCGGCATCGCGCGTCCTGCAGGTGCCCCGTGGATCGACGGTCAACATCACCTTCCATTCCACCAAGCCGCTGGTGGCGGCGACCGTTGTCGGCGTCGTCGATGGCCTCGAGAAACCATTGGCCGAGGTGGGGCCCGCATCGGGAGACACGCTGCGCGGCGTCTCCGTCGCACTTGATCCTGTCGAGGGGGAAAGGACGCTCGTCGCCCGCTTCAGCGACACCGACGGCCTCCCCAACCGGGAGACGATCTCGGTGGTGCTCGTCGCGATCCCCGACGAGGCGCCGCAGATCGCCGTCCGCCTGCAGGGGATCTCCACGGCGGTCACGCCGCAGGCGCGGATCCCGCTGGTGGGGGTGGTCAGTGACGACCATGCCCTGGAGGCCGCCGCGGCGACCGTCGCGGTGAAGGATGGGCCCGTGACCAGCCTGCCGGTGGGGCGTGTCCGGCCCGGCATGGCCGTGGTCGAGTTCACCGACGCGGCACCGGAGTCAATTCAGCTCGCGCCGCTCGGGATCCCTGTCGGGGCCTCGCTCACCGTCCAACTCGCTGCCCGTGATGGTTGCACGCTCCAGGGGGGGCCCAACGAGGGGAAGAGCGATGCCTGGTCGCTCGACGTGGTGACGCCAGAGTCGCTGATGGCGATGCTCGAAGCGCGCGAGATCCTCCTCCGCCGCCGGTTCGAGAGTGTGGTCTCCGATCTGACCCTGGCCCGTGAACGGCTCGCGGCGGGGGCGCCGCTGCCGGTGGTCGTCGAGTCGGCGGCAGCCGGCGCCGATCCAGCCCCGGCCGACGGCTGGCAGATCGAGGCCGGACGGCTTGCCGAATCGGCGACGCGGGCCGCCGGTGAGACACTCGAAATCGCCGCAGCCTTCCGGACGATCAGGGCCGAACTCGACAACAATGCCCTGCTCAACGAGGAGCTTGAAGGGCGGCTGGTGGGGCAGATCGCCGTGCCCTTGACGGCCCTCGCCAAGGGGGACCTGCCGGGGCTCTCGAGCGTCGCCCGCGGCGCCGCGGCCCCCGATCGCGACGTGCTCCTCTCCCGCACCGACGAAGTGCTCACCCGGATGAGGGCCGTTCTGGATAAGATGATGGAGTTGGAGTCCTACAATGAGGTGATCGAACTCCTGCGGGGGGTCATCCGCACGCAGGAGGAGATCCGCTCGGAGACTCTGCGACGTCAGCGGCAACGGGCCAGGGAGGCGTTGAAGTGACCACACGCGCGATCCGCAGCCAGCAAGTGCCCCCGGGTACCGAGCCTCTTCGCCGGGCCGTGGCCCGGGCGCTGGTGTGGGGCGTGGTCTGGGCAACGGCCGTGACGGTCGGCCCCGGCGCGCCTCTCGAGGCGCTCGCGCAACCGACGCGCGGGGCTGCCGACCCTTCCGAAGGGGGTGGCCAAGGGGATCCCGGGAACACCGATCCGGCTGTGCTTGCCGCCCGTGAGCAGCAACTCCTCGCCCAGTACAAGGACCTCGAGAAGACGTTCCTCCGCCTTGCCGATCTCCTCGCCCCGAGCGACCCCCGTCGGGCTGCCGTGCTGCGGAGTGTCTTCGAGCAGGCCCGCGACCAGGAGGTGGGCGGACGCTTGGACACGATCGTCGGCCTGCTCGAGAAGGGGCAGCTCCTCAAGGCCGGCACGACGCAGGCCTCCGCCATCGAGCAACTCCGCGAATTGCTCGCGCTTCTGGAGGCCGGCGATTCCGACCGGCATCTGGCCAACACGAAGGAGGAGGTGAAGCAGTTTCTCGCCCGGGTGTCGAAGCTCATCGCCAAGCAGCGGGATATCGAGGGCTCCACCGAGGCCGGGGCTGGCGAGGCGCAGCTCGTCGAGCGCCAGGACGCGCTCGCCGGGGAGACCACCGACCTGTCGCGCGACCTGGGTGGGTTCGCCAAGCGGATGGAGGTTCGCGATGCCGCCGGGGAACCGGTACCCGACTCCGGCAAGGGGAAGGCGGAGGGCAAAGAGGGCGCGGGCACGGGGAAGAAGGGATCGGCGGAGAGCAAAGAGGGGGAACCCGATGCCTCCGACGACGCGGAGAAGCCACGTCGCCAGCCCGAGGGCGACGACGGTGCGGGCGCCGGGGAATCGAAACCTGGCGACGGGGCCGAGAAGGGTTCGGACGGCGACAAGAGCCCCGGCAGGGAGGGGCCCGAGCAGAAGCCCTCCGGCAACGAGGGGGAGTCCGCTGAATCGACGCCGGGGGATGGGGGGGAGTCGGCAGGCTCCACGCAACCATCCCCGGGTGGCGAGCCTGTCGAAGGGAAGGGGAACGGCGCGCCTGGCGAGGAGGGGGAAGGCCAATCCCAGCCCGATGGAGATGACGAATCCTCCCGCGCCCAGCGAACCCAGAAGCGTCTGGAGGCGGCCGCCGAGCGGATGCGGAAGGCCGAGGACGAGATCGAGAAGGCGAAGCGGCGCAGCGCCCGACAGGAGCAGGAGAAGGCGATCGAGGAACTGGAGACGGCCCGCGCCGAACTCGAGGAGATTCTCCGCCAGATGCGCGAGCAGGAGGTGGAGCGCCTCCTCGTGCAGCTCGAGACACGTCTGCGCGCGATGCTTCGTGCGGAGAAGGCAGTGCTCGCGGCTGCCGAAAAACTCGCCGCCGAGCCCGTCGGCCAGCCCGATCGCCAGCTCGAACTCGAAGCAGCACGATTGGGTCGGGATCAGGCGGCGGTGGGGGCCGACGCCGTCAAGGCGCTGACGCTCGTCCGTGACGACGGATCGGCCGTGGCGATCCCGGAGGCGCTCGAGCAGGTCCGCGACGACGCCGCTCAGGCAGCGGCCAGGCTCGGCCGAGGGGATGTCGGCGTTACCACGCGCGGCATCGCGCAGGACATCGTCTCCAATCTCGAGGAGATGGTGGCGGCGCTCGAAAAAGCGCAGCGTGATCAGCAGCAGCGGCAGAAGGGGGGCGCGGCTGGTGGTCGCCCCGCCGAACCCGGTGAGCAACCGCTTGTCGACAAGCTCTCCGAATTGAAGATGATCCGCTCCCTGCAGATGCGCGTGAACGCGCGGACGGGCCGCTTCGCGCAGGTTCTCGGCGAGGGGGCCGAACAGGCGGAGGAGCCGGAGCTCCTCGACGCTGTCAGGCGGCTCTCCGACCGGCAGCGGAAGATCGAGCGGGCGGCACACGACATCGTCAGCGGCCTGACGGAATGAGGAGCGATCGATGGCTCGCCAACACGCGATGAACGCTTCGGCGCCCGACGATCGCTCGGGCTCCCGCGCCGTTCCCCGGCGGGCCAGTCGGAACCGACGCTTTGGCGCCCTGCTCTGCGGTCTGCTGGCCGTCGTCCTGCCAGGGGAGGGGGGGAGAAATCTCGCCGCGGAGGTCGCTGCGGGTGCTCCGCTGCCCGCCGACGACGGATCCGAACTCGCCCGCCCGCCGACCTGGACGATCCCGACCCGCGACGAGGTGGAATCGCGACTCCTCGCCTGGATCGACGCGACCGTCGCTCCCGAGGGACGGGCTGCGGCGCTCGAAGCCTGGCAGAATCGGGCCGGCGGCGATCTCCTCGATGCGGTCATGGCGGCAATCGCCGCGGCCGATCCGCGCTGCCTGCCGGTGCTGGCCATCGTCCCTGCGACCCCCGGCGTGCCGCCGATCACGGCCGCGGCGCTTCCCCCCTGGGTCGAAGATCCCGCCACGGCGGACTTCGAGCGGGAGGCGGTCCGGCTGTGGCTGGGACGGGAACTGGTCCGTCAGGAGCGGTACGACGACGGTCTGGCCCTCCTCGAGGGGCTCGAAGTCGCCGACTCGATCGATCCTTCGGCACTCCTCTTCCACACGGCTGCCTGCCAGCACTGGTTGCTCCGCGCCGACGATGCGGTGATCACGCTCGACCGACTGCTCGAGCGGGCGGACGCGATTCCGGTGCGCTATGAGCGGGTGGCACGCCTGCTCCGTGCCGACATGGCGACGCTCGAGGACGAGTCGCTCGATCACATCGCCAGGCGGATGCGCGACATCACGAGGCGATTGGGGCTGGGCCGGGCCGGTCCCGGCACCCGGAAGGTTCAGGATGGCGTCATCGAATCGCTCGACAAACTGATCGCCGCGATCGAGGAGCAGCAGAACCAGCAATCGGGGGGAGGCGGGGCCCCGGGCTCGGGCAAGTCGGGGAACGGAAAGCCGATGGACGACAGTCGGATTGCCGGAGGCCAAGGGCCGGGCGAGGTGACCCGCCGCGATCTTGGTGACGGTGAAGGCTGGGGGAATCTTCCTCCGCACGAACGCGAGCAGGCCCTCCAGCAGATCGGTCGGGAATTCCCCCCCCACTACCGCGAGGCGATCGAGCAGTACTTCAAGCGACTCGCCACCGGTGAGCCCTCCCCCTGATCCATGGGCTGATCCCTGCGCGGGTCACCTTTCCAATTCCCGAGGCAGTCATGCGAGCAAGAGTCGATTGGGCGTCTCCCGCACCGCCGATCCGTTCAGTCCGCTCCGCGGCGGGGAACGGGAAGCGGAGGCGGGGCTTCCCCCTGGTCGTCGGCGTCTGGATCGGGTTGGTCATGCTGCCGATGGTGGTTCTCGCGGCCGACGCTCCCGTGATCAACGTGGAACGGTCCGATGGCGGCGCTGTCACCGGGACCCTCGTCCGCCTGGAGAGCGACGGGCTGTCGCTCCGGGTCGTCGGCGCTGACAACCGCATTCCCGCGGCCGACATCCGCGTGATCGAGCGTCAGGGGACCCCCGGTCGGATCGTGGGGGGCGTGCGATTGTTTCTCGTCGATGGAGGCTGGATCGACGGCGACGATCTCGTCTGGGACGGGGCGGCGGTCGTCCTCTCGCGCCCCGACGGTCGCGTCGAACTGCCCGTCGCGAAGCTCCGCAGCGTCGCCTGGGTGAAAGCGGGCGGGGGAGAGGCCCGGGGGCCCGCCGCGACCTGGCTCGGAGCGCTTCCGGAGAAGGTGGAGAGTGATCTCCTCGTCGTCGGATCGGGGGAGAGGCATGAGTTCGTGGAGTGCGCGATCAAGGGGGTGACCGCCGACGCGGTGACGGTCGTCCTCGACGACGAGACGATCCCCGTCAAACGATCGAAGGTGATCGGGATCCAGTGGCTGCGACCGGACGCCACCGGACCGGGGCGTGGTGCCGTGGCGATCGACATCGTCGGGGGGAAACTGCGGGCGAAGGGGGTGGAGTGGACGCCCGAATCGCTCCTTCTCGACGGCGACGTCCGCATTCCTGGCAGCGCCGTGGAGCGGCTCGACTGGGCTGCTGGTCGGACCGTCTCCCTTGCCGCGCTTGCCCCGGAAAGACTCGAGGTCGAGCCCTGGTTCGGGGCGCTGGGCAAAGTGCCCGGGCTCGAGGGGTATTTCGCCCCGCGTGCCCTTGCCGCCGGAGAGGGTTTTGCCCGCCCTGGGCTCGTGGTACGGCCGCGGACGGTGGTCGTGTGGCGGTTACCGGCCGAGGCCCGCCGCCTGCGGACGGCGCTGGCCCCGGCAGCCGGTGCGGGGGCGACGGGAACGAATCTGGTGAGCGTGGCCATCGATGACAGGGAGGTCTTCCGCGGCGAAGTTGGCGCGGCATCCCCAAGCGCTGAATCCCCCGAGGGGATTCCCGTCGACATCGATCTGGCCGGCGGCCGACGGCTGACGGTGACCGTCGACTTCGGCAGTGCCGCAGACCCCGGCGGCCCGGTGCGCCTCAGCAATCCGGTGATCGAACAATGATCCAATCCCCACTCCGCCGCGAATGGCTGCAGCAGCGCCCCGCCCCCGTCCGGGCCGGGGGCACACCAGTGCTGCCGATCGCGGCATCCGGCCTCGCCCTCCTCGGCGTCGTGACGATCCTGATCGGCGGCGGTGGTCGCGCCTCCGCCCGGGGAGACGAGGTGCCTGCCGCAGTGCTCGACGCCGAGCGGGCGCGGATCGAGGTCATCGGCCGCGCGTCGCAGGCCGCCGTCGCGATCTTCGCCGGCGAGGCGGGGGGGGGCTCGGGGGTGCTCGTCAGCCCCGAAGGCTACGCCCTGACCAACTTCCATGTCGTGCAGCCGGCCGGCGTGGCGATGAAGTGCGGCCTCGCCGATGGCCAACTCTACGATGCCGTCCTTGTCGGGCTCGACCCGACCGGCGACGTGGCGCTGATCAAACTCGTCGGCAGGGAGGATTTTCCCTACGCCGAACTGGCCGACAGCGATCTGGTCGAGGTCGGGGACTTCTGCTTCGCGGCCGGCAATCCCTTCCTCCTCGCCACCGATTTCCGCCCCTCGATCAGCGCCGGAATCGTCTCGGGGACGCGGCGCTACCAATTCCCAGCCGGCACGATCCTCGAGTACGCCGACTGTCTCCAGGTGGATGCCGCAATCAATCCCGGCAACTCCGGCGGTGGCCTGTTCGATGCCGAGGGGCGCGTGATCGGAGTCAATGGACGGGCGTCGTTCGAGAAGCGCGGCCGCGTCAACGTCGGCGTCGGCTATGCGATCTCGTCGAACCAACTCCGCCAGTTCCTCGGCTGCCTGAAGGGGGGCCGCCTCGTCGATCACGCCACCCTGGGCGCGACCGTGGCGACCGCAGAGGATGGTCGCGTCGTCGTCTCCGACATCCTCGAGTCGTCCGATGCCTACCGGCGCGGCCTGCGCTACGACGACGAGATCGTCGCGCTGGCCGGCCGCCCGGTGCGGACGGTCAACGCGCTGAAGAATGTGCTCGGGACGCTCCCGGCGGGCTGGCGCGTGCCGCTTGTCTACCGGCGCTCGGGACGTCGTCGGGAGATCCTCGTGCGACTCTCGGGCCTCCACACCTCCGGGGAACTGGCGAAGATCGTCGCCGGGGGGGAGGAACAGCCGGTTGAGGACGGGGAAGCACCCGGCGGCGATGCCCCGAAACGCGACGGTCAGCAGCCCCTCGAGCGGGGGCCGGCCGATCCGCGTCGACCGGCTGGGCATTCGAAGCCCCCGCCTGCCATCCCTGAGTCGCTCGCTGGCCTCTACGAGCCCCGCAACGGGTTCACGAACTACCACTTCAACGTGGTCGAGCGGGACCGGATCGGCCGGAATATGGCGGCCCGCCACCTGCTGCCGGCGGGGAATGCCACCTGGATCCTGTCGGGCCGGCTCGGGAAGGGGGGGGTGTTTCGGATCGAACTTGGCGACAGGCGGGCGACGATCGACCTCCCCACGGGGTCCAGTTCGATCGATGCCTCAGGCGAACTCGATGCCTCGCCGGCGCCACCGGGGAGTGGCGGACTGCTCGCGGCCCTCGTGCTCTGGCGGAGACTCCTCCGCGAAGGGCCGTCTGCCGTGGGGCGCACCACCTACTGGGGCACCGCCCCCTCGTGGGATGCCCACGCGTCGTCGCCGGCCGAGGTGACCGCCGCGCCTGGGACGAGCGGCGGCACACCACTGGCCGACATCCTCGACTCGTCCGCGTCGGCGGTCGAGGCCCGGTTCATGGTCGCCGCCGACGGTGCCATCCTCGGCATCGATCTCTGGCCGACGCCCGACGCCGATCCGTGCGAGGTCCGCTTCAACGCCGGAAGGGGGCTCGAGTCGGGAATTCCCGACGGCTTTCACGTCTGGCGCGGCGATGAGCCCTTCGGCGAGTTCTCGATCGAACGAATTGATTTCGGGGGGGCGGCCACGGATGCCGACACTCCCGTCAAGGGAGCCGCCGACACGAAGCGGGCACCCGTAGGGGACGGAGGCACCACGTGAGCCGTGTTGGCAGGCGAGAGGAGTCGCGCGCGGCGGGGCTCGGTGGAGCCGTGGGGCGCCGGTACGCGGCGCGCGGATCGTCAGCGGCGATCCTCGCCGTCGTTGTCTCGGTGTGGGGTGGCATGGCCGCAGCCGCGACACCGGAGGAGACGATCGCCGGCGCGGCGCGGCGCGTGGTGAAGGTGTATGGGGCGGGAGGAGTCCGGGGACTGGAGTCCTATCAGACCGGGATTCTGGTCACGCCCACCGGCCACATTGTCACCGTCCTCAGTACGGTGCTCGATTCCGAGCAAATCGATTGCGTGCTCGACGACGGACGTCGGTTTCCGGCCACGCTGATCGGAGCCGATCCTCGCCGCGAATTGGCCCTGCTCTCGATTGCAGGGGAGGAGCTTCCCTGCTTCGTGCTGCCTGTCGAGGAACCGGTGGCCGGGCCCGGGGGTGAGGTCCCGACGCGGACTTCGCCTCCGGAAACGGGGGCCGCGCGGGTCTCCGCCGGCACGAGGGTGTTTGCGCTGTCGAATCTCTTCGGCGTGGCCGTCGGTGACGAGCGCGTCAGCGCCCAGCATGGGGTGGTGTCGACGGTCGTGCCGCTCGAGGCACGCCGCGGGGCCCACGAGGCGCCCTACCGCGGTGACGTCTACATCCTCGACTGCACGACGAGCAATCCCGGCTCCGCCGGGGGAGCGCTCGTCGACTGGCGGGGCAGGCTCGTGGGGATGCTCGGCAAGGAACTGCGCGCGACCGTCACCGGCGTGTGGCTGAACTACGCCCTGCCGATCGACGAGGTGGCCCGCGGCTACCGCGACATGCTCGCCACCGGTGGGGGGGGCACCACACCACCGGGCGACGCGATGGAAGGCGCCCAACTGTCCTATGACGTGGCACTCCTCGGCGTGGTGCTCGTGCCTGACCTGCTCGACAAGACGCCTCCGTTCGTGGAGAGCGTCCGCGCGGGCTCGGCCGCGGCCCGCGCGGGACTCCGCGCCGACGATCTCCTCGTCGCCGTCAACGGCCGCTCGGTGGCGTCCCGGGCCGGGGTCCAGCAGTGGCTGGCGACCCTCGCCGACGGCGACCCGGTCCAGTTCACCGTGATCCGGACCGGCAGCATCGTCGAATGTGCCTTGGGACCCAAGCCGGCCGCTGCCAGGAAGCCATGAACAATTCCGTCGTCTCGTCATTTGGTCCGGCGCGGTCTCTCAACGTGGCGATGCTCGTCATCGCCTCGGTGCTCGTCTGGCTGCCCGCGGGGCGTGTGACTGCCGACGGGCCGGACCTCGATGAGGAGGCGTCATTCCGGGCTGCGGCGGCCGCCGTTGCCCCGTCGGTCGTGCGGGTCGAGGTGGCGAGCGTGTCGGCCGCGGGGTTGACTGGGCCGGTCGAGGCTTCCCCGGCATCGGGGCCATCGAGTGGTTTGGTGGTCGGGGCCGATGGCTGGGTGGTGGCCACGACGTTTGCCGTTCCGAAGGATGCGTCACAGGCGGTGGTCACGCTGCCCGACGGCACGAGACACGTTGCCCGGGTGACGGGGCGCGATCTCGCCCGGGGGTTGGTGCTGCTCAAGATCGACGTCCCGGCTCCAGCGGCGGGGCTTGCGGTTCCCCTGGCGGCGTCCCGGGAATCGTTCGAGGTGGGGCAGTGGACGCTCGTGCTCGGTCGATCGCTCAACCCGACCGAGCCGAGTATCGGGGTCGGCATCCTGTCCGCCACGAGCCGGGCCTGGGGACGGGCGGTGCAGACCGACGCCTCTGTGTCGCCGGCGAACTACGGAGGAGCGCTGGTCGACATCCGCGGGCGGGTGATCGGCGTCCTCGCCCCGCTTCCCGCGGAGACCGCCGGGATGATGGCGGGTACCGAGCTCTACGACTCCGGAATCGGCTTCGCTGTGCCGCTGGTGGATATTCTCGCCGTTCTCCCCAGGCTGCAGGCCGGTGAAACGCTCGTTCCCGGCGTGATGGGGATCGGGTACGCCTCGCGCGATCCCTTCACCTCCGCGCCGGTGGTGGCCACCTGTCGCGCCGGATCGCCGGCAGCACGTGCCGGCATGCGCGTCGGCGACCGGATCGTCGAGGCCGCGGGGCAACCGGTGACCCGCGTCGCCCAATTGCGGCACGCTCTGGCCCCGCTCTACGCGGGCGATCCGATCGAACTGGTCGTGTCGCGCGGGCCTGCGGGCGAACGGGTGCCGTTGCGAATCGATCTCGTGGGGTCCCTTCCACCGTGGCGACGGCCGGTGCTCGGGGTCGTGCCCACCCGGGTGGTGTCAGGCCCGGGAGAGCCGGCCGCCGGCGCGGGGAAGCCCGCTGGCGAGGCCGAGCGGCCGACCGAGGATGCCGGTGTGGAGGTGGCGTGGGTCTGGCCGGAAGGCCCGGCGGCACGGGCCGGGATCCAGCCCGGGGATCGGATCACGGCGGTCCGGGAACGACCGGCCGCGGCGGGAGAGGCGACGGTGCCCTTGGTGGTGACCTCTCCCCCGATCCTCGCCGGCTTCATCGGCGGACTCGAGCAGGGGGCGACGGTCGATGTCGCGCTCACCCGCGCCGGGAATCAGGCCAACCTCGACGTCGTCGTCGGGGCCGAGCCGACGGCGGTGCCGGCCGGGGTGCCGGTGTCCGATGTCGATCCGGGAACGACGACCATCGAGCGGCTCGAAGCCGCCGAGATCGCCCACGCTCCCTGGGCGGTCCTCCCCGCGGCGACCGCGGACAAGCCGCTGGGAATCCTCGTCTACTGCGGACCACCGACGGGCGTGGCGGCCGGGAAGACGCCAGCCCGCGACGCCGAGGGAGACGCAGCGTCAAAGCGGTTGGCAGACCGTTGGAAGGGGGCCGCGACCCGTTACGGTGTGGCCGTTGTCCTCCCGGTGTCGTCCGATCCGAATCGGTGGGGGCGGGAGGATATCGCCAATCTGGCTCGATCACTCGACAGCTTGCGTCTGCGGAGAGCGATCGATCCGACGCGAGTGGCGTTTGCGGGTTCCGGCGCCGGCGGAGCCTTTGCCTGGTTGGCAGCCGATGCCCTCGGGCCGGCCGTGCGGGGCGTCGCCCTCCTCGACGCGACGCTGCCCCGGCAGGCGACGATTCAACCGACCGAGCCTGGACAGACCCGGTGGGTGCTCTTCGGTTCCTCGCCCGGAGCCGCCCTGGGACGTGTCGATGACGACCGGCGCCGCCTGAGCGCCGCCGGCTATCCGGTCGGGCTCCTTCCGGAACTTGTCGGCGACCTGATCCAGCCCGAGACACTCTGCTCCTGGGTCGAGGCGCTTGGCGTATTCTGATCGTCGGAATCGGCCTCGCCTTCCGCGGAGCAGTGGCGCGATGCAGGGCGCAGGACCGGCTCCCCGGATCCTCTTCATCGACGACCAGATTGTCGTCGTCGACAAGCCGCCGGGCATTCCGAGTGTCCCGGCCCGCACGCCCGACGACCCGCCCGACGTCTCCCGCATCCTCGTGACCGGCGCCCTCGCCGGATCCCCCCTGCCGGAGGCAGTGCACCGCCTCGACCGTGATACGTCGGGGATCCTCGTGCTCGCGCGGACCGGGTTGGCACGGCGGGCCCTGGGGCGGGCCTTCGAGCGGGGGGAGGTGAAAAAGTCCTATGTGGCAATCGTCATCGGCAGTCCTCCGACTCCCGCCGGAATCGTCCATCTCCCGCTCGGCGCCGATCCCGGTCAGGCGCCCCGCCAGCGGATCGATCCGATCATCGGTCGCGTCGCCACGTCCCGCTGGTGGACGATCGCGACCGGATGGCCCGTCCCGGGCTTCACGGTCCTGGGCCTGGAGCCAATCACCGGGCGATCGCATCAACTCCGTGCCCATCTGGCTTGGGTCGGCTGCCCGGTGGCAGGGGACAGGCTTTACGGCGGCGCGACGGCTCTCTCCACGGGCCGCCTTTGGTTGCACGCCGGCCGGATCATCTTCCCCCACCCAACCGACGGGCGACCGATCGACGTCAAGGCACCCTTGTGCCTCGAGGCGTCGGGAGGTGACGGGGACCCGATCGGGATCGAATTTCCCCGGTCGCGACTGCATGAGGCGTGAGGACCAAGTCATCGCGCGGCAGGAGCATCGGCGTGCTCGGAACGGAGGCAATTGCGTGCCTCGAAACTGTGCCGCGGAGGGCAACGGTGGAACACCGGCCCGGCTTTTCGATCCGATGGGCCCGCGTTCCCGAGCCTGAGGAGGGGGAAAACAGAGCGGATTTCACGGCTGTGGTCGGTTGGGAATCTTTTTTTCGCCATTTCCGTCCCTCGG
>Ga0114977_10001234_pt1 | contig 16666 bp, 14 predicted proteins | sample S_130805_MF_Meta_FD_87026 | JGI IMG/M metagenome (GOLD analysis project Ga0114977, IMG submission 87026) | Freshwater microbial communities from Lake Simoncouche, Canada to study carbon cycling - S_130805_MF_MetaG | ecosystem: Environmental > Aquatic > Freshwater > Lake | place: Lake...
AAGCAAAGGCTTCCTCTGGTTCCATCGAGCCACCCAAAGCGAGAACGACATTACTGGGAGCGTATCGACCCGCATGATAGGCCCGAAGATCCTCGGGGGTGATCCGGATAAAGAGTTCGCGGTGTCCGATAATCGGATGACGCATCGGGTGATTTCGTAAGGTCTCCGCCAGCACCTGCTCCGCTAAAATGCTGTCGTGCTCATCATCGCGCATCGCGATTTCGCGGAGGATCACCTCGCGCTCCATCTTGCAGTCCGCGTCAGAAATCAAGGGGTCGAAGACCATCTCGGACAAGGCTTCCATGGCGGTTTCAAAACCTTCCTGCGGGGCATCGATGTGGTAGACGGTGCGGTCAAAGGTCGTGTAGGCGTTGGAATTACCGCCCGAACGATGGACGGTTTCGGTCAGTTCACGATTCGTGAAACGCCCCGTGCCCTTGAAGACCATGTGTTCGAGGTAATGCGAAATGCCGGAGCCTTCCCAGCGCCCTTCCTGTGCGCTCCCGGTCCGCACCCACGCCTGGACCGTACATAAGCCAATGTGCGGACGGTGCACGTAGATGACCTCCAAGCCATTGGCTAGTACGCGTCTTTCGGGGTCGGGGCCGGCAATCTGACTGAAGCTAAGGCCTTCAAGAAATGACATGCAGTTAGGTATGCCCCTCAAGCAGGCGGGCGCAAGCGTCTGGCGTGGGTTATTTACCGTGTCTTTCCCCTGCGAGCATCGTCTGCTCGGACCCGCTGGAAGCTTTTAAGCGGGTGGAGTAAACCAACAATGCCATTGAAAAACAAGGGGAGCCCCCCTATCCCCTTCTTTCCCCTTATTCCAAGGGTCTCTTCGTCCTTCCCGCTCTTCGTCCATGTATATCCCCCCTGAAATCCGTGCCCATCTTGAGGAGGTTGAACGTCGCTCTGGCTACCTCTGGAAGTTCCTGGATGTCGCCGGTAAACAGGTATTGATCGGCAAGCTCGAAGAACAGATGACCGCCCCTAACTTCTGGGATAGCCAGAAGTCCGCCCAGAAGGTCATTTCCGAGTGCAACGGCTATAAGACGATCATCAGCCCCCAAATTGTCTTTCGTCGGAAACTCGAGGATGCCAAGACCTTAGCCGAATTAATCGTCGAGTCTCCCGACGGCTCCGCCGACGCCGAGGTCGAAGAGCTGCGCACCCTCGCCAGCGACATGCTAGCTGAAGTCGCCGAACTCGAGATCGCCTCTTTCCTTTCCGGCTTACATGACAAGTCCAACGCCATCGTCACCGTGAAGGCCGGCGCGGGCGGTACGGAATCCAACGACTGGGCTGATCTCCTCTTCCGCATGTATACCCGCTGGGCCGAACGCCGCGGCTTCAAGGTTGAAATCGAAGACGTCGCCGAAGGCGAAGGTGCGGGCATCAGTCAAGCCACCTTCCGCCTCGAAGGTCCCAACGCCTACGGCTACATCAAGGCCGAACGTGGCGTCCATCGCCTCGTCCGCATCTCGCCTTTCGACGCCAATGCGCGTCGCCACACGTCGTTCGCCTCCGTCGACGTCGTTGCCGAAATCGACGATGACATCGAAATCGAGATTGAAGAAGCCGACCTCCGGGTCGACGTCTATCGCTCCAGCGGTAAAGGCGGCCAGCACGTTAATAAAACCGAATCAGCCGTGCGCCTCACGCACATCCCCACGGGCATCGTGGTGGCTTGCCAACGCGAACGCTCGCAGGTCAAGAATCGCGCCCTGGCGATGAAGATTCTCCGCGCCCGTATCTACGAAAAGACCCTCGACGACAAGCGCGCCGAGATGGAGAAGTACTACGGCGAAAAGGGTGACATCGGCTGGGGTAACCAGATTCGCTCCTACGTTTTCCAGCCTTACCAGATGGTGAAGGACCTCCGCACGGGCGTTGAGACCGGTAATATTCAGGCAGTGATGGATGGCGATATCGACGCCTTCATCAACGGCTGGCTCCGCGCGGGCGGCCCCCGCACGCGCAATAAGGACATCAAGATCGAAGACTAAGCGTCTTCACCCCGTCCCCATGCCCAGCCAAGCCACCCTGCGCTCCAAGCTCCTCGATCAGCCGCTCTTCGCGGATAAGATCTGGAAGCTTTCGCCGGAGCCTTGGCCGCTCTCCGAAGCCCAAGTCAAAGACCTCAAGCGCATTGGGGCTGCCTGCCTGAGCTACCATCGGGCGCTGGAACGGCTCTACGTCCGTTCTTTTACGGATAAGAAAATCCTCCGGAATCGGGAGGTTCACGCGAAGTGGGTCTCGGAATACCTCGATCGCTATAAGCCCCAAGGGCTGATTGAACACGGCCGACATCGCTCGGTCAAGGGACAGTGCCCCGTAGTTCTGCGGCCTGACTTACTCATCACCGATGAGGGCTTCACGATGACGGAGTTAGATAGTGTCCCCGGCGGGGTCGGTCTCACCGCCTACTTGAACGAGGTCTACTCCGAGGACTGCTCTACCCTGATCGGCTCGACGACCATGCCGGAGCGTTTCTTCGCCGCCCTGGGTCGACTGACTCCATCGAACCGCTTCCCGCTCGTGGCCATCGTCGTCAGCGAAGAAGCCGCGACCTACCGTCCGGAATTCCTTTGGCTGGGCGAAAAGCTCCGCTCGCTTGGCCATGACGTTCACGTGGTCGACCCGGGACAACTCATGCAGATGGGCTCGGAGACCTATATCCCCGTCGACGGTGCGCCGCGGAAGGTTGACCTAATCTATCGTTTCTTCGAGCTCTTTGACCTCGCCAACGTCAAGGGGGCCGACGGGATTTTCAATGGCGTTGAGGCTGGCCAAGTGGCGCTGACCCCGCCGATGAAAGCTTACCAAGAAGAGAAGCTTGGCCTCGCCTTACTGCATCACCCGATGCTTTCAGAGTTCTGGAAGGAGAACCTCCCCGAAGACCACCATGAGGCCTTGTTCCGCATTGTGCCGAAGACGTGGATCATGGAGAAGACCGACTTACCGCCGACTGCCGTGCTCCACGCCCCGCTCGTCAACGGACGCCCGATTCGAGATTGGACCGAATTAGCCGAGGCCTCCCAGCGGGAACGTAACCTCATCATCAAGGCGAGTGGCTTCCATGAAACCGCTTGGGGGGCCCGCAGCGTGACCCTCGGTAGCGACGTTTCCCGCGAGGAGTGGCTCGAGGCTATCGAGCGCGCCCTTGACCCAGAGAACGACACCTTCCACGTGATGCAGGAATACCATAAGCCTTCCCGCCTAAGCCACCCGGTTTACGCGGAGGATGGCTCGGTCGTCCCAGCCGATGGCCGCGTGCGCCTTTGCCCTTACTACTTCGTCGATGGGGATACCGTGGAGCTTTCAGGGGTACTTTCGACGTTCTGCCCAGCCGACAAGAAGATCATCCACGGGATGAAAGACGCCGCCTTACTGCCCTGTAAACTGGTCAGCGCTTCGGCCTAATATCCCTTGGGTGGCCGAGGTTGCCTTGCCTCCGGCAGGGAATCCGCCAACTTCGAGGCCATGAAGCGACTGCTTGCCCTCCTTTTGCTCGGCTGCCTTTGGCTAACACCGCTCGCCGACGCCGCGTCCCACACTAAGGTCGACCTCGTCAACCTGACGCCTGATATCCGTCCCGGCCAAAAGGCATTGGTCGCGGTGCGCTTGGTTTGCGATGATCACTTCCACGTCTACTGGAAGAATCCGGGCGATGCCGGCCAAAGCCCCGCCATCGAGTGGCAAGACGCCGCCGGGACGGCCCCAAGTCCGCTGCTCTACCCCGGCCCCAAAATGCTCGACCAGAAGGGCATCTACAATTTCGTCCATGAATACGAAACGTTGTTGCTCGTTGAATTAACCATCCCCGCCAACGCCACGGGCGAACTCAACTTAAAGGCTAAGGTCGAATGGCTCGAGTGCGACGACAAGGGCTGCTACCCGTTCGACAAGGAGGTCGCTTTGAAACTCAAGGTCGGTCCTGGTAATAGCGCCGTAAAGCACGACCCCAAACTTTATGGCGACCTACGCCCCACCGTCCGCGCCAGTTATACCGTCAAGGCTGACACGTTGACGGTGACACCGACAACGGAGGCCAAGTTGGCACTCTCCAAGGTTTGGTTCCCGGAACGCGGCGTCCTTTCCCCCGAAGGCGTGTTTACGCAAAAGCAGGACGCGACCACTAAATCCTTTAGCCTTAAGGACGCTCCCGAGAAGCTGGAAACTGGCCCCGTTATCTTCGCCGCCCAAGACACGAGCGGGACTTGGCACCGCGTGGAAGTGCTGCCCGCCGCTGGAAGCACGACCCCTGCACCCGCCAATACCACCAAGGAAATGCCCAAGGGTAACTCTGCTTGGCTCCCGTGGTCGCCAGAGGCCGAAGCCAAGGCGCTCGCCGCCGGCCAGACGGTCTATATCGATTTTACCGCCGAATGGTGCGCGACATGTCAGATTAACAAACGCGTCTACAAGCATGATGTCGTCGCCGCCGCTTTCGCCGACAAGGGCGTGGTTCTCATGAAGGCGGACTGGACAAAAAAGGATGCGGTCATCGCGGCCGAACTCACCAAGTACGGCCGCAGCGGCGTGCCGTGTAATGTCTTCCTTAAGCAAGGTGCCCCGACAGCCTTACTGTCTGAAGTGATCTCCGATGACGAAGTGATTGCGGCCCTCAGTGCGATTAGCGCAGGCAAAGAATATCGGGCCACCAATGAGTCTCATGGTTACGTGGTGTGGCTTCTGCTGGCCTTCGGTGGCGGCGCCCTGCTTAACCTCATGCCCTGCGTCTTCCCTGTCATCGGCCTCAAGGTCTTGGGGTTTGCACGCGAAGCCGGCGCTGACCGCGGGGTCGTCGTCCGCAATGGCCTGCTTTACTCACTTGGGGTCGTGCTCAGCTTCCTCGCGTTAGCGGGCCTTATCCTCGCCCTCAAGGCGGGTGGTAACTCCGTCGGCTGGGGCTTCCAGATGCAATCCCCGGGCTTCGTGCTTGGTACTTGCGTGCTGATGGTGACGCTCGGCTTGAGCCTGGCAGGGGTCTTCGAAATCGGTACGGGGTTGGCGGGGACCGCCGCCGGTGCTGAGCCGCAAGGCGGCGCTTCGGGGGCTTTCTTCTCGGGCGTACTCGCCACCGCCGTCGCCACACCTTGCACTGCGCCTGGTCTCGGGGCGGCACTGGGCTTCGCCCTCGATAAGGATCGTGCGTCCGGCGAGACCTTACTCTTCTTCGTCGTGATCGGCCTAGGTATGGCCATCCCCTATCTCCTGCTCTCGATCTTCCCCAAGCTTACTAATCTACTCCCTCGCCCTGGCGAATGGATGGAGACGCTCAAACAAGCGATGGCTTTCCCGCTCTTTGCCTACGCGCTCTATTTGCTCTGGGTCCTTAACTCTCAAGTCGAAGATCGCGGCTGGGTGCGCGACGCCTCGCTCGGCCTCGCCGTGTTAGCCACCGCCTGCTGGATTTGGGGTCGCTGGGGTGCCCCGCATCGCACCGACCGTGAACGTCTAATCGGGAAGACATCGGCGGTTCTGCTTTATGTTCTCACCCTCGCCCACCTTTACTGGTACCTGCCATAAACTTTAGTGGCACCAAGGTTATGGCATAAAAAAGGCCCGCCGATTGGCGGGCCTTTTTGTTCATAGGACTAAACTTAGAGTGCGGTCACTGGCGCCGGGGAAGGCGCATTGCCGGAAGCAGGAGCAGTCACGGTCGCAGGCTTAGCGGCACCCGAAGAAATCGGACCAGAGTAATTCGCGTCGACAACGATAGCCTTACGATCCTTCGCAGCCGACTGACGGCCCGCGGCGCTCTTGTCAGCCTGTTGGGAGCCAAGCGCAAGGACTTCGGTGGAGCTCTGATTGGCGCCCGACTTCACGAGGTAATCACGGACGTTCTGCGCACGCTTATCGGAGAGGCCGAGGTTGTACTCTTCGGTGCCGAAATGGTCGGTGTAGCCAGCGATGATGACCTTGGTGGCCTTCACGCGACCGGCAATACCGTCGAGCTTGGTGCGCTCCTTGGCGTCTACCGTGTAACGGTCGAAGTCGAAGTAGATAGTCGTCAGGATAGCTTCCGGGGGGATGTTGCCATTACGGATGGCGTCAGCCATGGCGCTGAAACCTGGGGGGCGGGTGTCGAGGCCAGTGGAATTACCGCCACCTGCATTCGAATTGAAGTCGGAAGGCATGCGGGAAGGACCGCAACCCACGAGGAGGCCGGCGGCAACAAGGAGAAGGGAGAGACGCTTCATGGTTAAGAGGGATAAAAGGTGCGTTTTCTGGGGTCGGCAAGCCTTGACTAGGTCAGTAACGGCGAACCTTGGGGTCGACCTTCAAAGACCAGGCGTCGATACCCCCCTGGACATTAGAGACCTGAGCGTAACCTTTAGCCCTTAAAAACTGGGTGACCCGGAGGCTGCGGCCACCGTGATGGCAGTGAATGAGGATAGGTACTCCCTGGGGAATTTCTGCTAAACGTTCTGGCACCAAGGCCATCGGAATGAGCTTGGCACAGGCAATGCAACAGGTGGCGTGCTCGGAGGGCTCGCGCACATCGATGAGCAAAGGTGGCTGGGCGGAGGCGAGCAGGCGCGCAGCCTCTTCGATGGACACTTCTAAGGGATGTTCGGACATGGAGGTGGGCGTTGGCTGACAGGCGGTGGGTTGATAGGATGCTTTTTCGAGTGAAAGAATGGTCGGCTCATGGCCGCACACCGGACAGGCGGAGTCCGCGGCCAAGTGTACCACGCGCGCGGTGCCAGCATCCACGTCGATCAAATGCAACCGGGACTGCGTCCGTCGGTCCAGCAAAACAGCGATGACCTCCGATGCCATCCATGAGCCTACCACCCCGCAGGTCGCACCCCAGACGCCGGCTTCGGCGCAGGTTGGCACCGAGGCAGCAGCGGGCATGACGGGATAGACACAACGATAGCAGCCCTGCTTCGGCAGAAAGACTCCAACCTGACCCTCGCTCCGGATCACGCTACCATGGATGAGTGGCTTGCCAGCTAAGACGCAGGCATCCGCCGCCAAGAATCGCGTGGCGAAATTATCGGTGCCATCGACGACCAAATCGTAACGCGCCACGAGCTCCGCGGCGTTCTCGACGGTCAAGCCCTCGGGGTGCAGGGCAATTTTCAGCCCTGGGTTTATTTCCGATAAAGCTTCCGCCGCGGAAATCGTCTTCGGCAGGCCCAAGGTATCGAAACCATGCAGGACTTGGCGATGGAGATTACTCAGTTCAACTTGGTCCGGATCGGCGATGCCGAGCAGACCAACGCCCGCAGCCGCTAAATAGAGCGCGGCGGGCGAGCCTAACCCTCCAGCCCCGAGGACCAAGACCTTGGCTGATTTCAGCCGGAGCTGCCCAACCTCACCGACGCCGGGTAGACGGATTTGCCGGGAGTAGAGCTCCCGTTCATGCGACCCAAGACGTTCATCCGACAACATGCCCCTATGCAGTGCAAGCCCCGCCCCCTGTCAAACCCCAGCCACCGCAAAGCAGGGATTGAAAATAGCCCCCGCCTTCCACAGCGTTCCCGCCGTGTCCTCCGTTTTCCTCGGCATCGACTATGGTTCCAAGCGCGTCGGGCTCAGCCACGGCGATGAGCTCGGCTTTGCCTTTCCCTTGCCTGCTGCCACCGCCCCTGAAGCGGAGGAGCGCTTTAACCAAATTGGCCGGGAAATTGCCCGACTCAAAGTCACCCAGCTCGTTTTAGGCTACCCGTTATCCTTGGAAGGCGAAAAGACGAAACGCTGCCTCGAGGTCGATGCCTTCGCCGTGGAACTGACCAAACGCTTCAGCCTGCCGATCGAGCTAGTGGATGAAGGCCTAACGAGTCAGGCCGCCGACGCCCTCTCCGGCCAGCGCAAGCCTCGCTCGTCCCAAGAGCGCCAAGATCAAGCTAAGTCAGGCGAACGCGATTCCCGTGCCGCCGCGGTCTTACTCCAGGACTTCCTCAATAGTCGCGGCTTTAGCGCCTGACCACCCATGGCCAAAAGCAAACTCGTCAAGTCCCCCAAGACCGACCTCACGCCCGAGCGGTTCCTCGTCCGGGTCGCCTACGATGGCACTGATTACAAGGGTTGGCAGATTCAGAATGAAGGTCGGACCATTCAAGGCGAACTCGAGGGGCGTCTCTCCCGCATCTTTAAGACGCCAATCACCATCCACGCGAGCGGCCGCACGGATGGCGGCGTCCATAGTGTTGGGCAATGTTTTCACTTTGATGCCTTTTGGCCACATCCAGCCAAGCGCCTGATGCATGCCATCAATACCGGCGAACAGGCCGGCCTGTTGATCACCCACATTCAGCGCGTGGCCGCTGATTTCCACTGCCGCAGTTCGGCTACCGGCAAGCGCTACCGCTATGAAATCCACCTCGGCTTCCCGCCGCCGTGGGAAGCCCGTTATTGCCTTGGGTTGAACTGGGACACCCTTGATGTTAAAGCCATGCGCAAGGGCGCCAAGCTGCTCTTGGGGCGCCACGACTTCCGGGCCTTCGGGGCCACCCATCGCCAAGGCATGGAGAACGAATACCCCGTCAAAGACCTCCGGCGTCTCGAGATTCGGCAAAAAGGCCGACGCATCACTATCATCACGGAAGCCAGCGGTTACTTGTATAAAATGGTGCGACGGCTCGTGGGTGGACTTCTTCGCGTCGGCGAGGGCAAGATGCCCCCCGAGCGGCTCTTGTCCTACCGTGAAGAGAAGGTCATCACCGCAGAAATTCCGACCGCTCCCGCCCGGGGCTTGTTCATGGATAAGGTGTTTTACGACTCCGCTGACCTGCGGCCGCGTCAAGAACCTTAAGCCGAGATTAAGGCCTCGAAAATATAGTCGAATAACCCTGCAACTCGCTGGTAGGGGCGGGTTTCTATGGTTAACAACGCTCCATGAAGACCCGCCTGATTCTTTGCCTACTCGGCACCAGCCTCAGCCTCGTTGCGGCTGATACCCCGCCACCATCCGCGACCAAGCCGGCCGCGCCCAACTCCCCGGGCATCCCTGACGTCATCGCCCTCTTTGATAAGCGGGCCCTCGTGAAGCCGATTACGGAAATCGAAGGCACCCTCACGGATGGCTCGAAGTCCATCGTCTACAAAATCGTCGTCCGCTCCCTCCCGCCCGACCATGAAATGGGCCCATGGGCGCCCGCGACATTGAAGGACAAAGGGGGCTACTGGGAAGACACCGTCGACAAGAAGATGTACCGCGTCGACGCTGAGTACCTGAAAATCTTGAACAAGCGTGGCTGGGATATGTTTAACGCCGACGGCACCGTACATCGCACCAAGGACCGAACGGAGTTCGACAAAGTTGCCCGCCAGGAACTCGGTGGCTGGACCTATGAACAGGCCAAAGAAAACGGCGTGGTGAACTCGATTATCGAACTCAAGCCACTCGAACAGATCGTCACGATCTTCATTCCGAAGAATCCGAAGGCTACCGCCAAGGTGACACCTTTGCGCCAAGCCAAGTTCTCGCCGCGCTCGGGCCTCGGGCTAAGCACGAACGGCATCCGCTTCTTCCCGCCTGAGCCCGTCGATCGGATCACGGCCTTTCATAACATCGCCCCGATGGACCCCCAAGGCGGCCACACGGGTTTTGGTCATGAATACCATTACCACCGCGCCCCCTCGGTCATGAACGAGGATAAGTCGGGCAAGATTGTCGGCTTCGCCCTCGACGGCTTCGCCATCCGCGGCCCGACCGAAACCGACGGCAGCAAGCCCAAGAATCTCGATTCCATCAATGGGCATGAACATGACGGACTGCCTTACCACTACCACGTCAGCGATAAGTGGCCGTACGTGGTCGGTGGCTTCAAGGGCCCGCTCGGTACCGCTGGCCTCGGCGATCTCGAAAACTGTGACGCGACGGCGACCGCCAACGGCCCAGGCGGTGGTGGCGAAGGCAAGGGCGGCAAGAGTGGCGGCAAGAAAGGCCCTCCTGGCGGCGGTAAAGGTGGTCCTCCGGCGGGTAAGTAATTTGCCATGCGCCTGCGTCTCCTCCTTCTCTTTTGCCTCGGCCCAATCGGCACGCCGCAGGCTTTCGCCCAAAAGGCCACCGGGCCGACCAATGTCCTCGTATTGGTTGCCGATGACTTGGGGTGGAACGGGGTGAGCTATCACAATGCCAAAATGACGACCCCTGCCCTCGCTAAACTAGCGAAGGAAGGCGTGCAACTTGAGCGTTTCTACGGTTACCCTGTCTGCAGTCCCGCCCGTTCGGCGCTGCTCTCAGGCATGATGCCACGGCGTTACGGCGTCAATGATGTGGTCGGCCCGGGCCAACAAGGCATCCCCAAAGGCACGCCAACCTTGGCCTCGACCCTGCAGAAGGCCGGCTACCAGACGTCCTTGATCGGCAAGTGGCACCTCGGCACCAATCCAGGCCCCTTGGGGTACGGCTTCGATCATTTTTATGGCTTCACGGGCGCTGAGCTCGATTACTTCAAGCACACCGATCAACGCGGGAAGGCGGATTGGTGGCGCGACAATAAGCCGATTGAAGAAGAAGGCTACACCACGACGCTTTTCACGGACGAGGCCATCAAGCAACTCAAGAAGCGGGATCCGAAAAAGCCTTTCTTCATGGAGGTAGCTTTCAATGCACCGCACACGACGTTGGCCGCGCCCAAGGACCTCACGGACAAGCATAAGGCCGATGGTCTTTATAATGCGGTGGTCGATGGTATGGACCAAGGGATTGGTCGGATCTTGGCGGCCTTAGACGAACAAGGCCTGCGCGATAACACGTTAGTCATCTTCTTCTCTGACAATGGTGCCCCTCGCCGCGTCAGCCCTAACACGCCCTTGAGTAACGGCAAGGACACGGTTTTTGAAGGCGGTATCCGCACGCCGGCCATCGTCCGTTGGCCCGGCAAGGTCGCCATCGGTGCGGTCAGCCAACACCCCGTCGCCGTGAACGATCTCTTCCCGACGATTCTCGCGGCGCTGAATCTGACCGCCCAGACCGAACTCAAGCTCGATGGCTCAAATCAGTGGCCCGCCCTGTCGACGGGCAAAACGCTCCCACGCCCTGCCTTCCTGATCGCTTCCCACGATATCGCCTTCTTTGATGGGGACTGGAAAATCATCGAAACGAGCGACGGGAAGCGCTCCCTGTTCAACCTCGCGAAAGACATCGGCGAAGAGAAGGATGTCTCCGCCGAGCAAGCCGAACTCATGAAAGCACTCGGTGCCAAACTCGATGACCTCAAGAAGGGACTGCCCGAGGCTTCCGAGCGGCGCGGCGGCGGCCCCGGGGCTGGCAAGGGTCCAGGCGCGGGTGGCGCCGGCAAAGGCCCTGCAGGCAAAGGCAAGGGCATGCAGAAGTAAGTCCTTAATGTTCCTTTAAGGGTCCGTCTGGTATACTTTCATGATGATCACTCGCATGCTCCGTCTTAGCCTCGCCTGCCTTTGTTGCGGTGTTTTGTTCGCGGCTGGTCCTGAGGACAGTAAGGGCCCTGAACCCAAAGGCAAAGGTGGCAAGGGTGGCAAAGGTGCCGAGGCTCCCAAGGGTTCCGTCGACCTCGTCGCGGCCGCTAAGCCGACGAATAACCCCACCCCAACTTTCACGCTGACGAGTCCAGCCGTGAAAGACGGTGCGGTGCTTCCGACGGAGTTCACGGGTGATGGCGCCAGTGCCAGCCTGCCCCTGGCGTGGTCCAATCTCCCCAAAGGCACCGTCTCGCTGGCCCTGGTGATGCATCACCTCGACCCTGAAGGTAAGACCAAGATTTATTGGCTGATGACCGACATTGATCCGAAGACGACGAGCGCCGCCAAGAACGCCACTGACTTTGGCAAGATGGGCTTGAGCACCGTTCACAACCGCGTCGAATATGCCCCACCCCACTCCAAGGGACCCGGACTCAAAAAATACGTCCTCACGCTCTTCGCGCTTTCATCCAAGCTCACTCTCGCGGACGCCACCCAGCCCGTGACCGTCGAAATGTTGCTGCCCGCGATGAAGGGCAAGATTCTTGGCGCCGCTGATCTTAACGTGACCTATACCCGCCCCGCGGGCGCGTCCGATGAAGAAGAGAAGCGCCCCGCCCGCAAGGGGCCAGCCCCGGCCCCGAAAGGCGAATAAGCCTCGGTTGCGAATTGCTTGCGGCTCAGCCCGGACCTAGACCCGTTCCGTGTCCTTTGTCCGTTCACTATTCCTAGCGGGCTTCGTCCTGCTGTCGGCATCGTTGCAAGCCCACCCGGAGTGGCGGGAGGCTTACTGCATTGGCGTGATCGACGACGAGTATGTCTTCGATTTTAAAGTGAAATTCGATGCGCCGTCCTACTACGTCGGCAAGCACCCCAAGGAGGCGACCATTACCGAGCTCGACGCTTTGATGTTTACGCCCGGTCGTTTGGAGGCCGCCGCTGCGTCGGCCCCCAACGATTTTCTCCGAGGTACGCACGTCTACGCCGATGGTGCCCTCATCCCCCTGGAGCTCGTGGGCTTCCCCGCGGCCGCAGAGGTCCGGGCGCAGTCCAAACAACAAGGGGAAGCGGATCGCTACCCGGTGATTATGTCCGCCCGATTTCGGGCTAAAATTCCGCGCGACACGGGCCTCATTGAAGTCGTCTACCCGGAGACCCTCGGCTCGGTCATCACCAACCTTCGGCGCGGGATGGATTCGCAGGTCCTGATGACCCTCGCCCCGGGCGAGAAGGGTTCTTTCAAGATTGGTGAAATACACTTCACGCTTGGTGGTTTCCTCCGTGAAGGTTTCGAGCATGTCATTCCAGACGGCTGGGATCACTGCCTCTTCATGCTGGCGATGATGTTGGCCGCGGCCTCCGTCGGCGAAGCGCTCAAGCGGTCGTTGGTCTTCACCCTGGGTCACGCCATCACGCTCACCCTCGTGGTCACGGGAGCCATTCCAACCGTCGGCACTTGGATCGAACCCATCATCGCGGCCACCATCGCCCTCGGCGGTTATTTGGCCTATCGACAGAAGCCTGCGCAGACAGCGTTCGTCGTCGTGCCTCTGGTTTTCGGCCTGATCCATGGGCTGGGTTTCGCCGCCGCCGCTGCGGACAAGCTTCAAGACATCGGCACCGGTGACCTTGCCAAATTGCTGCTGGGCTTCAACGTGGGCGTCGAAGCTGCGCAAGCCGGCATCATCCTGGCGACGGCTGGGGTGCTCTGGGTTCTCGGCCGGGCTCGGCTAGAGACGCCGGCCCTCCGCCGTACCCTCGGACTGCTCATCGGCATCGCCGGGACGGCCATCATGGCCGCCCGAATCTGGTCGCTGGTCAAAAGCGCTTAATTGCCCACCCGACCCACTGGTCGCTTGGACTCGTCCATGCGCTGGCGTTCGGCGGCGGCAAAGGCCTTGAGCTTGGTCACGACTTCGGGATGCGTGGCGCTGACGTCATTACGCTCCCCCTCATCGGCCTCGAGGTCGTAGAGCGCCCACTCGACCTTGCCCTGCTTGTAGGCGGCGGGCTTGCCCTCAACGGCCGCCGGCACGAGGTTCTCATAACTACGATAGGCGTGCGGGAGGTGTAGCTTCCACTTGCCGACGCGTACGGCTTCGAGTTTGTCACCGTAGTAATAGGCAAAGTTCTCTCGGGCTTTTTGAGAGGTCCCTTGAGCGGCCGCCAGGAAAGATTGGCCGTCGATTGGCAAGATGGGCTTAACGGCACCGCACGCTTCGACTAAGGTCGGTAGGATATCGAGATTGCCGGCCAGAGCCGCGGTTACCTGGCCCGCTGGGACCACGCCGGGCCAGCGGATAATGAACGGCACCCGCACGCCCCCTTCCCACGTGGTCCCTTTCCCTTCACGGAAAGGACCCGCGGAACCTGCGTGGCGGCCGAAGTTCAACCACGGCCCATTGTCGCTCGTGAAAATAACGATGGTTTCCTTTTCAATGCCCGTTTCCCGTAAGGCCGCGAGGACGCCACCGACAGTGTCATCGATGTCCGCCATGGTGTCGGCATAACGGTTGACGCCCTTGCCCTTAAACGCGGTCGAGACGCCGAGCGGGGTATGGGGCATTGAGGTGGCGAGGTAGAGGAAGAAAGGCTTTCCCTTGCCAGCATTCTGACGAATAAACCGGACCGCTCGGTAGCCTTGGACGGTGGTCAGGGCATCCATATCCGTCCAATCCTGGACGGTGCCAAACTCGACCCCGTCGGCCAACCAAGGGAGTGGCGGGTAGTTCTTAGTCACGTCCCCAGGCACATAGCCATTGGGCCACATGTCATTGGAGTATGGCAGCACGAGGGACTCGTCGAAGCCGTGCGCCGGCGGCAGGAATTTGGGGTTATCCCCCAAGTGCCATTTACCGACGATGCCCGTATGGTAGCCGGCGTTACGCAACAGCGTGGCTAAGGATTGCTCGGTGGGGCTAAGCCCCGTCTTGGATTTCGGCGGGAGTGCCGTCCCACCTAAGCCCAAGCGATTGGGGTAGCAGCCGGAGAGGAGCGCGCACCGCGAAGAGGTGCAGACCGCCTGCGTCGCATAGAAACTTGTGAAGCGGGTGCCGTCCTTGGCTAACTGATCTAGGTTCGGCGTCACGTTCTGCTTCGAACCGTAGCAAGCTGGATCAGCCCAGCCCATGTCGTCGGACATGATGAGCACAACGTTCGGTTGGGCGCCGAAGAGAGATGCGCACAGGAGAAGGCACAAGGTTGGGGATAACCTCACTCCTTTAAAGTAGAACGGACCAAGCCCGTTGCCAAGCCCTCTTTGCGGGTACTTAAATCTTTAAACCGAGTTCCTTGCAGACCTGCGGAAACTTACGTGCCTTCGCCTTGAACTCATCGACCGAGAAATCCGCCACGATGAAGTCGCCATAGCGAAGCGACGGGCACTTCGACTGACTGGTCAAGGCCACCAGCTGACGCATCTGGTGCATGTCGGCGATGACATCGCGGACGTCGACAGGCACGCCCTGAGCGGCAAAGAATTCTAAAGCTTCCGTGCACCATGGGCACCCGGGCTTAACATAAAGAATCGGTAAAGGCTGTGGCATCCCGCCACGCAACCCGAGCCGGTGCCCAATGGCAAGCCACCCTTCTATTTCCCGCCATGGCGTTGACACCCTGCAGGGCAAACGACAAAACACACCCCCCTTCCCATGGAAACTATCCACGGCGCCCCCAGCTTCACCCTCCGAACTGCCCAGGTCGAGTTGGCCATCACGCAGACCGCTGGACACCTCGGTCCGGTGACTTTCCACCTGCCCGGCCTCCAAGCGTCTCCGTACTCGCTCTCGCCTTGGCAACCACACGAGATCGACCAGTCCCTACCCAACCTGCTGACTTACCTGCGCGGAGATTTCATGTGCCTGCCGTTTGGTGGGCAAGAAAAAGGCCCGCCCCACGGTGACACCGCCAATGCCAAATGGGATTTTCAGAATCAAACAAACCATTCGTTAGTGCTGCGCCAAAAAGGGACCGACACCGGCGCGATCGTGACCAAAACGATGTCGCTGGTGGAAGGCCACCATGCCATCTACGCCGAGCACGTCATTGCTCAGCTCGAAGGCCGCTGGAATTACGGTAACCATCCGATTCTTAATCTCTCATCCATTCCCGCCGGCACCGCGCGCATTGCGACTAGCCCGTTCCGCTTCGGCTCAGTCTACCATGCTGAATTCTCCAATCCGGCCGCCGGCGAATCTGGCATCCTTAAACCCAACTCCCGCTTCACTGACCTCCGCAGCGTGACCTGCAAGGACGGCAGCACCACGGACCTCACCCGCTATCCGACTCGGGCTGGTAATGATGACCTCATCATGCTCGTCAATGTCCCCGCGACTGAAGCGCAACCCTTCGCGTGGACGGCGGTGACCTTCCCAGAAGGCTATGTTTGGTATCAGCTCAAGAACGTTGCTGATTTCCCCAGCACGCTCTTCTGGCTCTCCAACGGGGGTCGCCCTGGTCACCCCTGGGAAAAGCGCCACCTCGGCCGCCTCGGACTCGAGGAAGTCTGTTCTCACTTCTGCGATGGCGTCGACATCGCCCGTGAAGACCGTTTGGCCACCGACGGCGTCCCCACTTCCCGTGAGTTCCGCAAGGATCAGCCCGTCCGCCTCCCGCTTATCCAGGCCGTGGCTGCGGTCGGCCCCGGCTTCGGCCAGGTCCAGTCCATCACCCCCGCCGGGCCTGAGTCCGTGCGGATTTTGGGCGAAAATGGTCAAGCCGTGACTGTCCCGCTTAATTGGCACTATTTGAAGCGCTGAAACCTCCAGCGACTAATACTTGTCCACCCCCACGGACTCCCCTAAATCTCACTCCCCAACCTTTCCCCCACCCTCATGTCTAAAGCTCCTCAGACCACTCATGACCTGACCACGAAGAAGGCCAAAGTTGCCTCCCTCGTCGAAAAGGAACTCGCCCGCACGGGCGGGCTGCTCCGCCTGGCTCCTTGCTGGGTGCCGCGCTCCTTCCTGCAGCCCGGCAAGCGCCTCAAGCTGCACCCGGATGACCTTTACGCCTTCGGCCTAAGCCGCGGCGGTATTGACGAACGCTGGTTCGCTTCCACCACCGAAGCCGCCAACGACAACCGCACAGCCGACGAAGGCCTCTCGTACGTCGTTATCGGCGACACGCGCTTTACGCTCAAGCAGGCTGTCGCCGAGTGCGGCTCCGCGCTCATCGGTTCCGCCATTTGGAAGAAGTATCAGAAGTGGCCCGTCTACTCCAAGTTCTTCGACAACATGGGTCCGATCCCGCACCACATGCACCA
>Ga0114977_10001235_pt1 | contig 16661 bp, 14 predicted proteins | sample S_130805_MF_Meta_FD_87026 | JGI IMG/M metagenome (GOLD analysis project Ga0114977, IMG submission 87026) | Freshwater microbial communities from Lake Simoncouche, Canada to study carbon cycling - S_130805_MF_MetaG | ecosystem: Environmental > Aquatic > Freshwater > Lake | place: Lake...
AATGGTTCTGGTAAGTCATCATTATTAAAAATAATGGCTGGCTTAGATAAAGATTATTTAGGTGAAATACATCAGTCTCCAGGCTATACAATTGGATTATTAGAGCAAGAGCCAAAGTTAGATGAGAACAAAACAGTTATTGAAGTTGTGCGTGAAGGCGCTCAAAAACACGTGGATATTTTAAATGAATTTGAGGAAGTAAACAATAAGTTTATGGACGAAGAAATTTTAAATGATCCTGATAAAATGGATAAGTTAATTAATCGTCAAGCACAATTGCAAGACTTAATTGACCAACATGATTTATGGAATTTAGATATGCGATTAGAGCGTGCAATGGATGCTTTACGATGTGCTGAAAGTGATACTTTAATTAAAGTATTATCTGGTGGAGAAAGACGCCGCGTTGCTTTATGTCGTTTGTTATTACAAGAACCAGATATTTTATTATTAGATGAGCCTACAAATCACTTGGACGCCGAAAGTGTTGATTGGTTAGAGGTTCATTTACAAAACTATAAAGGAACAGTAATTGCCGTAACGCATGATCGGTATTTCTTAGATAATGTTGCTGGTTGGATTTTAGAATTAGATCGAGGAGAAGGTATTCCTTGGAAAGGGAATTACTCATCTTGGTTAGAACAAAAAGGTAATCGTTTAAAACAAGAAGAGAAAACGGAAAGTAAACGTCAAAAAACATTGGCTCGTGAGTTAGACTGGGTTCGTCAAGGTGTAAAAGGTAGAGGCGTGAAACAAAAAGCTCGTTTAGGCAATTATGATAAAATGATGAATGAAGATATCAAGGATAAGGAAGAACGTTTGGAAATTTTTATTCCTAACGGTCCGCGCCTTGGTAATGAAGTAATTGAGGCAATTGACGTTTCTAAAGGATTTGGAGATAGATTATTGTATGAACATTTAAATTTTAAATTACCTCCGGCAGGAATTGTTGGTATTATTGGGCCAAATGGTGCTGGTAAAACAACTTTGTTTAGAATGATTATGGGTGAAGAAACACCAAACAGTGGAGAATTTAAAGTTGGACCAACTGTAAAAATTTCTTATGTTGATCAAAATCACAAAGAGCTTGAGCCTAATAAAACAGTTTATGATGTGTTAAGCGGTGGTTTAGAAAATATTATTCTTGGAGGAAAAGCAATGAATTCTAGAGCTTATATTTCTCGTTTTAATTTTGCGGGAAGCGACCAAGGGAAAAAAGTGAGCGTGCTTTCTGGTGGAGAGCGTAATCGTTTGCATTTAGCAATGGCATTAAAAAATGAAGGAAATGTTTTGTTACTCGATGAGCCAACAAATGATTTAGATGTAAATACATTACGAGCTTTAGAGGAAGGGTTAGAAAACTTTGCGGGCTGTGCGGTTATTATTAGTCACGATAGATGGTTTTTAGATCGTGTTTGTACTCATATTTTAGCTTTTGAAGGTGATAGCTCTGTTTATTGGTTTGAAGGCGGGTATAGCGAATACGAAGAAAATCGTAAAAAACGTTTAGGAAATGTTGAGCCAAAGCGCCCTCGTTACAAAAAGTTGGTTGTATAATTTTAATTATTGAAAAATAAAAAACCCTTTGCGTTATTGCAAAGGGTTTTTTTATGAATTTTATTTTTATGCTTTTGTCGTTTTAAATTCTTTTTTAAAATGTTTGCACATTAATTTAGCAACATCTCTACCTTGGTTAATAGCAACTGGTATTCCACCTCCTGGCCTTCCCCAATGACTTGCATAAAAAAATTGTTTTAGTTTTGGAAGTGTAAATTTAACTGGAGACGATGCGATAATATTTTCGCCGGGCAACCAACCTTGCGCACTTCCTTGCCAATTATTTGTATAGCGTAAAACAGTTGCGGGCGTCGCAAAATCTGTTACTTCAATATCCTCTTTTATGCCTGGAAATTTAATTTCTAATAAATCTACTAAGGCATTAATAAATTTTGTTTTTTCTTCACGGTATTTCACACGTTCATTTTTACGTAAATTAATCCAATAGGTTCCATTGGTTGTGTAAAAACTGCAAGCCATCACTGTTTTTCCTTCTGGAGCAAGTGTTGGGTCATAATTGTAAAAATGGACTTCTAATCTATCCCAACTTGTTCCACAAGGAGATTGTAATTTTATTTCTGTTGGAAAACGATGAAAATGCGGATATTCTTTATACGACTTTTTTAATCCAAACGAAGCTAATAAAATGGAATAATACACATCAATTACTTTTCCTTCTTTAAGTTTAATTATTTTTTCATCTACATATTTACCATCTAAATATTCAAAAACAGTTTTATACCAATCGGCTGTAGATAAAACAGCATCACATTTATGGATAACATCATTTCTAACTAATAATCCATTTGCTATATTATTTTCTGTCAATATTTTTTTTACAGGAGTATTATAATGTATAGTTCCTCCTAAGGACGTATACTTATCTGCGATTTTTTGTGCCCAGGCTAACGATCCACCAATTGGATATCCAGCACTTTTTTTATCAAATACTGCTTGAGGAAAATTAAAAACTAACATTTTTACTTCTTGTCCATCATATAATAATTCGAAGGCTTCACGCAAAAAGGGATTTTTAAATTTTTTAGCAAGATCGAAATTGCTAACTTTTCTTTGCTTATTAAGAATAAATAAAAACTTTAAATAGCGAGTCATTTTTATTCCCCTAATGATAGACGGAATTATTGGAAGCTTATCCATCACCGGAGGTAGCTCATAATTTTGAAGAACTCTAATATCGTTAATAAAGCCAGTTGTTGTTTTTTCGTCTTCTGGGGATAAATCAATCATGTATTTTTTTAATTGATCTAAATTGGTATAAACATTAAAAATCTTACTGCCGTATTTATCAATATTATTTTTTACTTCAACATGAATGCGTACCTCGTGATGATGAAATTCAATAGATTCTAAATTTAGCAATTCTGACCACATGTGGTAAAATCCGCTTCCTTTATCTGAGCCTAAAATCCAATGAGCACAGCCATCAATTGTATATTCTCCTTTTTCCCAACTAGTGCAAAGACCACCAGGAATAGAATGTTTTTCAAATATATGTGTTTCGAAGCCATTCATTTGTAAATAACTTCCGGCACATAAGCCAGAAATACCTGCTCCAATAATATTTATTTTTGGTTTTCGAATCACCTTCAAATTTAACAAATAATTTATAGTTTATACGGCATAAAAAAAGCATTTAGAATATATTCTAAATGCTTTTTTGACTTGAAAAATTACGTTTATTTAGTAGTAACTTTTATATTTGTTTTTGTGCCTATTACCAATGTTTTTTCAATAACTTTTTTCGTTTTAATATTCAGTGTATTGAAAGTTTCTTTTTTTGAAACTTTACCTTTACTTTCTCCCACTAATTCATAAGTAACACCCGTAGTTAATTCTAAGTTTTTTATACGGCCTTTTGCATTAGTTACGCCTTCATATTTGCTGCCATCATTACCAATAAGTGTAACATTAGTGTTTGCTAGCGGTTGTCCTTTCGCATTTAAGGCAACAACATTTAAAAACAAATCAAATTGTTTGTTTCCATTTCCTTCTAAGTAAACAATTTGCGTTAGTGATTTGCCTCCTTTAGTTGCAAAAGTATTAAATGTACTAGGTTTCGATTTTTTACCATTTAATTCTGCAACAATCGAATATCGTTTTTCTAAAGCTAAAGTTATAGCTTCTTTTTTTCCATTTTCATCAACCTTAAAGTTTATATCCAAACCACCCTTTTCGGTTAAAATAATAGTTGCATTTGGAACGGGTTTTTTGTCTATTGGATTATTTAATACTAGTGTTGTTAAAATCAATAACTTTTCTTTGACTTTAACTTTTCCTAATAAGGTAACGGGCTCTAGGTTAATTTCTTTTTTAATTTCTTGGTATGCTAAATCATTTGTTAAAAACAATTCTTCGTTATAAAATTCCTCGCCTTTAGTTTGGTATGAAAGTATATAACTATTGTTTGGCGGTAAAATTGTACTAAACGTACCGTTTCCTTTTGGACGGTAAGTACCAATAATTTCTCCGGTTTCTTTGTTCGTAACAACTACCATTAAATCTTCAGGTAATTTTTCGCCATTTGCAGGAGTTATTGAGCCTTTAAATAATGCTAAAGGTTTTTCTTTTGCATCCGCAATAAACATTTCATAGATGTCCTTTTCGCCAAATCCACCATCTTTAGATGAAGAAAAATAACCACGTTTACCATCAGGAGAAGTTACAAAAAACACATCATCGTCAGGCGTATTGATTGGCGAACCCATGTTTTCTGGTTCCGAAAACTTTCTTTCTTCATCAATTGTAGAAAAGAAAATATCGAAACCACCAATTGTTTTATGTCCTTTTGACGCAAACATTAAAGTAACTCCATCAGGATGAATAAAAGGGCCATCCTCATCGTATTTTGTATTAATTGTTGGCCCAAGATTTAAAGCCATACTCCATTTTCCATTTGGTAATTTCACGCAACGATAGATATCACGGCCGCCAAATCCGCCAGGTCGGTTAGACACAAAGTATAAAGTATTATTGTCTGCCGATAAACAGCCGTGTGATTCAAAATAGTTTGTGTTAATGTCCGAACCAAATTGTTGTAAAGAAATCCACTCTTTTCCGTCCCATGTACTGAAATAAATATCTCCGCCATTACCAGAACCAACATCTTGATATACAATTAATGTTTGTCCATCAGGCGTTAAATTAATTGATGCCTCATTGCCTGTGGTATTAATGTATTGGCTAATTGGTTGTGGAGAAGACCATTTGTCGTTCTCGTCTTTATAGGCAATAACAATATCTTCATAGTATTGACCATCAAACGTTTTTTCTCCCCCGGTTGATGTGTTTCTTCGAGTTGTGTAAATTATTGTTCTTTCATCAGCACTTAAAACAGGACTAAAATCTGGATATTCACTATTTATACTATCTCCTAAATTTTGAATAGTAACATTAATTGGAGTAGCTAATTTTTCTATAGCGTAGACCGTTTGCGCTCTATAATAATCGATTTCTTCTTTTGTTTTTTTGTCTTTTACATAAGTGGTTTCAAATAATTCATATTCCGCAGCCGCTTCGTTAAATTTATAATTATTGTGAAGCGCTCTTGCGTAATAAAAATGAGATAAGGGGGGAGCTTTTTTTTCTGAAGGATCATCACCTCGATAGTTTTTTGTTATTGAGGTTATTGCTTTTGCTAAGTACCTTTCTGCCGCTGCTTTTTTATTAGAGGAATTCAATAAACAGTAACCAAGATTAAAATTTATATTTGCGGAACTAGAATCAATTTTATATGCTTCTGTAAAATTTTTAAGTGCTTGATCGAAATTTTCCTCTTGCATTAGAAAACTTCCCTCTCTAAAATAGTCGCTGTAAGTTCCTGTTTTGAGTTGAGCTTTTGAAACAAAAGAAAAGATTAAAATCGAAACGAAAAGTATAGTATGTTTTTTCATGTGTTAGTTATTTTTAATTCTTTGAATCTGTTAACAAAAATAGCATATTTTAGATAAAAACCATAATTATGTCGATAAATAGCCCCTTTTCATGGGGGTTAAATAAGTTAATTAGGGAAATTTAGGATATTCTTGTTATATCCCAATTTTCCATATAATCTGCTACTTTACGTAAGAAACTTCCGCCTAATGATCCGTCTACAACTCTGTGGTCATAAGATAACGATAAGAACATAAAATGTCTAATTGCGATAACATCTCCCTGTGGAGTTTCAATAACTGCAGGTTTCTTTTTAATAGAGCCAACTGCTAAAATAGCAACTTGAGGTTGCAAAATAATTGGCGTTCCCATTATGTTCCCAAATCCACCTACGTTTGTTAATGTAAATGTTCCTCCTTGAATTTCGTCGGGGGTTAATTTGTTGGCACGTGCGCGTGTTGCCAAATCATTTACACTTTTTGTAATTCCTACTAAGTTTTTTTGATCCGCATTTTTAATAACCGGAACAATTAAGTTTCCTGAAGGTAAAGCTGCAGCCATACCAACATTAATATTTTTGCGCTTAATTATTTTTGTTCCAGTTTGGTCAACAGAAACGTTTATCATTGGAAAATCTTTTATAGCTTTTGCTACGCACTCAATAAATAGAGGTGTAAACGTAATTTTTTCTCCTTCTCTTTTCTCAAAGTCTTTTTTAACTCTGTCTCTCCATTGAACTAAATTAGTAACATCAGCCTCTACAAAAGAAGTAACGTGTGGCGAAACGTGCTTACTCATTACCATATTATCGGCAATGATTTTACGCATACGATCCATTTCAATAATTTCGTCGCCAGCACCTACAGATACTGCAGGACGTTGAACTAAAACTGTATTATCTGGAACGCCAATAGATGATTTTGTTGTATTTGCAACCTTAACTTCATCAGCTACAGGAGTGGCTACATTTTTATTTCTATTTGGTAAATAAGCTAAAATATCGGCTTTAGTAACTCGGCCTTCTTGCCCAGTTCCTTTAATAGAATCTAATTCCGATAAAGAAATCCCCTCTTCTTTTGCTATACTTTTTACTAATGGAGAATAAAATTTATCAGAGTTTGAAAAATCAACAACTTCATTTGAAACTACTGCTAATGGCGCAGAAGTAGCTGGCGTTGTTGATTGTTGTTTTGGAGCAGCTGTTTTTGGGGTTTCTGCAACTGAGGCATTTGCATCAGAAGAGATAATTGCAATAACAGCACCAACCTGAACAACATCGTTTTCATTAAATAATTTTTTTATTAGGGTTCCTTCAAATGGTGACGGAATTTCAGAATCTACCTTATCTGTAGCAATTTCTAAAACTGTTTCATCAATTTTAATTGAATCACCTTCGTTTTTTGTCCATTTAATAATAGTTGCTTCTGCAACACTTTCGCCCATTTTGGGCATTGTTAATTCGAATTGAGCCATTGTGGTTAAATAATGTAGATTACAAAATTAACGGAATATCGCCACTACACAAATTTAATTGTATTTAATGACATAGTTTTTGTAAAAACGACAGTTAAACTCGTTAATATAAAACAATTTATTAACTCGCCATCATTTCAATAAAACCAATTGTTTTTGATTTATTGATTGTTAAAGACTTTGAGTAATTAAGGATATTCTGAATAAGCGAGTCTGAAGGCTCATTATCGTCAACAGTTTTAGTATGCTGTTGCTTGTTTGTAGTAGATTTTAATGTAGAAGAAACAAGAGTAGAGTTTTGTTGCATAGATTAATTTAGAGGGTTAATATAACTTAGAACGTGATAAGAGTTTATTTATTGTGTGATATATATAAGCAATCTTCAGTAAATGGCTTATTGTAAAAAAAATTTTTTTTAATAAAATGAATTATGTAATTTTTGCAACTCAATATCAAATAAAACAAATTTAAAAAGTAATAAAATATGAAATCATTAAAAGCAATTTTTGTAATCGCATTAATAATATCCAGCAATTTAGTTTTTGGGCAAGAGCCTTCGTTTTATGAACTTACCTTTGGCATAGATTCTACTACAACACCATACAAAGCCAATAACGACAACTTTGTATTTATTAGATCTAAAAGAGGAACTGAACCAGTAAAAGCAACATCAGCTGGCGACTCTATAAAATCATTTGTGATTCAAAAAATAGTACTTGTTTTTTCTGAGAGTTTAACTTCAGAACTTGAGAACCGCGATGCATATAACCAAGAGCGTTGGGAAAATTTGATGCCAACGTATCCCGAATTTTTTCAGGCAACAACAACTTACAAAAACATTTGCCAATGTAGCCAAGATGCTTCAAGTCCAAGTTACAAAGAAGTACAAGGCTTTTATATTTATTATACGCCAAAAGGAGTTAGTGTGCCAAAAAAAGAAGTGGAAGTGGTTAAAGCAGAAGAGCCTAAACCAAATGAGCCAAAAAAAGAAATTGTAAAAGAAGAACCAAAAAAAGTAGTTGAAGTAGCAAAAGTAGAAACGCCTAAACCTGTTGAGCCTAAAAAGGAAATTGCAAAAGAAGAACCAAAAAAAGAAGAGCCTAAAAAAGCAAAAGAAGTTGAATCAAAAGTTGAAGAAGTAAAACCAGTAGAACTTGTAAAAAAAGAAGAACCAAAAAAAGAAGTGGAAGCAATTGCACCACCTACTAACACCAACACAGAAGAAGTGAGCGACTCTAAAAACAAAGCAACGGTACCTCCTGCTAAACCAAGAAAAGCAAAAGACCCAAAAGCTTGCCGCACCGCTTGTTATGGAACTGGCGAAAGTGACTTAAATGCTTTTTTTAAAGATAAGGTTGTGCTAACCAAAAAAATGAAGAAAGATGAAGTTGATTTAAAGCTACAATTAAATGTAGATGGGACAGTTAAAAAAGTAGTTATAAAAGGTGAAAATCCCGAATTAAATAAATTAGTGGAAGAAGCCGTTAAAGATATGATTTGGAATGCTTCGGTAAAGTCTGGTTTAACAATTAAATCGGAAGTAAAAATGATTTTAAAATTTGATAAAAAATTAAAAGGTTTAAAAGCTGAAGAACTCATGGTTAGCCCTCGCCTAGGACCAAAATGCCTGACTTGTGCTAGTGATGATGAATTATTTATTAAATAATTAAAAAAATAGTTGATTTTTTGATATCAGTTTGAAAGTAATTTCAAAAGAAAACTTTTTATAACGGCTTGATAAGGCTAAATGATTATATTTATAAAAGTTAAGTAGGGTTTAGTTTCAGCCCAGGCTAAACACGTTTGGGAAATTGAATCAGCTTATCTCTATAAATATTTTAGGAATATCTTAAACAACTTAATTATGAATAGTAAATTGGTTATATATAAATCATGTCTGGTCCTTATTCTGGTATTTAGTATAGCGTCTTGTAAAAAAAAGGTTACTGGTTGCACCGATCCAACAGCAGACACGTTCAAGGCTGAAGCAAATGAAGATGATGGCAGTTGCAGTTTTCATGGTTTTTTAACGCCATGGTATGATAATACTACACGGGATAGTTTACTCGCCAATAATATAGCTTGTGTATCAGTTTTTGTTGACAATGAAGTTAATTTCAATTTTATTCCTGCTTTTATATTATGGTCATCTGAACCTAACTGTAGTACATCAACGATTGGCAACTGGGTAATCATGCACGGGACAAAAAACAAATCAATTTCTGTGACGGTCAAAGCATTTGATGGTTCTAATACAGTTATTCGTCAATGGAATGAGACACTGATAATAGAAAGCGGTGTTTGCAAATTATTTAAAATAATTTGGTAAAAGAAACTGTGCACTTAACGAAATTGTCGGCTCGGTGTTTAAATGAATCTTTGTTCTTCGAATTGGAAGCTATAAACCTTTAAAAGTAGGTGTCCGATTGAAAAATTAAATTAAATTTAGCTATCACTCAAAAAGTGGATGAGGTCTTAACGAGCATGATTTAAAAATGCCTTTATCGCGTATCCAATTTATAGGTTTTGTTATAATTGTTAATTGCAGGCCCTTTTTGTTGAAAAACAGAAATGGCTTTCATCATTTTCTTAATTATATTTGAGTAATGGCATTACTTGAAAAAGAAACAGAGAAATTATTTTATCCTATTGGCGAGGTTGCCGATATGTTTGATGTAAACACATCTCTGATTCGCTTTTGGGAAAAGGAATTTGACATTATTACCCCTTCAAAAAACAAAAAAGGAAATCGTCTTTTTACAAAAAAAGATATTGAAAACTTCAAACTGATTTTTCATTTTGTAAAGGAAAAAGGCTACACGCTGCAAGGCGCTAAAGACAAGCTTAAAGGTGGTTTAAAAGAAAGTGATCAAAAAAACGCTGAGGTTATTTCTAAATTAAAGAACATTAAACAAGAGCTTCTTAATTTAAAAAACGCACTTTAATTTAAAATCAAAATTTTTTAATGTTGTTGTCACCCTGAATTCGATCAGGGTCTTGGCGATATTAGAGTTATAGAACAGAGGTGCTGAATCAAGTTCAGCATTACGAAATTTTAAAGAACAATCATTAACTATTGCAAAAATCGGAATATTGTAATCTGTCGGTTCGAGCGGAGTCGAGAACCTAAAAAACATCTCGACTCCGCTCGATGTGACAAAAAATTTAATAAGACTATTCTCAACACTCTATTGGTATAACTCAAAATTCTGAGTAAATTTATGCTTATGAATTTAGACAGAAAACAAGCACCTGCTTTTAAAACAATTGATAAAATTGATATTACAAAAGCTAAACAGGATGTATTAGATAACGGCATTAAAGTTTACACGCTTAATAGTGGCTCGCAAGAACTTACTAAAATTGAGTTAGTTTTTAAAGCTGGGATGTATTATCAAAAAGAGCCATTAGTTGCATCTGCGGCAAACAATCTTTTAGAAACAGGAACAAAAAAGTACACGGCTAATCAAATTTCGGATAACATCGATTTTTTTGGTTCTTTTTTTGAGTGTGCTGTCGATCAGGATTATGCAACGCTAGCTTTATTCAGCTTAAATAAATACGTTGAAAAAAGCTTACACTATGTTGAGGAAATTATAAAATACCCAACATTTCCTAAAGATGAATTTGATATTTATGTTTCTAATAAAAAACAAAAACACTTAGTTAATTCCGAAAAAGTAAATGTATTAGCGCGCAGGCGTTATACCGAATTAATGTTTGGCGAAAAACACCCGTATGGCCTTTCTGTTAAAACCGAAGATTTTGATAAAATAAACTTAGGGTCTGTTATTCAGTTTTATAAAGAGCATTATCATTCGGGAAACTGTACTATTTTTGCTTCTGGTAAGTTAGATGATACTTTAATTGAAACATTAAATAATTATTTTGGAAAAACAACATGGGGAACCGTTTGCGAATTAAACAAGTCCGTTGTTGAGTTACAGACCACTACTATTCAAAAACATTTTATTGAAAAACCAGACGCTATTCAATCGGCCATTAGAGTTGGGCGAATGTTGTTTAACAAAACGCATCCCGATTATTTTAAATTTCAAGTATTAAATACCATTTTAGGAGGATATTTTGGTTCTCGTTTAATGGCAAATATTCGTGAAGATAAAGGTTACACTTATGGTATTGGTTCTGGATTATCTTCGTTGGTTAATGCCGGTTATTTTTTCATTTCTACAGAAGTGGGAGCTGATGTAACCAACCAAACATTGACTGAAATTTATAAAGAAATAAATATTCTACGCACTAAGCTTGTTGGTAAAGAAGAGTTAGAAACTGTTAGAAACTATGTACTAGGTCAGTTTTTAAGAAGTGTGGACGGGCCGTATGCATTAGCTGATAAGTTTAAAGCTATTTGGGAATTTGATTTAGACTATACGTATTTTGAAAAATATTTTGATGCGGTAAAAACAATTACTCCTCAAGATATTAAGGATTTAGCAAATAAATATTTTCAGGAAAAAGATTTAATTGAATTAGTTGTAGGAAAGAAATAGTTTCAGTAAACAGAATGGCAAAAGTTTTTATTATAGGTCCGGCTTATCCTTTACGTGGTGGCTTAGCTAGTTTCGACGAATTATTTTGCGAAGCTTTGAATAAACAAGGACACCAATGCGAAATTATTTCCTATAGTTTGCAGTATCCTAATTTCTTGTTTCCTGGCAGCACGCAATATCATGTGAATGGCACTGCTCCAAAAAACATTACGATTCATACCTTGATCAATTCTGTTAATCCATTATCATGGTTTAAAACAGCATCCTTTATTAAAAAGCAAAAGCCTGATTTTATTATTTTCAGATTTTGGATTCCATTTATGGGTCCAGCATTGGGAACGATTGCACGCTTAGTAAAAAAACAAAACATCAAAGTATTAGCAATAACCGATAATGTGATTCCTCACGAAAAACGCCTCGGTGATAAACAGTTGGCGTCTTATTTTATAAAAGGTTGCGATGGCTTTGTTACGATGAGTAAAGCCGTAATGAGCGATTTAGAAAAGTTTACAAATACAACGAATAAAAAATATTTATTGCACCCACTTTATACAGCCTTTGGTGAAAAAATTCCAAGACAGGAAGCGCGATTAAAATTAAATTTAAAACCAGAAGATCAGGTGATTTTGTTTTTTGGTTTAATACGAAAATACAAAGGGTTAGATTTATTAATTGAAGCATTTTCACTTTTAAAAACGAATCCAACTAATAAATTGCTTATAGCTGGCGAGTTTTATGAAGATAAACAGCCGTATTTAGATTTAATTTCAAAATTCCATATTGACGAACAAGTTATTTTATTGGATCAGTTTATTCCAAACGATGATGTTAAATTATATTTTTCAGCGGCTAATATCGTAGCTTTGCCATATCGTTCGGCTACGCAAAGTGGTGTGACGCAAGTATCTTTTCATTTTGAGGTTCCGACTTTGGTTACAAATGTTGGTGGGCTTGGTGAAATTATTCCTCACAATGTTGCGGGTTATGTGGTTGAACCAAATCCTAAGGCAATTGCAAATAGTATTGATGATTATTTTGCAAACAAAAAAGAACAACAATTTACAGAAGGAATGAAGCATGAAAAGCAAAAATACGAATGGTCTATTTTTGTAAATGAAGTTGTAGATTTGTATAACGGATTAAAATAAACGAAAATGAAATTAGATATATTAGCAATTGGCGCGCATCCTGATGATGTAGAATTATCATGTGCTGGCACAATTTTAAAGCACATAGAATTAGGTAAAACAGTTGGCATATTAGACCTAACGCTTGGCGAACTTGGCACCCGTGGAAACGCAACTTTAAGAACACAAGAGGCAATGCATTCGGCAAAGATTTTAGGGGTTTCAGTACGCGAACAATTAAGTATGGCAGATGGTTTTTTTGAAAACAATGAAGCGAGTCAGCGCCAAATTATTGAAGTGATTAGAAAATACCAACCTGAAATTATTTTGTGTAATGCAATAAGCGATAGGCATCCTGACCATGGCAGAGCAGCTAAATTGACGTCTGATGCTTGTTTTTACTCTGGCTTAGCAAAGGTTGAAACCTTTGAAAATAAAACATCACAAAAGTCTTGGCGACCAAAAGCGGTTTATCATTACATCCAAGATAATTTTTTAGAACCAGATTTTGTAATTGACATTACAAAATATAATGATAAAAAGATGGAATCTATAATGGCTTATTCTTCACAGTTTTTTGATCCAAACTCAAAAGAACCACAAACACCAATATCGAGTAAGGGCTTTATAGAATACGTCAATTCAAAATCTCGTTTATTCGGAAGGTCTATCAATACTGATTTTGCTGAAGGATTCACGGTAAACCGTTATATGGGAGTAAATAATTTATTTGATTTAGTTTAGAAAAATTGCATTAAATTATTCACTTGCTCATTTCTATTTTTTGTAAAATAGCTTGTGTTACAACTTGAATTTCAATTTTCTTTAATTCTTCTGGAGTTTCAGTTTCTTCGGTTGCTTCAAATATTTTTATACCTTGTAAAAACAATTCTTCACATTCAGTTTGTGTTGTTGCATGTTCTATAGCTATTTCAGCTATCCATTTATAGGTTGCGGGAATTCCTTTTAAATTAAATTTAGGTTTTATTTTAACTTGTTTCTTTTTTTCTGTTCTCATTTTTTAATTTTTATATGTAAAATATTATTTATCCAATTTTGCTCCATGAGCTTTTACTTTTGGCTTGCATGGCTAATTGTTGAACCAATAACTGGTTTTCTGGAAACGTTAAATGTTCGTCTTCGCTTAAAATAGCTTGTGCTGTAGAACGCGCTAATTGTAAAATTTGTCCATCATGAACTAAATCTGCAATTTTAAAATCTAGCACTCCACTTTGTTGCGTTCCATCTAAATCTCCCGGGCCACGTAATCTTAAATCTACTTCACTAATTTCAAACCCATCATTTGTTCTTACCATCGTTTCCATTCTGAGTTTGCTATCAGCACCAAGTTTATAAGATGTCATTAAAATGCAATATGATTTATCAGCACCACGGCCTACGCGTCCACGTAATTGATGAAGCTGAGCTAAACCAAAACGTTCAGCACTTTCAATAACCATCACGCTTGCGTTTGGAATATTTACACCTACTTCAATAACAGTAGTAGCAACCATTATTTGCGTTTGTTTATTAATAAAGCGCTGCATTTCAAACTCTTTTTCTTGTGGTTTGAGTTTGCCATGTACAATACTAATTTGGTATTGAGGTGGTTTAAAATCATCTACCAAACAATCATAACCATGTTGTAAATTTTGAAAATCTAATTTTTCACTTTCTTGGATTAAAGGATATACCACGTACACCTGACGGCCTAGTGCAATTTGTTCTTTCATAAAACCAATTAACCGCAAGCGTTGGTTTTCCATATAATGCATTGTTGTAATTGGTTTTCTTCCTGGCGGAAGTTCATCAATAATGGATGTATCTAAATCTCCATATAAAGTCATTGCTAATGTCCGCGGAATAGGCGTGGCAGTCATAATTAGAACGTGAGGGGGTTGTACATTTTTTTTATGCATTTTTCCTCGTTGCGCAACACCAAATCTGTGTTGCTCATCAATAACGACTAAGCCCAAATTTTTAAAAACGACCACATCTTCAATTAATGCATGTGTGCCAATTAAAATATGAATTTCACCAGCTTCCAATTGTTGATGTAAAATTCTTCTCGCTTTTGTTTTTGATGATCCGGTTAATATATCAACTTTAATCCCAAGAGGTTCTACTAGCTCAGAAATTGTTGCAAAATGTTGTTTTGCTAATATTTCTGTAGGCGCCATTAAACATGCCTGAAAACCATTATCAATGGCGAGTAACATACTTAATAATGCAACTAACGTTTTTCCGCTGCCAACATCACCTTGTACTAACCTGCTCATTTGTTTGCCTGAGCCCATGTCAATTCTTATTTCTTTAACTACTCTTTTTTGAGCGTTAGTTAGCTCGAACGGCATGTGGTTTTTATAAAACGAATTAAATACATCACCCACTTTATTAAACACAAAACCTCTAGTTACTTGATGCCTTATACTATTTGAGCGAAGTAGTTTTAATTGATTATAAAAAAGCTCTTCAAATTTTAGACGAAATTGTGCTTTTTCTAATAATTCTTTTGAGTCTGGAAAATGAATTTGCTTTAAAGCATCATGTTTGGAAATCAAATTAAAATCACTAATAATAGTAGGTGTTAGTGTATCAAAAATATTTTGAGTTGTTAGCTGATTGCTTAATGCTCGCTGGGCTCTTCGAATGCCTTCACTATCTAGATTTCTAAATTTTAATTTTTCAGTACTATGGTATACAGATTGAAATACAGATTGCTGAGATAGAATTTCTTCCGAAACAACTTCAATGTCAGGATGTGAAATGTTAAACTTATAATTAAATTGTGTGGCTTTTCCATAAACAATATATTCTGTTTGTAGTTTTAATTTTTCAGACATCCATTTATGTCCTTGAAACCAAATTAATTCAATAACACCTGTTCTATCTCTAAACTTTACTACTAATCTTTTGTTACGTTTATCTCCAACGGTTTCCATGCTTTCTATAAAGCCTTTCAATTGGTATGAACCACCGTCTTCATTAACCTCTTGTATATTATAAAACTTTGTTCTGTCAACGTATCGAAACGGGTAATGTGTAATTAAATCCTTGTATGTAAATATTTGTAATTCTTTTTGTAGAGATTCAGCACGCATTGGACCAATACCTTTGAGGTATCCGATGGGCGTATCTAAAAAAGAATTAACTGAATTCATATTACACAAAAATACTATTAGATTTTTGTTAATACAATTCCAGTTTTGATAGTTCTATAACTAAAAATCTAGTTTATTTTTGTTAAGTGAGATTTTTATTTATATTTATTTTTTTAGGATTTACTTTTTTAGTGAAAGCCCAATTTTTAGATACTATCAAATCTGTTACTAGTAAAAAGCCAAGTATTGGAATTCGGTTAGAATCGCGGTATTCATTTCTTCGCAATGGACTTGTAAAAGTTGAAGGAGTGCGACTTGGAGTTGTTTTTCAAAAAAAACTAAAAGTTGGTGTAGGTTATAGTTGGTTAAAGTCTGATGTAAGTGATGATTTAGAAATTACTAATTACCTTGGAAATAAAGAAACGGTTAAAAATTATTTAGAGTTTGGTTACATTGCTTATTATGCCGATTTCGTTTTTCATAAAACCAAACGTTGGCAAATAAGCGTGCCTTTGCAATTAGGAACAGGATTAGCGTGGTTTCAATATTCAGATAATAACATTAAAACAAGGTCAAAAAAACATTTTTTACTTTTATACGAGCCAGGGATTTCAGTACAATTTAAATTAACACAATGGCTTGGTTTGGGAACCGATATTGGTTATCGGTTTACAATGAAAAATACGCAACGCATCGGCGACAAATTAAATTCGCCAACTTATGCCTTTAAATTATTGTTGTGGTTTGATCAACTTTTTTATGTTATTGCACCTAAGAATGAACTTTCAAAAAAGTATGGACCGGCAGAGTGGTAAGAGTGTTTATGTGTTAAAACTGAAAATAGATAAACGGTTGCATATCTCCACTCATTAATTGATAAATACAAAATACAAAAATGATGGTAACCAAACTCATTATTGGTAAAGGAAGTTGAGCAAATTTAAGTCGATAACTTTCTTTAATGAGTTCTGGAATCCAATGAATTAAATACCCAATGAGAA
>Ga0114977_10001236_pt1 | contig 16658 bp, 12 predicted proteins | sample S_130805_MF_Meta_FD_87026 | JGI IMG/M metagenome (GOLD analysis project Ga0114977, IMG submission 87026) | Freshwater microbial communities from Lake Simoncouche, Canada to study carbon cycling - S_130805_MF_MetaG | ecosystem: Environmental > Aquatic > Freshwater > Lake | place: Lake...
ATCGAGCTTCAATGCTTTACCCAAGCGGGCATCAGCAAACTCGGGCGCGTTGGTTCCCTTCCAAGCGACTGCCGGATCTAGAGCGCCATCAAAGTTCCAACGGACCGCCACGCCGTGGGTTGACGCCAGCACTGGAGGCCTCTCGCCCAGTTCTCGCTCCCATTTCTCCTGAGTCTCGCCCAATTCGTTGTTCCGGTCCTGGAGGGTTTTCTCGGCATCCTTGAGGGCAAAATCGGCCTCCACGAACCGAGCGGCCTGATCGGACGTCGGCACCGGCAGGCGCGGTGGCGGGTTGTCGGTGCGGATACGATCGAGCCCCTTTTCCGGCACGTTGTGGAAGAACGCGTAAAGCCGGTAAAATTCCTTGGTGCTAATGGGATCGTACTTGTGGTCGTGGCACTCGGTGCAGCCCACGGTCAACCCCATAAAGGTGGCCCCCACGGTGTTGACCCGATCCACCACGTACTTGTTGAGGTACTCGTCCGGATCGGCGCCGCCCTCGTCATTGGTCATGTTATTGCGCACAAAACCAGTGGCCACCCGCTGACTGACGGAAGGATTGGGCAAGAGATCGCCCGCCAACTGCTCGACGGTAAATTGGTCGAAGGGCTTGTCGGCATTGAAGGCGTCGATCACCCAGTCGCGCCATAACCACATGAACCGGACGCCATCGAAGTGGTATCCGCTCGTATCGGCGTAGCGCGCTAAATCAAGCCAGTTCTGGCCGACACGCTCTCCGTAATGCTGGGAATCCATCAGACGGTCGACGAGGCGCTCATACGCATCCGAACGCTTATCGGCGAGGAAGGCGTCAACCTCCTCCACAGTGGGAGGCAAACCGGTGAGGTCGAGGGTGACACGGCGCTGCAAGCTGACCGAGTCGGCCTCCGGATTAGGCTTGAGCCCTTCGGACTCCAATCGAGACAGAACGAAGGTATCGATGGCATTGCGGGCCCACTTGCCGTCTTGAACTCGCGGCAATTCCGGAGCCGTGGGCACGATGAACGACCAGTGCTGTTGCCAGCCAGCTCCCTGTCGCACCCATTGCTGGAGGAGTTCAATCTGAGCGGGCGAGAGGGGCTTTCCATGCTTGGGTGGCGGCATGATCTCGTCGGGATCCTTCGTCAGGATCCGCTCGACCAGAGTGCTCTTTTCGGGCTGACCAGCGACCAAGGCATGCTGGCCAGATTTGAGCGTTTGAAAGGCGTCTTCCTGACGATCGAGGCGTAACCCGGCCTTGCGTTTGCCCTCATCCGGGCCATGGCAGGCAAAGCAATGTTCCGAGAAAATGGGACGAATCTGTCGGTTGAAATCCACGCGCGGTTCCGACGTAGGTGCGGTTCCGGCTTGGAGGGCCACGGAACAAAGGCTCATCAACACCACCCAAGCGACACCGTGACAACGGATTTGAAGAGCGCGGCACGCAATGGCAAAACAGAGGGTCACGCCGCGGAGGATGGTCTAGCTTGGAAGGTCCAGCAACCCCCCATCGCATCAGTCGCCCGACAACCTAGCCCACCACTGCTGCAGGGCTCTGCGCAGACCCAAGCGGAACAGTCCTCGGACCTCGTCATCGGAAAGGGCGCGGTCATAAATTCGCACTTCGTCGATATCGCCCTGAAAGAAGTAGTATTGATCCCAGCCGATTCGGACCGGCGAATCGCCTAAAGCCAAGGCCCCCACCGCAGACGTGGAGTCCCTCCGCTCGCCGTCGATCCACAATTCCAAGCGACGCCCGTCCCAAGTCTGGACCAGGTGGATCCAAGTATTTCCTGAGTAATCGAGGGGAATATACTGGAAGCAAATCCTGTTACTTTCTCCCTCCGGATGGACCCAGACCTCGCTTTTAACGACACCCTGATCCAGGGCCAGCGTCCATTGACGCCCGGGTGAGTCTCGATCTCCAACGCCTCGATCCTTGATCAAGAGCTTGCCTTGGGCGGTGATCTTTCCGTGGTTGGTCGGCTGTGCGAGCACCCACAATACCGTCGAAAAGGCATTGGTCTCCGATTCCGGAAACTCCGGAATGCTAATGCCGGCCTCTCCATTGAAATGCGCCGCGCGGGAGGGCTTCTTGGAGGCGTCGGCGGCCCAAGACACTCCGAAGAGGGTGCCATGATGACCTCGGCCACTGTGGTCTTGAGCGTCTCCATCCAGGGGATAATACGCCACGAGTCCCTCCGTCGGTTCGGCTTCAGGCACAGTTGAGGCCAACGCGCCCACGACCTTGAAAACAGGCAACCGAGGCAACCATCCGCTCTGAAGGAGGATGAACCACAACAGGACCCCAGAAAATACGACACCGATTCCCCACCTCACCGCTCGGTTCGCCGGGGGCCGCAGGAGCGTCTCGGCACGGGACATTCGTGCTGCGTCTCCCGATTCCACCGCCTCAAGGACCGCCTGCACCACGCCCAGTTCCCGCAATCGATTCATTCCCATCGGATGGCACAGCGCCTCGATGAGGTGATTCATCAGGCGATCTTCAGGTCTCCAAAGACCGACGCCCATCAGGCGCGAAGGCAACGAAGGGAATTCTAAGCGGTTGTTTCCGCTCCACAGCTCGTAAATCGACTTTCCGAGCGCGTAGAGATCTCGCCCACTCCCCTCACTCGTTCCGGGCGGGCTATACCCCTCGGTGGATACGGTGATGGCCACGACCTCATGGACCCCAACCACGGTGTCGTAATCAGCCAGAACCCAACGCCCTTGGAGTTGGAGCACGTTGGCCGGTTTGACATCGCCATGGGCCAAACCTCGACGATGCAGGAACGCGAGGGCTTGAACCACCGGCAAGGCGGTCTTGGCCGCGACTGCCGTCGTGCCCGAAGCGCCCACAGCCACGGTTACCGGTGAATAGTTCTCAAACACCACCGGCTTCGAGTCCACCGAGTCCGCCAGCGGCAGCTCTTCCCAAGCAATTCCATGGACCGGCTCCAGTCCATAATCGAGAACCGGCAATACTCCGACCTCGGCGGAGATGCCCTTGAGGGCTTCGCGCACCTGCTGGAAGCGGACCAGCGTTTCGGAATCGCACTGACGGGCAATTTTGAACACTCGCCAGGAACCTAGCGAGTCCTCGACCAGGTAGACCTCGCGAAAATTTCGAGACGAGAGACATCGCAACTTGCGACACGATCCCAGCCGTTGGCGCAGGGATTGCGGCAGCAGTTCCAGGGGATCTTCAGAGGGTGACGGGACGTCAATCATCCGTTAAAAAACGCGGCTATAGAACCCGTAGATTGGCCGCAGGTCTGTTGTTCGATCCAGTAACTTTAACCGAAGGCCGATTGTTATTTCTCATTGTTCTGTCGGAAGAACTCAACCGAGGCTGTGGGTATGGGTCCAGAGGGAATTAGTTTTCGGCCCCGCTCCACACCGCCACCCCCATTGGGCACCCTCACTGAGTTGCGCATTGAGGGCATGGATTGTGGAAATTGTGCCCGATCGGTCACCGAGGCGCTCCAAGGCGTACCGGGCGTTTCCCGATCCGTGGTGAATCTCCAGGATGCCCTGGCACGGACTTACTGGATGCCCGGTCAGGCTCCGGAACCCGCACGGTTGATCGAGGCGGTAAAACGGGCGGGTTACCAATCCTTCTTGGCCGAGAACCCCGGATCCCCATCCCCGGCCGGATCGCCCCCCGGAAACACCCCACCCAATCCCTGGACGACGGCCGTTTGGCTGGGAGTTCCCGCCACGCTGTTGCTGCTGACCGGCGATTGGATCGGAGGCTGGGGCATGCAACGAGGGTTCCAGACCCTGTCGTTGGTGCTGGCGAGCGCGGTCCAAGCGGGTGTGGGGTGGCGATTCTATCGCGGGGCCTGGCGGCAGGCTCGGGTCGGCCGCTCCAACATGGACACCCTCGTGTCACTGGGTTCATCAAGCGCCTACTTCTGGAGCCTGTGGCTGTTTTTCACCCAGAGCCACGCCCACCTCTTCTTCGCGGAGTCGGTCAGCATCCTGACGCTCATCAGCGTGGGCCATGCACTGGAAGCTCGAATGAGCTCCAAGGCCGGAAATGCTCTGAGAGCGTTGATGGAGTTGGCTCCTACCACGGCCCGACGATTGGACTCAGCCGGACACGAGGTCGAAACCCCCGTCGCCCAACTGCGCACCGGGGACCGCCTTCGCATCAAACCCGGAGACCATATCCCGGTCGATGCGGTCGTGCTGGAAGGGGATTCCTCGGCCGATGAATCCCTGCTGACCGGGGAAGCCATGCCCGTGCGCAAATCTTCCGGAGCGTCACTCTTGGCCGGATCCATCAACTTGGAGGGAAGCGTGCTCGTCCGAGTCGGTGCCACCGGCGAACACACCACCTTAGCCCGCATCGCCGCGGTGGTGGAACGGGCGCAGTCCAGCCGGGCTTCCATTCAACGCCTGGCCGACCGGGTCAGCTCGGTCTTTGTGCCCGTGGTGGTGATGATCGCCTGCGTGTCGGCAGCAGCCTGGGCTTGGGCCCCTGAAACACTCCGCCACTGGCAATCTTTCTTGAGTCCCCTGCTCTGGCACCCTCAGGCGAGCCTGTCCCCCATGAGCGATGCTGTCTCGGCCTTCTGTTCGGTGCTCATCGTGGCCTGTCCCTGTGCCATGGGGTTGGCCACACCGGTGGCTCTGATGGCCGGCATCAATGCCGCCGCCCGACGCGGCATTCTCATCCGGGACGCCGTGGCACTCGAAAAAACCGGGCACATCTCAGCCTTGGCTTTCGACAAGACCGGCACTCTCACGGCCGGTCATCCCTCCATTACTCGATGGGAAGACCTCCGGCCGGAAAATTTCCGATCCATTCCGCTGCCCGTACTGGCCGGGCTTCTGGCCGATCGATCCCAACATCCAGTCTCGCGGGCCGTGAGCGCGGCGGACAAGGCATTGCGGGATGCCTTCCCAACCTCTGGGTACAGCCTACCAGCGCTGATCTCGTGGCGGGAATTCCGCGCTCAAGGCATCGAGGCCCTCGCAGCCGGGAGCGATCCAAGCTCTCCCCTGAGGTTGGGGTCGGTGGGTTGGATGCGCTCGTTAGGGATCCCGTTGAGCGGCGAGGCCGAGGCCTGTTTGCAACAAGCATCCGAAGGCGGACACAGCGCGCTATTGCTGGCCGAAGGCAATGCCGTGTTGGCGATCCTGCACGTGGGTGATGCCGTTCGTCCGGACTCGTCCGAGGTGGTCCGACGCCTGCAGGCGCAGGGGACGGAGACGTGGCTCATCTCAGGCGACACCGGCCCCACGTGTCAGGCCGTGGCGAAGGCCGTGGGCATCCCGCCGGAACGGGTGCGTGCCGAATGCCGGCCCGAGGACAAGGTGCGGATCCTGGGCGAAATTCAAGCCCGGGGGCTTCAGGTGGCCTTCGTGGGAGACGGCATCAACGATTCGCCAGCACTGGCCGCGGCCAACCTGGGCATCGCCGTCGCCAAGGCCTCCGACGTGGCCCGCGAGGCCGCCGACATTGTTCTGCTGCGACCCGATTTGGCCGCGGTGGTCGAGGCGTTGAACCTCGCCGATCGAACCCTGCGAACCATCCACCAAAACTTGTTCTGGGCGTTCTTCTACAACGCCGCCGCCGTGCCGCTGGCCGCCCTGGGCTACCTGAGCCCCGTGGTCTGCGCCCTGACTATGGGCCTTTCGGACCTCATCGTCATCGGCAACGCCCTGCGCCTGCGGCGGCGGGCCTGAAGAAAGAAGCGCCGAAGCGGGCACCGGGCAGGTCACGGCAGGCCACTTGAGTCAGGCGACCGAACCGGCACTCTCCGAGACACTCTCGAACAGACGGAAGCCCACCCGGCGGATGTGAGCCGCGATGTCGGGATCAGTGTCCGAGTCGAGCACAACCAGACTGAAACGGTAGGGCAGCAGGAGATCATCGAGCGCATCGTCGATCCTTCCGACCAATCGCCAATCCAGCGACTCGCCGACCAACGACAGGTCGATGTCCGAACCGGGCTTGTGGGTTCCCTTGGCCCGGGAACCAAACAGCATGACCGCATGGATCTCGGGAAACCGCTCGAAGACCCCGGAGATCAGGCCTACCGTCGCATCACTCAATCCATGGGTCCCGTTCATGGCTCAAGGGCTTCAAGGTCGGCGAACCGGCGTTGAAAGGCGTCAAATCTGGAGACGAAGCTCCCGAGGATCGCCGAGGCCACTTCATCGGCGGTCTTCTGCTGGTAGGTGTGGCTGCTCAGATTGCGGGCCTGGATCATTGCCATCCATTCGTCCCCGTGGGTGATCAGGCCTTTGGCGAATGCCTCCCGGGTGGCGTCCCTGGAGCCATAGATACCGATGGCGCCCCGTGATTCCAGAAAGTCCTTGAGGGTGTTCCATGCCAGTTCGTGGGTGAACTCGAAGGCCTGGATCAAACCCTGTTGCTCCAGTTCGGACAGCTTTCGTCGCTTCGCCAAGTCGGCCGCGGCCGATAGTTGGGCAAAGGCCCGACCAAAACTCGAGAATCGCTGCCTCCAGCGGACATCGGCCGTCATGGACATACTTTGATGTTTTCAAGGAAACCCAATTCCCGCAGCACTTATTCCAGTACGGCGGGCGCCGCTCAGAGCCTGCAGGCTCTCAGGCGCGCAGGGTGGCACCGAGGGCCGATTGGAACACGCCGATGAGGCGATCGTGGGCGGCTTGGACTTCCTCGTCCTTCAAGGTGCGGTCGGCCGCCCGATAGGTGAACGAATAGGCCAGGCTCTTGTGTCCCTCGGGCACATGCTTGCCACGGAAGACATCGAAGAGTTCCACCGCCTCAAGGTTGTTCGGCTTGGCCTGTTTGACCGCGGCCAGGACTGCTTCGTGAGTGGTTGCCTCCGGCACGATCATCGCCACATCGCGCTGGATCGCCGGGAAGGCGGCCAGGGGCTTGAAGCTCCGGGTTGAATTTCCACGGGCCAGAAGGGTATCGAGGTCGAGTTCTGCCAGCAGGACCGCATCCCGTAAGTCGTACCGTTTGGCCAATGTCGGGAGTAGTTGACCCAATTGACCCAAAGGCAGTTTGCCGCCGAGGGTTACCGAGGCCGACTCGAGCATCAGCGCGGTGCTTTCCGGGCGGCGCGCATAGACCACGCCGCGGAGACCGAGCCGCTCGATGAGTTCTTCGACCAAGCCCTTAAGATCATAGACATCGGCCTTGGCATCCCGGTCAGCCCCGGACCAGAAGCGAGGATCTCGGGCACCGGTCAGTGCAATGGCCACGCGCCACCCTTCACGGGCCACCCCGTTCTGCAGGCTGAAAACTCGGCCCATTTCGAACAACTGCACATCGCCATTGCGACGGCTGAGGTTGTGATTGAGCGAATCCAGAAGCCCTGGCAGCAACGAGGGCCGCAAGGCGTTCATGTCGCTGCTGAGGGGGTTGGCCAAAAGGACCACGTCCGGAGAGACCCACCGCGCAGCCGTGTCGGAAATGAGCGTCTGACCTTGAGCCTCGTCGAGACCCAAACCTGTCAGGATGCGCCGAACCTCAGCAAAACGGTCGTAGGTGGCATCGAAGGGATGCGCTCCCACTGCGCCTCGAGGCGTTGTGGACGGAATGCGATCAACCCCGAAGAGCCGGGCTACTTCTTCGACCAAATCCACCTCGCGCTTGAGATCCACGCGCCACGACGGCACACGCCAGACGGAGGTCGCCGATCCGCTGCCACTGCCTTGCCCCACTTCTTCGATGCCGAGCCCGGAGAGGAATTGAGCCTGAGTTTCGGAGGGAATCTCTACACCTAGAACGACCCGAGCTCGATCGTGTCTCAGCGTTAGTTCTTTGACTTGAGGCGGGTTCGGGAAGGCGTCGACAGCCGCGCCCGACATCGTGCCACCGGCGACTTCTAGCAAAAGTTGAACGCAACGACGGCCCGCCGACTCGGCCGCCTGGACATCGGCTCCGCGCTCAAAGCGGTAGCTCGCATCGGAGCGCAACGCCAACGACTTCGAGGTCCGACGAATGCCCGTCGGCGTGAAGTAGGCCGACTCGATGAGCACATCGGTGGTATCGTCTTGGATGCCTGAATGGAGCCCGCCCATGATGCCTGCCAGGGCGATGCCACCTGCGGCATCGGCGATGAGCAAGTTCTCCGGCTTGAGCGTGTGCTCGCGACCATCGAGGGTCGTGAACTTCTCACCGTCGGAGGCTCGGCGGATCACTACTTCAGCAACACCGGCCGCATTGGCCTGAATGCGTCGAAGATCAAAGGTGTGCAACGGTTGCCCCGTCTCCAGCATCACGTAGTTCGACACATCCACCACGTTGTTGATGCTGCGCAAACCCACCTTTTCGAGGCTCGACCGCAACCACGCCGGGCTGGGGCCGACCTTCAATCCGCGGATCACTCGGGCCGTATAGCGCGGGCACAACTCAGGGGCCTCGAGCCGGACGGAGGCCGACGCCGAAGTTCCTGAGGTCGCAGGCAAGGTCACCTGAGGCAGGCGCAGGGGGTTGCCGGTCACGGCGGCGATTTCGCGGGCAATGCCGATCACCGAGTTGAGGTCCGGACGGTTGGGGGTGACCTCGAGATCGAACACCACATCGCTGCCAGAAAGTCCCAGATAGGCGGCCAGCGGCTGACCCACCGTCGCATCCTCGCGCAGGATGAGCAGACCGTCTTCGCGGCGATGACCGATGGCCTCCGGATCAATGCCCAACTCCTCGTGGGAACACATCATGCCGTGGGATTCGACGCTGCGGATCTTGCCGACCTTGATGGTGAACGGTTGGGTGTCGCCGGCCTTCAAGGGCAGCGAGGCTCCGGGAAGAATGAGCGGAATCTTATCTCCCGCCTTGAAGTTCTGTGCGCCGCAAACGATCTGACGCTCACCCTGGCCATCGGCGACCCGACAGACGGAGAGCTTGTCGGCGTTGGGATGTTTGTCGCGGGAAAGGACTTGAGCGACGACTACGCCGTCGAATTGGCCGGTCAGGCGCTCAACGCCTTCGACCTCGAGACCCAGCAGCGTGAGACGCTCGGTGAGTTCTTCCGGGGTCCCGTTGAAGTCCACATAATTGCGGAGCCAGTTGAGGGTCACTTTCATGGGCAAAAAAGGTAGAGACGGAGGCGACTCGGGCTGGATGGGGACTTCAGAACTGCTTCAGGAAACGCACGTCGTTTTCGTACAGGAGGCGAATGTCAGTGATGCCGTAGCAGAGCATGGCGATGCGCTCGATGCCGAAACCAAAGGCCCATCCGCTCCACACCTCGGGGTCGTAACCCACGTTCTCGAACACTTGCGGATGCACCATGCCACAGCCGGCAATCTCCAACCACTCCTTGCCCAACTTGCGGACGAGGGCGTTGGTGAAATCGATCTCCAGGCTCGGCTCAGTGTAGCTGAAATAGTGGGGTCGGAAGCGCAGCTTAACGTCATTGCCCAGCACCTCCTTGAATACCGCCTCAACGGTGCCCTTGAGGTCGCTCACCGTGACATTGCGGTCCACGTAGAGACCTTCGATCTGGTGGAAGGTCGGGTTGTGCGTGGCATCGGCGTTGTCGCGACGGAAGACACGGCCCGGCACGACGATGCGAATCGGAGGCGGGGTCTTTTCCATGACCCGGATCTGGACGGAGCTGGTGTGTGTCCGCAGCAGTGGGCGCTCGGCGGTATCTAGGAAGAAGGTGTCTTGAGCGTCGCGTGCGGGATGATCCTTCGGCGTATTGAGCGCATCGAAACAATGGACCTCATCCTCGATCTCAGGACCATCTGCCACCGCGAAGCCTAGTTTGCGAAAGGCCCGGACGATGGAGTCGGTCACCTGGGTCAAGGGATGCAGGCGACCCAACGGGCGGCGACGGCCCGGCAACGTGAAATCGGCCGGATCTTTCGGCAGTGCCGCCTTGAGTTCTAAGACGCTGCGCACCTCGGCCAGAACGGCTTCCAACTCCTGCTTGGCAGCGTTGATTGCCTTGCCCGCCAGTGGGCGCTCTTCCTTGGGCAGCGAACCCAATTCCTTCATCAGAGCCGTGAATGCACCATCGGCTCCGAGAAATCGGCCCTTGGCCCGATCCAGGGCAGAGAGATCTGGCGCGGCCCGAAGTTCTTGCTGCGCGGCGGCGAGGATAGCGGGAAGGCGTTCTTGCAGGGACATGGCGGGAGGACTGTTCGGGGGAGCTTGTTTGCTAGGGGCGGGGTTCCGAAGAGATCCCTGGGCTAGGAGAGCCCTGGGACTTTGCCAAACAAAAGCCGGTGAAAGAAAAACGGGCGACCTTTGTCAAAAGGGCGCCCGCCTTGGGATTTCCAGTGGAGTGGATCTCTGGTTACGCCGAGCGGATGCTCAAGCCGCAACGGCATTGATCGTCGCAACAGCCTTGATCGTCGCGCCGGGCTTGCTCTTGAGGGCGGCCTGGGCCACTTCGACGAGCTTAAGAAAAGCGCTGGCGTCGGTCGCAGCGAGGTCAGCCAAAACCTTACGGTCGAGGGCGCATCCGGCGGCCTTGAGACCTTCCATGAAGCGGCTGTAGGTCAGACCAGCAGCACGGGCAGCCGCATTGATGCGGATCTGCCAGAGGTAGCGGAAGGTCCGCTTCTTGGTCTTGCGATCGCGGTACGAGTACTGCATGCCGTGATCGACGGCATCGCTGGCGTACCGGTAATGGCTGCTGCGGCGTAGGCGAAAGCCTTTCGCCAGCTTGAGCATCCTTTTACGACGTTTGCGAGAAGCGGGAGCGTTAGTGACGCGCATGGAAGTAGGCGGTTAAAAAGTTGGGGTGTTCAGTGAGAGAACGGCAGACATGCCTTGATCTTGTACACGTCGGTCTTGTGTACAAGCTTCGCAGTTCCCAGACGACGCCGCCGGTTGGCGTTCTTGCTGGAGAGCAGGTGGCGCTTTCCGGCGTGCTGGGTGAGCACCTTGCCGCTCGCGGTGATTTTGAACCGCTTAGAGACGGACTTCTTGGTTTTGATTCCCTTCGGACGACGCATAAAACTGGACCTTTTCGATAGGACGAAAGAGCGGAGAGCTTACGAGTGATGGCTCGCGGATCAAGCGGTATTTTGATGATCCTGAAGCCAATGACGGATTTGCTCAGGTTTTCGCTGCTTTCTTCCGGTGATTTTCTTCCCGTTATTTCGCTCAAGAAGTTATCAGCCCAATTCTAATTTGGCGAGCAAACCTCACCGTTTGTTGGTCGACGGCATTGTCGCAGAGGATTTACTGGAGGTAGTCCCAGGATTCCACGGGGTTCCGCCTTTGATGATCGTCTTGGAATCGCCCAGAAGACCGGGCTTGGTGGTCACAGCTTCGCCCAGCATACGGCCACTGGTGTCCTTGAAGGTGGTCTTGGTCTGGCCTAGAAGACCGGGCTTGGTGGTCACAGCCTCTCCCAACCGATGACCGTTGGAATCCTTAAAGGTCGTCTTGGACTCACCCAGGGAATTCGGCTTTCGGGTGACTGCCTCACCCAGAGTTTTGCCCGAGGAGTCGCGGACCTTCGTGTGGGTATCACCCAAAAGATTCGGCTTGGTCGTGATGGCCTCGCCCACCTTTTGTCCGCGGAAATCCTGCAACTCAGTGCGTGTCTGCCCCAGCAAATCCGGCTTAGAAGTCTTGGCTCCTGATGGCTTGAACGACGTGTCGGCGGCGTGGACGGACATTGCTACAACGAAGGCCGACATCATCAGACAGCTCAGAGCAAAACGGATTTTCACGGGATTTTTAAGAACGACGATTCCCAACAGTCGCCGATCCATTTCCGGTGCGCAAGGGACTGGGATTCACGATGGAAAAGTAGAGACCGCGTTTCTTAGGGCCCCAATTACCAGCGTCACAGACCTACGTCACAGGTGATCGGTGGCTTCGGAGATATTCTGTCTCCTAACAAACCTCCCGGATCGGCGTGCTGCCATCCACTCCCCGCTGCCTGCGGATCTCCCGTTCTGCGGTGTGTCTTATGTCCTTTCCTTGTCGGGTCCTTCCTTGGCACCCGCCTCGCACTGCTCATAGCTCCGTTGGGCGGGGTCACTTCACTCGCCCAACGGTCACCCGAGGGTGCTATCGCGCCGTGCTGACTCTTTGCATTTTGCCTTCGCGATCGATTCAGTCCACTGTCAGCCTCGCTCAATGAACGCTCCCATCCGTGTCGCTGTCACCGGCGCTGCCGGTCAAATTGGCTACTCCCTCCTGTTCCGCATCGCCTCTGGCGCGATGTTCGGACCCGCTCAACCGGTCATCCTCCACCTGATCGAAATCGAACCTGCACTCAAGGCCCTCAGCGGCGTGGTGATGGAACTCGACGACTGCGCTTTCCCTCTGCTGCAAGGCGTGGTTCCGACCGCCAGCCTCGACGAAGGCTTCCGCGGCGTGAACTGGGCCCTGCTCGTGGGCAGCGTGCCCCGCAAGCAAGGCATGGAGCGCAAAGACCTGCTCGGCATCAACGGCAAGATCTTCACCGGTCAGGGCCAGGCCATCCAGCGCAACGCCGCGTCGGACATCCGCACGCTGGTCGTCGGCAACCCCTGCAATACGAACTGCCTCATCGCCATGAATGCGGCGCGGGAGATTGGTTCGGACCGCTGGTTCGCGATGACCATGCTTGACCAGAACCGCGCCAAGACACAGTTGGCTAAGAAGGCCGGTGTGCGCGTCGATCAGGTTTCCAACATCGCCATCTGGGGCAACCACAGCTCAACGATGTATCCCGATTTCTATCAGGCACGCATCGCCGGCCACGCCGCGACGGATGTCATCAACGACGAGGCTTGGTTCAAAGACTCGTTCATCCCAACAGTTCAAAAGCGTGGGGCAGCCATCATCGAGGCGCGTGGACTCAGTTCGGCGGCTTCGGCGGCCAATGCCGTGGTCGACACGGTGCGGGCCCTGACCACACCGACCCATCCCGACGACAGCTTCAGCGTCGCCGTCTGCTCCCAGGGCGACTACGGGATCGAGAAGGGGCTCATCTTCAGCCACCCGACCCGCAGCGACGGCCAGCGTTGGGAGATCATCCAAGGCGTGCCCATCAACGAATTCAGCCGCTCCAAGATCACGGCGACAGAGAATGAACTAAAGGAGGAGAAGTCCTTGGTGGCCGACTTGCTGCCGAAGGCCTAAACCCCTCGGGAGGCCTTGTACAGGCCCTCTAAGCAAAACGCCCCAACCAATAGGTTGGGGCGTTTTGCGTTCGGATCCGACCTAAGCCGGATCCGGTATTGAGGGATCGTCGTCCCCGATCAGCCCAACTTGGCCAGAAGTTCTGCGTTGGTCTTATGCTTCTTGAGAGCGGCGATAAGGGTCTCCATGGCTTCCACCGGCTGGAGATCGGTCATCATGCGCCGTAGCTTGCGGATGGCATCGATCTGGTTGGGCGCAAAGAGCTTCTCTTCCTTACGGGTTCCCGACTTGGGAATGTCGATGGCCGGATAGATGCGACGCTCGGAGAGCTTCCGATCCAGAATAAGCTCCATGTTACCGGTGCCCTTGAACTCCTGGAAAATCAGCTCATCCATGCGGCTTCCCGTATCCACTAGCGCGGTGGCTAGAATGGTCAGCGAGCCGCCCTCCTCGACCTTGCGGGCCGAAGCGAACATCTTACGCGGAATTTCCAGAGCGCGGGCATCCACACCACCGGTCATGGTCCGGCCAGAGCCACCATGGACAGAATTGTAGGCACGGGCCACGCGGGTGATGGAATCGAGCAAGACGAAGACATCCTTGCCTGCCTCCACCATGCGACGGCAACGCTCGATCATCAACCGGCTCAGGCGCACGTGGGTCTCCAAGTCCTGGTCGTTGCTGGAAGCCACCACCTCGGCCTTCACACTGCGCTGGAAGTCGGTGACTTCCTCGGGCCGCTCATCAATGAGCAGGACCATGCAGTAAACCTCGGGATGGTTGGTGGTGATGGCGTTGCAAATCTGCTTGAGGATCGTGGTCTTGCCGGTGCGGGGGGGCGCAACGATCAGACCGCGGGTCCCTTTGCCGATGGGCGTCACGAGATCGATGATGCGGGTCTCGAGGCTATCGGGCGTGGTCTCGAGCTGAAACTTGTCGATCGGATCGATGGTGGTGAGATTCTCAAAGCGCATGGCGTGCAAATAGTCCTGATAGGACTTGCCATTGACTTCGATCACCTCGCGCATCTGAGGGCTGCTGCCTCGATGCGGCGGATTCACCGAGCACTTGACCTGACAACCTTCGCGCAGAGCCAGACGCTTGATGGAATCGGGCGTGAGAAACACGTCGGTCGGCTTTGGCGCGTAATTCCCCTTCGAGGAACGCAAGAATCCAAAACCTTTTTCGGACATCTCGAGCCAGCCTTCCATGATGACCGGCTCAGCCTGAGGCTGGGGAGGATTGCCACCCCTATTGTCACCTCGATTTTCAGCCTGGCCGCCCTGGTTGCCCTGGCCGCCACCTTGATAATTATTGCCCCCTTGTTGGTTGTAGCCGCGATTGCCGCCCTGTCCGCCGCCACCGCCACCGCCACCTCCCTGATTGTGGCGCTGCCCCTGATGGCCACCATGTCGCTGATGGTGACCGCCATGTCGACGTCCACCGCCGCCGCCGCCTTGACGGAAGCCACCTTGGCCGCCGCCCGGACGGAAGGTGCCTTGATGGCCTTGCTGACCTTGCGGCCCGCCTTGTTGGGGATTTCCCTGAAAACCAGAGGAATCTCCTCCGCTGGGGCGTGAGTCACCCGAATCGGGACCGTGGGCCGGTTGCGGTGATGGCGAAGGAGCCGGATTGGGCTCCTGAGACCGGGGAACAGATTCCTCCGGTGATTGCTGATTGCTCATGCGCTATGGTATGTCGGAAGAGTCCGGTCCCAGAAATGCGACAGAAGTAAGGGCCGCGGGAATGTTGACTTGGGGAAGCTGCGGGGAAGGAAAACTTCAACGCAGACGGACTTCAGACTCACAAAAATTAGAGCTGGTTCTGGGTGGGAGCAACAAATTTTAAAAAAAACTTTGTTTTTCATGTTTCCTTCCAAGGAAAGCCCGGTTGACTGCCCCGCAATGATGGTTCCACTGGCCTACGGACGCGGATGGCTTCCTGTAACGTTCCCCGACGATGCCACAACGGTGATCGAACCGCGCCCGACACCGCCCCTTCGGGACGAACACGCCTCCGTGCTGGCAGCGTTGGAAGCCCCAATCGGCGCCTCTCCATTGCAAGAGTGGCTCAAGCCGGGTTGTCGCATTTGCATTCTATTCACAGACATCACTCGGGCCACCCCCAACGATCGGCTGATTCCATGGCTTCTTGCCTATTTGGAAAGGGCCGGAGTGCAACGGGATCAAGTCACCCTGCTCTGCCAACTGGGCACCCACCGACCGTGCACCCGAGAAGAATTGGAGCACCTGCTCACGCCTGAAGTGGTGGCGAACTGGAGGGTTCTCAACCATGAACCCTTCAACCACGACGCGTGTGTCGCGCTCGGAACAACACGAACCGGCGTTCCAGCGTGGATTAATCGACACTGTGTGGAAGCCGATGTCCGCATCGTCACGGGGTTCATCGAACCTCATTTCTTCGCGGGGTTCAGCGGTGGCCCGAAAGGCATCATGCCGGGCGTGGCCCATGTGGACACCGTCATGAGCAACCACGGGGCTCAGAATTTGGGAAACCCCAAGGCCAGTTTCGGCCACTGCGAGGGGAATCCAGTGTGGGAAGAAATGCTGGAAATCGCCCAGCGCGTAGGGCCCAGTTTTCTGCTCAATGTCACACTGAACGATCGGAAGGAGATCACTGGTGTCTTCGCTGGCGAACTCGCCACGGCCCACCGGGCCGGACGCGAGACCGTGCGGCAGGCGGCCATGCAACCAGTCGATGCCCCATTCGAGGTGGTCGTTACCACTAATTCGGGATTCCCGCTGGACCAGAATTTGTATCAGGGAGTCAAAGGCATGTCTGCGGCGGCGCGGATTGTCCGCCAGGGCGGAACCATCATCCTCGCAGCGGAGTGTTCCGACGGGATACCCACAGGAAGCCCTTACGATCTGCTGCTGCGCGAGGAGTCCTCTATCGAGGGTGTCTTGGCTCGATTGGCAACACCGGGGTTTTCACAACCGGAACAGTGGCAGGCCCAACTTCAGGGCGTCGTTCAGAGCAAGGCTCGGGTCTTAGTGCATTCGAGCTTACCGGACGACTTGCTGCGAAGAGCACATCTAGAACCCTGTTCAGACATCGGCGAGGCTGTTCGGACCGCCCTCCTCCGCTACGGTCCCGGAGCACGCGTCGCGGTCCTTCCCCTCGGTCCACTGACTATTCCCTATTTGCAGTCGCACGAAGGCTAAGCGCATTGGCAACCGCAGCGTCTGGCGGTGCCTGTCCCTCGGGGTCCGTCTGCTGCAGGGGTAATTCTCGATTTGGACGGCAGGGATTTTGGCTCAACTGAGCCGCTTCAACCGAGATCGATTTGGGGAAGGCACATTTTTAATTGCGACCGACCGATGCGTGCGGCTTGACGATGGGGGGATCCCCTGCATAACGTCACGGCCGGTCGGTGGTCGTAGATCAATGGTAGATCCCCAGATTGTGATTCTGGTCGTTGCGGGTTCGAGTCCCGTCGGCCACCCCACCTCTCCTCGAGCCAACGGCTCAGGATTCAAAGTTCCGGTTCAATGCGGTTCAATGCGGTTCAATGCGGTTCAATACGGTTCAATACGGTTCAATATTGTCTCAGTTCAGCAGCTTCTTTGAGCCCATGGCCCAATCAGCGAGTTGTGCCGGGCCTAGC
>Ga0114977_10001240_pt1 | contig 16639 bp, 22 predicted proteins | sample S_130805_MF_Meta_FD_87026 | JGI IMG/M metagenome (GOLD analysis project Ga0114977, IMG submission 87026) | Freshwater microbial communities from Lake Simoncouche, Canada to study carbon cycling - S_130805_MF_MetaG | ecosystem: Environmental > Aquatic > Freshwater > Lake | place: Lake...
CGGCGGCCCCGCCGATGTTGCGGGACTAAAACCGGGGGATGTGCTGCTAAGCGTGGGGGACAAGCCCGTCAATGATTACGCGGGCAGCCTTGAAGCTATCGCCGCACTCAAACCCAAAACATCGACGGTGCTGAAAGTTCAGCGCAACTCGCGGGAAGTAAATCTCAGCGTCAACGTCGGGTTACGCCCGAAGCCGCGCCGCGAAGTGCAGCCGCAATAAACGCGCTGTTAGTCCTGCTTGGGCGCTGAATCCGCCGGGACTTCAGCCGCCGGCTGTTGGGCGGTAACACCGAGCACCCGCGCCGCGATGATGCCAAGCTCGTAGAGCAGCCACAACGGAAACGCCAGCAACAGTTGCGAAACGACGTCAGGCGGCGTCAACACGGCGGCGACTACAAACGCGCCAACGATCACATAAGGCCGCGCCTCGATCAGTTGCGCGACGGTAACGACCCCCATCCGCACCAGCAAAATAACCGCCACCGGGATTTCAAAAGTTACGCCGAACACCACGAACATACCGAGGACAAAACTGAAATACTTGTCGATATCGGTCATCCACGCCACACCATCCGGTGCAAACGAAGCCAGTACCTTGAAGGCCAGCGGAAAAACCACAAAGTATGCAAACGACATGCCGGCCAGAAACAAAATCGAGCTGGTAAAAACCAGCGGCAGGACCAATCGCTTTTCATGCGCATACAGGCCGGGTGCGACAAAAGCCCACATCTGGTAGAGCAGATAGGGCATGGTGATCATCACCGCCACCAGTGCAGTCACCTTCAGTGGCACCAGAAACACGCCGACGACATCGGTGGCGATCATCTGTCCGCCCTGCGGCAACACCGCCAGCAGCGGCTGCGCGAGCATGGTGTAGAGATCCTTCGCCCAGGGGAACAGACACACAAAAACAATCGTCACCGCCAGCAAGCCACGCAACATGCGGTCGCGCAACTCGATCAGGTGGGAGATAAAAGTATCCTGGTTCATGAGGGTGCGCTGCTTGCTCAGGACTGCCTGGGCGCAGGCGACGCCGCAGAGGCCTGCTCAAGCCCCAGCTCGAGCTGCGGTGCCGCCTCCGAAGGCGCCGATGCGGCGACCGCGACCGGCTGCGCCGCCGGCTCGTCAGCAGGTGTTTCAAGTGCGAGCGGCTCGCTCACCGGAGACACTTCTGCAGCGGGCAATTCGACGGCCGCCGAGACATCTGCCGCCACCTTGGTCAACTCGGTTTCGGTTGCACTGATTTCATGCGTGACACTGGTTTCGATCGCGCGCGCAGCATCCTCCACCGTTGCCTGCAGCTTGCGCAGCTCCTCAAGTTCCATTTCCCGCGAGATATCGGATTTGACGTCGTTTACGTAACGCTGCATGCGCCCGAACATGTGGCCGAGCGTGCGCGCAACCTTGGGCAGCCGCTCCGGCCCGATCACGATCAACGCGACCACAGCAACCACCAGCATCTCGGAGAAACCAATATCAAACATTCGATGTGATGTGGTGGTTAAAGGATAAGGAGCAGAATGAAAAACGGGTTCGCGCGCGCGACGACTCGTGCAAAGAAGGGCGTCCGGCAATCAACCGCCGGCGCCGCTTTTTTTGCGCTAGGACTTCGATTGCGTTTCTTTCTTGACTTCGCCTTCTATGGTCTGACCGGTCGCCGTCGCAGCGATTTCGGCCTTCGCCTGCGCCGCTTCGTCGCCGGTCTTCATACCGTCTTTAAAACCCTTCACCGCACCGCCCAGATCAGTACCCAGGTTGCGCAATTTCTTGGTGCCAAAAATCAACACGACAACGACCAAAACGATCAGCCAATGCCAAATGCTCAGTGAGCCCATATTCTTACTCCTATTGCAAATCGAAATCGCGCGTTATTTGCGTGCGGCTTTTTCATCAATACCCGAAATACCCTCACGACGCTCCAGTTCGGCGAGCACGTCGTCACTGCTAAGTCCGTGCCAGGCCAACAAAACCATGCTGTGAAACCATAGATCCGCAGTTTCGCGCACCACATGCAGTTTATCACCGTCCTTGGACGCCAGCAGTGTTTCGACCGACTCTTCTCCGACCTTGCGCAAAATCGCATCGTGCCCCTTGTCAAACAAGCTGGCCACATAGGAACTCTTGGGCGCAGCACCTTGGCGCGAAGCAATCGTCGTCGAAAGACGCCGCAGGATTTCCGTATCAATCATTTGTATATCTCCCGCGGATCTTTTAAAACTGCGTCCTTGTTGATCCACCCGCCGTCAGCGAGTTCCCGATAAAAACAGCTTTCCCGGCCTGTGTGACAGGCGATGCCTCCAGCCTGTTCAATCCCCAGCAAAACAACATCCGCATCGCAATCAATGCGTATGCTGGAGACCTTCTGCACATGACCGGACTCCTCGCCCTTGTGCCAGAGTTTGCCGCGCGAACGCGACCAGTAATGCGCCTCGCCGGTTTCCCGCGTCTTGCGCAGTGACTCGCGGTTCATCCATGCAAACATCACGACCCGGCCGCTTGCCGCGTCCTGGGCGATCGCCGGCACCAGACCTTCCTGCGTCCACTGTACTTCTTCGAGCCATTGGTCGGACATCATTGCCATACTCTCTTATCCATCACTTGTAGCGCCAGCATACCGTAATCAGGGGCGACTCTGAACGGCCGCCGCTGGCGGTTCCGCACGCCAGATGGGCCTAACCTTCTGCCACCGACCGCTGGCCGCTTACAACCTGACTTCGATCCCGCGCGCTGCCATCAGTTGTTTGGCCTGCAGAACGGTGTATTCACCATAATGAAAAATGCTGGCCGCCAGCACAGCGTCGGCGTGCCCCAGCGAAACCCCGTCAGCCAAGTGCTCCAGGCTGCCAACACCGCCGCTGGCAATCACCGGAATCTCAAGAGCATCGGCAAACGCGCGCGTGAGCTCAAGATCAAAACCAATGCGAGTCCCATCACGATCCATGCTCGTTAGCAAGATTTCACCCGCACCCAGCGTCTGCAATTCGCGCCCCCATTCGATGGCGTCGCGACCGGTCGGCGTGCGGCCGCCGTGCGTAAAGACCTCCCAGCGGGGCACACCCTCGCCCGGTACGCGGCGTGCGTCCACCGCACCGACAATACACTGCGCACCGTAACGCGCGCTGGCCTCGGCGACCAACTGCGGGTTCTGTACCGCCGCGGTATTGATACTGACTTTATCGGCGCCAGCGTTCAGCAAGCGCCGCACATCCGCTACGGTGCGCACACCACCACCGACGGTGAGTGGAATAAACACCTGCGCGGCAACCGCCTCGATAATCGGCAAAATGAGATCACGGTCATCACTACTCGCCGTAATGTCGAGAAAGGTCAGTTCATCAGCCCCTTGCTGGTCGTAACGCGCCGCGACCTCGATCGGATCTCCGGCGTCACGCAGACCAACGAAATTAACGCCCTTGACCACACGGCCGGCTTTGACGTCGAGACAGGGAATAATGCGCTTGGCAAGTGCCATGGGCTGTGCAGACTTAAGGGAGAAAAATTAGGTGCAAGAAACCAAAGCAGTTGAACGGCAAAACGTGAAGTCGCACCGCAAGCCTTACGCCTGAAGCTTCACGCCTTGCCCTTTTTTTCCGACAGTTCGTCGGCCAGTTTCTGCGCCGCGGAAAAATCAAGGGTACCCTGATAGACCGCGCGACCGGTAATCGCACCCATGATGCCTTCCGACTCAACCTTGCTCAGCGCCGTGACATCATCCAGGTTAGCCACACCGCCGCTGGCAATGATCGGCATCGTCAGTTGCCTGGCGAGCGCAACCGTGGCTTCAATATTGACACCGGTGAGCATGCCGTCGCGCCCGATATCGGTATAGATCAGTGCCTCGGCACCATACTCCTCAAACTTTTTCGCCAGATCAACCACATCGTGGCCGGTCAATTTGGACCAGCCATCGACGGCCACTTTGCCATCGCGCGCATCTAGGCCGACGTAAACGTGTCCGGTAAACGCGCTGCAGGCATCACGTAAAAACCCCGGCGTCTTGACCGCAGCGGTGCCGATGATGACATAGCTGACGCCCAGATCGAGATAATGCTCGATGGTATCGAGATCGCGGATGCCGCCGCCGAGCTGCACCGGTATGGCACCGTTTACGCCCTCAAGTATGGCGCGGATGCCGGCCTGATTTTTTGGCTTGCCGACGGTGGCACCGTTGAGGTCGACCACGTGCAGGCGACGCGCGCCCTGCCGGACCCACTGCTCGGCCATAGCCGCCGGGTCATCTGAAAAAATTGTGGCATCGTCCATGTCGCCCTGTTTCAGGCGCACACACTTGCCGTCTTTAAGATCAATCGCCGGGATGATCAGCATACTGCGTAGTCACTATAGGATTTCAGGGAAAGGGAATGTTTGTCGCGAAAGCGGCAACCGTTTTATTCGATGGTGACGCTAATTGGAATGAGGGTCGACAACACATCTGACGAAGGTGCGTTCATCATACACCACGTAATTTGCTTACGCCTAGTGCGACCTGAACGTGCGGCAAAGATGACATTTTCAGCGACCATCCCCGCCGCCAACCGCCTGCCAGCCCACAAAGTTGGCCAGTAGACGCAGTCCGGCAGCAGCACTTTTTTCAGGATGGAATTGAACGGCGAAAACGTTGTCCCGCGCAATCGCACAGGTAAACGGGTCGGCGTAGTCGCTCTCCCCGGTGACCAGCGCCTGGTCGGCGGTATCAACGTAATAACTGTGCACGAAATAAAAGCGCGCGCCATCCTCAATGCCGTCCCACAGCGGATGCGCCCTCAGCTGGCGCACACGGTTCCATCCCATATGAGGAACCTTAAGGCGCGCACCAGCAGCGTCGACCATGGAAGCCGCGGAAAACCGCCGCACGCGACCATGGAACAAGCCCAGTCCAGGGACGTCGCCCTCTTCACTGCGCTCGAAGAGCATCTGCAGCCCAATACAGATGCCAAGAAACGGCTTGTTGGCAGCGGCCGCCATCACCGCAGAACGCAGGCCACGGGCATCGAGCTCGCGCATGCAATCAGGCATCGCGCCCTGCCCCGGAAAAACCACCCGGCCGGCACGCTCGACCTCCAATGGGTCATCGGTCACACAAACGGTGCGCCCCGGCGCAACGTGTTCGATCGCCTTGGCGACCGAACGCAGATTGCCCATCCCATAATCGATGACGGCGATATCAGCCATGATTTTGCCTAGCGTCCCGAGTACAAAGGTGGATTAAAGACTGCCTTTGGTCGAAGGCACGCCCTGCGTACGCGGGTCGATTTCCACAGCCATGCGCAACGCCCGTCCGAACGCCTTGAACACCGTTTCCGCCTGATGGTGAGCATTGTCGCCACGCAGGTTATCGATATGCAGGGTGACCAGCGCGTGATTAACGAAACCCTGGAAAAATTCGTGCATCAGATCGACGTCGAACTCACCAATGCGCGCACGCACAAAATCCACCTTGCAGACCAGGCCGGGCCGGCCGGAAAGGTCTACCACCACGCGCGACAGCGCCTCATCCAGCGGCACATAGGCATGGCCATAGCGGCGCACACCGCTTTTATTACCGACTGCTTTGGCAAACGCCTGACCGATGGTGATACCGATGTCTTCAACCGTGTGATGCGCATCGATATGCAGATCGCCCGCCGCCTTCACATCAAGATCAAACACGCCGTGGCGCGCGATTTGGTCGAGCATGTGGTCAAGGAAGGGCACGCCGGTTGCCAGCGCGGACCTGCCGCTGCCGTCAAGATCGAGGGCAACGCTGATCTGCGTTTCATTGGTATTGCGGTTGATCTGTGCCTGCCGTGCCATGATATCCGCGACCTCAAATAACTATTTGTTTAAATGAGTATAAACGATTTCGCGCAAGGCATCGACCAAACCCGCACATTGCTCGTCGGTGCCAACCGTGATGCGCAGGTACGGTGAAACACGCGGGGGATTACGAAAATGTCGGACGATGATACTGCGTTCGCGCAATTTCGCTGCGATGTCGGCGCCGTCACGTCCGGGGAAACGGGCGAAAATAAAATTCGCCGCCGAAGGCAGCACATCGAAACCCATCGTCTGCAGGTCGGCAACCAGCGCACTCCGCGTCGCGGCCACCTTCTCGCAAATACCGGCGAAATAGTCCTCGTCCTCCATCGCCGCGGTAGCGCCGGCCTGCGCAAAACGATCGAGCGGGTAGGAGTTGAAACTGTCCTTCACGCGGTTGAGCTCCTCGATGAGTTGCGGGTGTCCCGTCGCGTAGCCAACCCGCAAGCCGGCCAGCGCATGCGACTTCGACAGTGTGTGCGTCACGAGAAGTTGCGGGTATTGCTTGACCAGCGACACGCAAGAGACGCCACCGAAATCAACGTAGGCTTCATCGATCACCACCACCGAGGCGGTATTGGCCTGCAACAACCGCTCAATCTCCGCGACCGGCACCAAGCGTCCGGTCGGCGCATTCGGGTTGGGGAAAATAATGCCGCCGTTCGGCCGCAGGTAATCGTCGACTTTGATTTCGAACGCCTCACCCAGCGGCACCTGCACATAATCGATCCCATACAGTCCGCAATACACCGGATAAAAACTGTAGGTGATATCAGGAAATAAAAGCGGCGCCTCTTTTTTCAGCAAGGCCAGAAAGACGTGGGCCAGCACCTCGTCGGAACCATTACCGACAAACACTTGGTCAGCAGTCAATCCATGACGCGTGGCGATCGCAGCACGTAATTTGTCACTACCCGGGTCGGGGTAAAGACGCAGCGAGTCTCCGACTTCGGCACGCAAGGCGTCGAGCACACGACGGCTCGGGCCGTACGGATTTTCATTGGTATTTAGCTTGACGAGATTCGGCAGCTTGGGCTGCTCGCCCGGCACGTAAGGCGTCAATCCATGCACCACCTTGCTCCAGTATTGGCTCATGCTGGGCTCACTTCATCCGATATTCAGCAGACTGTGCGTGCGCCGTCAGCCCTTCGCCGCGCGCCAGTTCGGCGGCGACGGCACCCAGGCTTTGCGCACCGCGCGGCGACACCGCAATGACGCTCGTACGCTTTTGAAAATCATAGACGCCGAGCGGCGAGGAAAACCGTGCACTGCGCGAGGTCGGCAACACATGATTGGGGCCGGCGCAGTAATCGCCGAGCGCTTCCGAGGTGTGGCTGCCAATAAACACCGCACCGGCATTGCGTATTTTGGGCAACCAGCTTTCGGCGTCTGCCAGCGACAACTCAAGATGTTCCGGCGCGATGCGATTGGAGATGGCGCAGGCCTCGTCCAGATCACGCACCTGAATCAAGGCACCACGATTCTCAAGAGCAGCGCGGATCACCGCGTGGCGCGGCATGCCCGCCAACTGGCGTTCAATGCTCGCCGCAACGCGGTCAATGAAAGCGGCGTCAGGGGAGAGCAAAATCGCCTGCGCGAGTTCATCGTGCTCAGCCTGCGAAAACATATCCATGGCGATCCAGTCGGGGGCCGTCGAGCCATCGCAAATGATAAGTATTTCCGAAGGGCCAGCGACCATGTCGATACCGACCATGCCAAAAACGCGCCGCTTGGCGGCGGCTACATAAGCATTCCCGGGACCGACAATTTTATCGACGGCCGGTATGGTCGCGGTGCCGTAGGCAAGGGCTGCAACCGCTTGCGCACCGCCCACGGTAAAGACACGGTCAACACCGGCCAACGCCGCGGCCGCCATCACCAGCGCATTGCGCTCGCCACCGGGCGTCGGCACCACCATAATAATTTCGTCTACCCCGGCGACTTTCGCCGGCAGCGCGTTCATCAGTACCGAAGACGGATAAGCGGCCTTGCCGCCAGGCACGTAAATACCGACCCGCTCGAGCGGAGTCACCTGCTGACCCAGGCGCGTGCCGTCCTCCTCGGTGTAACTCCACGACTGTGCAAGCTGCCGCTCGTGGTAAGCACGCACCCGCGCGGCGGCGGTTTCCAGCGCCGCGCGCTGCGTTACGGGCAGACCGTCGAGCGCACGTTGCAAATCTGCACGGCCAATTTCGAGTTCCGCAGCAGAACCGGCAGTCACACGGTCAAAGCGTTTGGTGTAGTCGAGGAGTGCCGCATCACCACGCTGTTTCACATCGGCGAGGATGGCCGCTACCGCGGTGTCGATCTGCGGATCCTGGGCCGCCTCAAACGCAAGCAAAGCGGCAAGTCGTACCGCAAAATCCGGCGCGCTGGAAGCGAGCCGTTTTAGCGCAATCATCGAACAGCCTTCTTCAGCCTGTCCAGCAGCGGCTGTATCACCGCGCGCTTGAGCTTGTAGGACGCCTGATTCACCACCAGCCGCGAACTGATCTGCGCAATTTCCTCGACCGCGACCAGGTCATTGGCCTTGAGCGTGTTGCCGGTGCTAACGAGATCGACAATCGCATCGGCAAGACCGGTCAGCGGCGCCAGTTCCATCGAGCCGTACAGCTTGATCAAATCGACATGCACGCCCTTGGCGGCGAAGTGTTCGCGCGCCGTCTGCACATACTTGCTGGCCACCCGCAGGCGCGCCCCCGAACGCACCGCCTGCTCGTAATCAAAACCACGCCGCACCGCCACCATCAAACGGCAGCGCGCAATTTTCAGGTCAATCGGCTGATAGAGTCCGGTTCCGTCGAATTCAGCCAGCACGTCACCACCGACTACGCCGAGATCGGCCGCCCCGTACTGCACATAAGTCGGCACGTCGGTGGCGCGTACAATAATGAGCCGCACGTCGGGCCGCGTGGTCGGAATGATGAGCTTGCGCGAAGCATCGGGATGCTCGGTGGCAACCACGCCGGCGGCCTCCAGCAACGGCAGGGTTTCATCAAGTATGCGTCCCTTGGACAAGGCAAGACTGATCACGGCAACAATCCAGACAATTTGAAGGGATTCATTTTACCGCAAAGGTCTGCGCGTCAACCGCGCCCCCCTTCGCACAACACAGTCTAGGCGGCGCGACCCTGCAGGCCCAGATCGTCAGCGTAGGGCTTGTGGACGTAGTGAAAGGGCACTGGGCCGTCGGGTTCACCGCGCAAAAACTGGTGTACAAACGGATCGAGCGAGCCAGCCATTTCAGCCGCCGGCCCGAACGCCGAGATCACGCCCTCCGACATCAGGTAGACGTGGTCAATAACCCGCATTGATTCGGCTGCGTCGTAGGACACCACGATGGAAGTGGCGCCCAGCGCATCATTAAGCTTGCGGATAAGGTTGCCGACCACATTGCAGGAAATTGGATCGAGGCCGGCAAATGGCTCGTCGTAAATGATCAGCATCGGATCAAGTGCAATCGCACGTGCGAGGCCGACGCGACGCGCCATGCCGCCGGACAATTCGGAAGGCATCAGGTGCGATGCACCGCGCAGCCCCACCGAGGCCAGCTTCATCAACACCAGATCGCGAATCATGCTGTCGGGCAACAGCGTGTGTTCGCGCATCTGGAAGGCGATATTCTCAAACACCGTCAGGTCGGTGAACAAACCGCCCTGCTGAAACTGCATACCCATCGTACGCCGCAAGCGATAGAGCGCATCACGGCTTAACTCGTGCACGTTGTGGCCAGCCACCTTGACACTGCCGGCCTGCGGCACCAGCTGTCCACCGATCAAACGCAGCAACGTGGACTTGCCGCAACCGCTGGCCCCCATGATGCCAACCACATTGCCACGCGGAATAGCGAGCGTGATATCGGTCAGCAAGGGGCGGTCGCCATAACCGAAGCGCAAACCGCTGATCTCGACGATGTTGTCAGTAGCCATAGTCATTACATTAGCAGAATTTACCGTTTGCCCCGGGATCACTGCACACGGCGGATACGCGCACCGAGACGCGAGAGCTTTTCTTCGATCGACTCATAACCGCGATCCAGATGATAAACACGATCGATGGTGGTCTCGCCGCGCGCCACCAGCCCGGCGATCACGAGGCTCGCCGATGCGCGCAAGTCGGTTGCCATCACACCCGCACCATCCAGATGATCAACCCCGGTCACGACCGCGGTATTGCCCTCGACTTCGATGCGCGCACCGAGACGGCGCAGCTCCTGCACGTGCATGAAGCGGTTCTCGAATATCGTTTCAGTAATCAGGGCAGTACCGCGCGCCACACAATTGAGCGCCATGATCTGCGCCTGCATATCGGTCGGGAAAGCCGGATACGGCGCGGTGCGTACTCCCACCGACTTCAGTTCGCCGTTCATGCGCAAACGGATCCAGTCGCCGCCGGTCTCGATCTGTGCGCCGGCCTCACGCAACTTGTCGATTACGGCTTCCAGTATGGCCGGGTTGGCGTCGCACAAACGTACATCACCACCGGTCGCCGCAGCGGCAGCCAGAAAAGTACCGCTTTCAATGCGATCGGCCATCACCTGATGACTGGCGGCATGCAAGCTCGGCACACCCGTGATGCGTATGGTATTGGTGCCGGCGCCACTGATCTTCGCCCCCATCGCGATCAGGCAATTGGCCAGATCGACCACTTCCGGCTCCCGCGCCGCATTGCCAATGACCGTTTCGCCATCGGCCAGGGTCGCCGCCATCATGATGTTTTCGGTACCTGTCACCGTGACCATGTCGGTGACGATGTGTGCGCCTTTCAGGCGCGGCGCGCGCGCCAGCATATAACCATGCTCAACAGTGATCGTCGCGCCCATCGCCTGAAAAGCCTTGACGTGCTGATCGACCGGGCGCATGCCGATCGCGCACCCACCGGGCAACGAAACGCGGGCCTCACCGCAACGCGCCAGCAACGGTCCCAGCACCAGCACCGAGGCACGCATGGTCTTGACCAGCTCATAAGGTGCAAGCGGATTATTCAGGCCGCCGGCATCCAGCTCGACGCCGAGTTTTTCGTCGACCGAAACCCGCACGCCCATTTGTGCCAGCAACGCCAGCATCGTCGTCACGTCGTGCAGATGCGGCACGTTCGCAACACGCAGCGGTTCGGCGCTAAGGATGGCCGCGCACAATATCGGCAGAGTGGCGTTTTTTGCGCCGGAGACACGCACCTCGCCCTTGAGCGGGATGCCGCCCTCGATGATCAGCTTGTCCATGCGTGTTTATCCGTGCTTATACTTAATTGTTCGTGCGGTTGAATAATGGATGACGGCGCCACACGACATTCAGCGCGCCGCCCATTCCTCGGGAGTCAGCGTCTGCATCGATAGCGCGTGTATCTCCTCGCGCATGCGGTCACCCAAAGCCTGATAAACGACCTGATGCTGCTGCACCTTGCGCTTGCCGTTGAATGCCGCACTGACAATCACCGCTTCAAAATGATGGCCGTCGCCGGAGACCTCAACATGCTCGCAGGCCATGCCGGCCTCGATGTATTTTTTGACTTGTTCGGGCGTGATCATAAATTCAATCCGTTCTTTCGGTTAATGACGCATTTTGTAACCGGTTTTCACCAGCCACAACGTAAGCATCGACAACGCAAGCAGACATACTGCCACGATTCCGGCTGAAAGCCACGGCGAGACGTCACCAACGCCGAAAAATCCGTAGCGAAAACCATCAACGATGTAAAAAAACGGGTTCAGATGGGACAGCGACTGCCAGAACGGCGGCAGCGAGTGGATGGAATAAAACACCCCCGACAAAAAGGTCAGCGGCAGAATAATAAAGTTCTGGAAGGCCGCCAGTTCGTCGATCTTGTTCGACTGCATGCCGGCGATCATGCCAAGCACGCCCATGATTGCGCTGCCAAGCAGGGCAAACACCACCAGCCACAGCGGATGCTCGCAACGCAAACCGACAAACCACACGGTGCAAAGTAACACGCCGGCACCGCAAACCAAACCACGCGCAATCGCCGCTAGCAGATAAGCGAAGAAAAACTCGCGGTGGGAGAGTGGCGGCAGCAAAACAAAAATAATATTGCCGGTCATCTTTGACTGCATCAGACTGGAGCTTGAATTGGCGAACGCATTCTGCAGCATCGACATCATGGCCAGTCCGGGCACCAGAAACGCCGTATAACCCACGCCCGGGTAGGGCTCGCCCGTATTACGCAAGGTGTGGCCGAAGACCAGCAGAAACAACAACGCCGAGAGCACCGGCGCCAGTACCGTCTGCACATTGACCTTCCAGAAGCGCAGCCATTCCTTGTAGAAAAGAGTACGAAACCCGGTCAGTGCACGCGCCTGCGGCGGGGACTGGAGTTTGTTGGTATCAAGGCTCACGGCATCCTCAATGGCTCATGATCTTGACGAATACTTCTTCAAGATCGGGCTGTGCGATTTCCATTTCCAGCACGCGCACACCAGCCACGCGCAACGCGGCCAGCACCCGCTCGACACCGTCATAGCCCTCGAGGGCGAGGCGGCAGTTTTCTCCATCGCCCTGCATCAACAGCGACTGCAGTTCGGCTGGCAAACCGGGCGGCGCCAATTTGAGTTTGATCTGGCAGCCAGAAAAACTTTTCAGCAGATTTTTTGTGGTGTCGCTGGCGACAATCTCTCCGCGCTTGAGCATGGCGATGCGGCCGCACAGCGCCTCAGCCTCTTCGAGATAATGCGTGGTCAGCACGATCGTATGCCCGTCCTGGTTCAGGCGGCGGATAAACTGCCACAGCGACTGGCGCAACTCGACGTCGACACCGGCGGTCGGCTCATCGAGCACGATCACCGGCGGCTTGTGCACGAGCGCCTGACCGATCAACACGCGGCGCTTCATGCCACCGGACAACTGACGCATATTGGTATCGGCCTTCTCAGTGAGATCGAGACAATGCAGCAGTTCCTCGATCCAGGCCTCGTTGTTGCGCAAACCGAAATAACCGGACTGTATGGTCAGTGCTTCACGCACCGTAAAAAATGGATCAAAAACCAATTCCTGCGGCACCACACCAAGTGCGCGGCGCGCCTCGCGATAGCCGCGTACGACGTCATGCCCCATCACCGCGGTGCTGCCGCTCGTGGCAATATTCAGGCCGGCAAGAATACTGATGAGGGTGGTCTTGCCGGCCCCATTGGGGCCAAGCAATCCGAAAAATTCGCCCTGCTCAATCTGCAGGCTGACGCCGGCCAGTGCGGTAAACCCGCCGTAGCGCTTGACGACCTGCTCAATCTGAATGGCTGGAATCATCTCAACCGCGGCGCCACAGAGTCAGATTAAATGGCCGGATTTCAAGCGGAAGAATCCCATCACGCCTGATCGTCGCGCCATGCATCACGCGGCGGCGGGTATCAAGTCGGTGACCCCGTAGAGTTCGGCGAGACTGGCAAGACTGGCGGGCAGATTGCAAAACGACACCTTACAGTGACGACGCTGGGCGGCACGCCGCCATTCAAAGATAAAACTCAACGCCGACGAATCCACCTCGGTGACAGCCGACAAATCTACCACCACGTCACCCTTAAGGTGAAGGTCGGCCGCCGCAGCCAGTGCGGCGGCGGTCGCCAGAGTAATCGGCCCGCTGACGCGCAGACGGCTGCCGTCGCTGTCAATTTGGGCGCTCATTTTTTTGCAGTTTGCTGGGCCAGCGTCTTGTTCTTGCTCGTCAGCGAAGCGATCAGGCCATCGATGCCATTTTTCTGAATCTCGCTGTTAAAAGTGCTGCGATAGTTCTGCACCAGACTAACTCCGGCGATCACCACGTCGTACACCTTCCAGCCCTGGTCGGTTTTTTCCATGCTGTAGTTGACTTCAATCGGGTCCGCGCCGCCGGCTTGTTTGATCCGCGACTGCACTGTGACCTCGGTATCCGCCGCTTGCATTTTCAACGGGCGGTATTCGATCGCCTGATCGCGATACTGCGAAAAGGCACTGGTATAGGTATGCACGAGCAACGAGCGAAACTCATTGGTCAGGCTCTGTTGCTGCGCGGCACTGGCCTGGCGCCACGGCGCGCCAACGGCAAGCCGCGTCATGCGCGTGAAATTGAAATTCGGCAGCACCTTCGCCTCGACCAGGTCGTAGAGCTTGCGCGTGTTGCCGGCCTGGATCTCCTTGTCAGCGCGCAGTATCGTCAGCACTTCATCAGTGACTTTCTTCGCCAGTACATCCGGCGCCACATCCTGCGCGCAGACACCCTGCGTCAAACCAAGCAGGCCAGCGAGCAAAAAGCATCCGGCCATTCGAACCATCGATATATTCATCATGCTGCTTCCTTCCCTTGCGTCATATTTTTTGCCTTCGGCGCAGACTACTTGCCTGCAGAACCGTCAGCCTTGCTATACATGAACTGGCTGATCAGCTTCTCCAGCACCACCGCCGACTGCGTAAGCTTCAGCGTCGCGCCCGCTGTTAGCGGCTTGTCCTCGGCCCCGCCCTCGAAACCAACATACTGCTCGCCCAGCAAGCCTGCCGTCAGTATCGATGCAGAAGTGTCCTGCGGAAACTTGTAACGGCTGTCGATGTTCATCGATACGCGCGCGACAAATTTCTCGTTATCAAAAATAATCCCGGACACGCGACCAACCACCACGCCGGAGCTTTTCACCGCGGCACGCGGCTTCAGACCGCCGATGTTGGTGAATTCAGCCGACAACTGGTAGGTTTCGTTGCTACCACGCTGCCCATATTGCCGACTTTCAGCGCAAGTATCGTCAGCGCACCCAGTCCAGCCACCATAAACAAACCGACCCAAAGATCAATCGTCGAGCGTTCCATTAGATCCCCCGAAACATAAATGCGGTTAAAACAAAATCAAGTCCCAGAATCGCCAGCGACGAGGTCACCACGGTGCGCGTCGTCGCGCCAGAAACGCCCTCCGCTGTAGGCGGCGAATCATAGCCCTCAAACAGAGCGATCCAGGTCACGGCAACGCCAAAGACAACACTCTTGATCACACCATTGACAATATCTTCACGGAAATCGACTGCACTTTGCATCTGCGACCAGAACGAACCGTCATCAACACCAATCAACACAACGCCGATCAGATAGCCGCCATAAACACCCATCGCACTGAAAATCGCCGCCAGCAGGGGCATCGACACCACACCTGCCCAGAAGCGCGGCGCCACTACGCGCGCAATCGGATCGACCGCCATCATTTCCATCGCCGAGAGCTGTTCGGTGGTTTTCATCAGACCAATCTCCGCAGTCATCGCCGAACCGGCGCGACTCGCAAACAGAAGGCCGGACACCACGGGCCCCAGTTCGCGCACCAGCGACAGTGCCACCAGCACACCAAGCGCTGATTCAGAGCCGTAGGTATTGAGCGTTTGATAACCCTGAAAACCGAGCACCATACCGACAAACAAACCCGACACCAGGATGATGATCATCGACTGCACGCCGGTGTAATACAGTTCGCGCACGATCAGGTGCGGACGACGGAAACAGGCGCCGGAATTCAGCAGCGTCAGCGCGAAGAAGCGCGAGGCGTAGCCGAAACGCATCACCGAATCGATGGTGCGGTGACCGAGGCCGCGGATATTGATAATGGCGCCGCGATTAAACAAGCTCGAGCTCCTCGTTGAATTTCCGGCTCGGATATTGATAAGCGACCGGGCCGTCCGCCTCGCCCCACACAAATTGCCGCACCAGCGGATCGGTCGAGGCACGCATTTCCTCGGGCGTGCCATGCGCGACCATCACACCCTCAGAGAGATAATAGACGTAATCCACGATGTCGAGCGCCTCCTGCACATCATGCGTGACGATAATCGACGTCGAGCCGAGCGTGTCGTTGAGCCGCCGCACCAGCTTGCGGATCACTCCGAGCGCGATCGGATCAAGTCCGGTAAACGGCTCGTCATACATCATCAGCATCGGGTCAAGCGCAATCGCCCGCGCCAGCGCCACGCGACGCGACATACCGCCAGACAATTCGGAGGGCATCAAATGATGCGCCCCGCGCAGGCCCACAGCGTGCAACTTCATCATGACAATATCGTGAATCATCGATTCAGACAGGTCAGTGTGTTCGCGCATTTGAAACGCCACGTTGTCATAAACCGAGAGGTCGGTGAACAGGGCGCCAAACTGGAACAACATGCCCATCCGACGGCGCATCGAATAGAGGCCGTCGCGATCGAGTTCGCGTGTCAGCACGCCATCGACACGGATATCGCCGCGGGTTGGCTTGAACCAACCGGCGATCAGTCGCAATAGCGTGGTTTTGCCCGAACCACTGATACCCATGATAGCCACGACCTTGCCGCGCGGAATCTTCATGTCGATATCGGACAAAATCGTACGACGCTTGTCGTAGGCATATCCAACACCGCTGATTTCGACGAGATTATCAGTCGCCACGATAGGGGCACATTTGCAAAAGCATGGATTCTAATCAGTCAGCCCCAACATCACAATGGAACAAGCCCCGCCAACCGACCGGCGGCAAGCCAGCGATACGCTAAGATAGCGGGCCAGATCACAGTCAAGCCCGATCATGTCCGAACCCGCAATCCGCTTCGCCGGCGTCACGAAAAATTATGGCCAGGCCAAAGTGCTGCACGGCATTTCATTTGAAATTCCACGCGGCGCGTTTTTCGGCCTGGTTGGTATCAATGGCGCCGGCAAAACCACGCTGCTCAAATGCCTGCTCGATTTCTGCACCTTTGAGGGCGGTACAATTGAGCTGTTCGGCATGGCGCACAATGCGCCCGGAGCGCGGGCACGGCTGGCCTTTCTGCCAGAACGCCTCAACCCGCCCTACTACCTGACCGGCGCCGACTTCCTCCGCTACACGCTCGAAATGCAGGCGATGCAATACGAACCCG
>Ga0114977_10001246_pt1 | contig 16581 bp, 18 predicted proteins | sample S_130805_MF_Meta_FD_87026 | JGI IMG/M metagenome (GOLD analysis project Ga0114977, IMG submission 87026) | Freshwater microbial communities from Lake Simoncouche, Canada to study carbon cycling - S_130805_MF_MetaG | ecosystem: Environmental > Aquatic > Freshwater > Lake | place: Lake...
AAACACGCTTTATGTCACATTAGTTTCAACGATTATCGGAGTTGTCTTCGGTACTTCGCTAGGACTGGCAGCTGCAGGCTCTGGAAGACGGTGGGGTGCGGTTTTTACGCGCATCTCCGATATCGGAATCGCACTACCGAGCATTCTCATCGCACTTGTTCTTGCTACCACCCTTGGACCAGGAAGGGCGAGTGTTATCGTGGCAATAAGTTTCTGGTTCGTTCCTGTGACTGCTCGCGTAGTTGTAGGTCCTGCTCGCCAAGTTCTAGCGCTGGATTTTGTTGAAGCGGCAATGACACATGGCCGCAGTCGGATGTACATCCTCTTTAGACAGGTTTTGCCAAATATCGCACCGATTGTCATCGTGCAAACTTCAATGATGTTTGCGGCAGGTATTTTGATCGAAGCTTCGCTCTCATTTCTCGGGGTCGGTGCTCAACCTCCAACAACATCATGGGGCAAGATACTGATGGATTCGCAGCCGTTAGTTCAACAGGCACCGTATTACACGCTTTTACCGGGAACATTCATTGTGATTACTGTGCTGGGCTTTAACCTTCTCGGTGATGGTTTGGCAGTTCTATTGGATCCACAACAGTCCCAAAAAGGAGTCGTCTGATGTTAGAGATAAATAATCTTCGCATCAGTATTGCTGGTAGAACTCTTGTAAAGATCGATCATCTCACCGCGGCACCGGGAGAGCGATTGGGACTTGTTGGCGAATCCGGGTCGGGCAAGACACTGACTGTATTGAGTATTCTCGGCCTTCTCCCGGCGATGATGGATGTTGAGGGTTCGATTATTTTCGCGGGCCAGGAACTTTTGGGACAGTCGGAGAATGATCTCGCCAAAATTCGTGGGCGCGATATTGCGATGGTCTTTCAAGACCCAAGTCGATCACTCAACCCCACGATGAAGGTCGGACGACAGGTTGGAGAGACTCTCCAATTGCACACAAAATTGTCGAAATCCGATATTGCGAAAAAGACTCTTGAGCTCATGCACAGTGTCCAACTCCAAGATCCCGAGAAACTTATTTCGCGTTATCCGCATGAGTTATCTGGAGGCCAACAGCAGCGAGTTATGATTGCCGCGGCAATCGCATGCAAGCCGAAACTGCTTATTGCCGACGAACCCACTACAGCCCTAGACGTAACGGTTCAGCAGGGAGTTCTAAAGCTTTTGTTGAAACTTAGTCAAGAGAGTGAGATGGCTATGATTTTCGTTAGCCATAACCTCGGAGTAGTACAGGCCGTAAGCGAGCGAATCGCAGTGATGCATGATGGTGAAATTGTGGAGCTCGGATCAACTGCGCAGATCCTAAACTCCCCGAGCGCTGCCTATACAAAGGAGCTCATCGGTGCCAACCCGAGCATTCCAGATGCCCAAGAGTTAAGTCGTTTGCTGGGTACCCGCTTCCCAACTGGTAAAGGAGTTTAGAGTGCCTCTTCTTAGCGTAAGCAACTTAAAATTTCGATACGCAGCATCTGGGCCATGGACGATTAATGATGTCTCGTTATCAATTGATGCAGGAACGAGTGTTGGAATTGTTGGTGAATCGGGTTCAGGCAAGTCCACGATTATCCGACTCCTTAGCGGCTTGCTCATTCCCCAAGAAGGGGTAGTGAACGTTGATGGGAAGAATCTAAGTGAGTGGTCTAAAGAGGAGCCTCGAGCATTGCGCCGCTTTGGACAGTTGGTGTTTCAGAGTCCTCGCCGCTCATTCGATCCACGCATGCGTTTAGGACGTGCATTATCAGAGCCAATTCGTGCACTAGAAAAGCGAACTCCTGATGCCGATGAACTTGCTTTGTGGATGTCGCGCGTTGGCCTGAGTCCTGAGCTTCTTGATCGCTATCCACATCAACTTTCTGGAGGTCAACTACAGCGAGTCAGTCTTGCCCGAGCAATGTCAATCGGACCTCAAGTTCTCTACGCAGATGAGCCAACTAGCAGCTTGGACGTCTCCGTGCAGGCCCAGGTGCTCAATCTTTTGATGGAGTTGCGAAGCGATCTAGGTCTCACTCTTGTTTTAGTTTCCCACGATCTAGCCGTAGTCGGTCGCATGTGCGAGCGAATTATTGTGATGAGTGGCGGCGCTGTTGTAGAAGAGGGCGCTGCAGTCGACATCCTTACCAATCCGGTACATGAATACACAATTGGACTGGTAGAGGCTGCAAAGGCTGTGAGCCTGAAACACGCGTAGTAACTCTTTGGCAGATATGCGCAATACCAACTGCGCCACCTCATCAAAGAGGCACACTCGATCCTAGGATGGCCAAAAGCGCCAAAGTGTGCGCTGAATGGATAGCGTTCCCTTGTGATTTCACCTGATGCGCTTTTTTGGATGAACGGGCGACTTGCAACAGATCTCATAGCAATCTCGAATGATCCTGCCGATTTATCGGATGGCGGCTTCTGGGCAGTATCGACAACTTTTGAAGGTGAATTCACTGCCGCTCGTTTTGCAAGGGTGATCGATGCAGAGTTTCCTCACCATTCTTGGGAAAAACTCGAAGGTGAATGGAAATCATCTCTCTCTCAATCAGATTATACCTCTTATATAGAATCGATTCGAAGATCTATTGCAGATGGTTGGGTTTACCAAGTAAATGCTTGCCGAGAACTTTCTACTCCAATTGATACAGCTCGGAATCTACGTGGTTTGTTTTCAGAGATTCTTAGTAATAATCCAGCACCGTGGGCAAGTTATCTAGAGTTGCCCGGTATTAACATCGCATCGGCCGCTCCTGAACTATTTTTAAAGCGCTGGGGGAATCGGGTTCGTACCTCACCAATTAAAGGAACTCAGCGACCCGGTCAAAGCCATTTTGGCGCAAAAGATGTAGCTGAAAATATAATGATCGTTGATTTGATGCGAAACGACTTGGGTGCAATCTGCGTGAACGGTTCAGTAACAGTGCCGCGGTTATTAGCATCTGAGCCCCATCCGGGATTGGTGCACTTGGTATCTGATGTTGAAGGCGAATTAAAAGATGGAATTTCGTGGCATGAGATTTTCTCGTCACTACAACCCCCTGGCTCTATAAGTGGGGCACCAAAGTCGTCGGCTATCTCGGTAATTAATCAGAATGAATCGCCACGTGGACCGTACTGCGGCGCACTGGGTTGGGTACAGGGCGATCAATGCGAGCTTTCGGTGGCGATTCGAATCTTCTTTAAAGATAGTGCGCTGCGATTTGGGACAGGCGCTGGAATAACATGGGGGAGTGATCCAGTCGATGAGTGGGAAGAGACGCAGTTGAAGGCTAGGCGTCTGATTTCTATCGCTGGAGGCGTTCTGTCATGAAAGTTTCACTGAATGCTTCGCTGATCGAACTAGAGAACGCTCCGATTTCATCAACTGGTTGGCTAATAGGGGCTGGGATTTTTGAAACGCTGCGGACTGTAGACAATCTTGCCTACGCATATTCACGCCATATTGATCGTGCGGTAAAGAGTGCAGCGATTGCCAACTTAACCTTGCCATCCTTAGATTTAGTCGCATCTTCGATTGCGCAATTATTGTCTGCAGAGCCTTGGCCTCATGGGCTATTGAGAATCTCATTTGATAAAAATGGCCAATGGGCTGTGGTTCATTTTCCCTATCAACCTCCAACAACTACTGCCAGAGTGCGCATCCACCCCGATTATTTTATTTCAAAGGGGGAAACGATTAAAAGCTACCCATATGAGAATCGATTAGCGATTGTGGATGAGGCGAAGTTATTGGGCTTTGATGAGGCGATCGTATGTAGTACTGAGGGCAAAATTTGTGAAGGCGCAGTATCAAATATTATTTTTCAAATTGATGGCCGTTGGGTAACACCACCAACTAGCGATGGCGTACTGCCGGGCATTATGCGCGGATTGGTAATTGACTACTGTGGGGTTGATGTTGAATCAGTTGGGTTAGAGAAGATTGAGGATATATCGGGCGCGATCTTGCTCAGTAGTCTTCGTATAGCTCAGTCAATACAATCCATTGATGGCCGCGAATTAGAGCTATCACATGCCTTCTGCGATGAAATTCACGCGATGGCGGTACTTCATTCGGTAGGGTAGGCATATGTCCACGATCGATATTACGGTAGATGGCAAAGCCTGCTCGGTTGCATCCGATGCTCGCCCAACCAATATCTTCGCCGATAAAAAAGAGATTGTGGTTGCGCGCATTAATGGCCTTCTTAAAGATCTCTGGAGCGATTTAACTCAGGGAGATATTGTTGAGGGTGTCTCTATCTCATCCCCTGATGGTCTTGCCGTTCTTCGCCACTCAACTGCTCACGTAATGGCGCAGGCCGTTCAAGAGTTATATGCCAATACGCGTCTTGGTATCGGTCCACCGATTAAAGATGGTTTTTATTACGACTTTGATCCAACTAATACTTTTAATCCCGATGATCTTGTAAAGATCGAAAGTGCGATGCGCAAGATTATTAAAGAGGGTCAACGATTCCGCAGGCGAGTTATATCTGAGTCCGATGCTCTCAAAGAGCTCTCACACGAGCCGTACAAGTGTGAGCTAATTGGCATTAAGGGAGCTGCTGGCGACGAGGCAAGCGTAGAAGTCGGAGGCGCTGAACTGACTATGTATGAGAACTTAGGCAGAGAAGGAAATCCTGTATGGAGCGATCTCTGTCGAGGACCACACCTTCCATCGACCAAACATATTCCAGCCTTTAAATTGATGCGTACAGCGGCAGCATATTGGCGCGGCTCTGAAAAAAATCCGATGTTGCAGCGCATTTATGGCACAGCCTGGCCATCTCAGGATGAGCTCAATGGATATCTCGAGCTCTTAGCAGAGGCAGAAAAGCGCGATCACAGACGGCTTGGTACCGAACTCGATCTCTTTTCATTTCCTGAAGAGATTGGCTCTGGTCTTGCAGTCTTTCATCCAAAGGGCGGAATCATTCGCAGAGCGATGGAGGATTATTCGCGCAAGCGCCACGAGGATGAGGGTTACGAGTTTGTTTATTCACCGCACTTAACTAAGGCCGCACTCTTTGAAACGTCAGGCCACTTAGAGTGGTATGCCGATGGTATGTATCCGCCGATGATACTGGATGAAGAGTTTCATGCAGATGGCACTATCAAGCGTGCGGGCCAGCAGTACTACATGAAACCCATGAACTGCCCTTTTCATAATCTTATTTATAGGTCGCGTGGTCGTTCATATCGTGAACTACCGCTGCGATTATTTGAATTTGGCACGGTTTATCGCTATGAAAAATCTGGAGTGCTTCACGGAATCACGCGTGCACGTGGATTCACGCAAGATGATGCGCATATTTACTGCACCAAAGAGCAAATGGTCGCTGAGCTTGATTCACTACTTACTTTCGTACTTAACTTATTGCGCGACTACGGCCTTAATGACTTTTACCTAGAGCTCTCAACTCGCAACCCAGAGAAATCTGTAGGCGAAGAGAGTGATTGGGAAGAAGCAACGCAAGCTCTACGCGAGGCGGCAACTGCTCAGAACCTTGAGCTCGTCTTAGATGAAGAGGGAGCCGCGTTTTACGGACCGAAGATTTCAGTACAGGCTAAGGATGCGATCGGTCGTACGTGGCAAATGTCGACCATCCAAGTTGATTTTCAACTACCGCTGCGATTTGAACTCGAATACGCCGCCGCCGATGGAACTCGTCAGCGCCCAGTAATGATTCACCGTGCACTCTTTGGTTCGATCGAGCGTTTCTTTGGCGTTTTAACCGAGCACTATGCCGGAGCCTTTCCACCATGGCTAGCCCCCGTTCAGGCTATTGGTATTCCAGTTGCCGATGCATTCACAGACTACTTAGCTGATGTCATGGCACAGATGCGCTCAGCTGGTATCCGTACCGAACTCGATAGCTCTGATGATCGCATGCAAAAAAAGGTACGTAATGCGCAGATGCAAAAAATTCCATTTATGGTCATAGCAGGTGAAGAAGATCAAGCCGCCGGTGCTGTCTCATTCCGCTATCGCAATGGAGAGCAAAAGAATTCAATCCCAGTAGCCGATGCAATCGCGGAAATTAAGAAAATAGTCAACGAGCGAACTCAGATATGAGCATTGATGGCTTGGGAATGCCCGATGGCTGGAACCGCTTATGGGCACCGCATCGTCTTGAATATCTCCGCGGTGAAAACCGACCGCTAGAAGGCAATGATGTCGAGTGCCCCTTCTGCCGAATTCCGAGTTTGAGTGATGTTGAGGGTTTAATTGTTCATCGCGGAGTAGATGCATTTGTTGTCATGAATTTGTATCCGTACAACCCAGGTCATTTACTTGTCTGCGCTTATCGTCACGTTGCCGATCTAACTGATTTAACTACCAACGAGCGAGATGAGATATCGGCACTGACTGCGCATGCTATGAGTACGATTCGCAAGGTCTCATCTCCAGAGGGCTTCAATATTGGAATGAATCAAGGCGCAATCTCTGGAGCAGGAGTTGCCGAACATATTCACCAGCACTTAGTGCCACGCTGGAGCGGGGATGCTAACTTTATGCCGATTATTGGACGTACTAAAGTCCTGCCACAGTTACTCACTCTTACACGTGATGAGATTGCAGCGGCTTGGTAGCTAATCGTTAATCTGATTCAAATACTCTTTAACGATATCAACGCCGACTCCCTTGTGGATCCACAGAGGAATCGCCGGAAACAATAAACCTGCGGCAAATGCGCCTTCTCCCATGGATGTTGATAGCTCGAGATACTCATCGCGAAACTCTTGAACCAATGTTTCATGCTCAGGCTCGCATGCACTCTCAAGTGCAGGAACAGTTGTGTAATCAGTAACTCGCATTGTTTCAAGAGAAATCAGCGCACAGGGTATGCCTGCATCATCATGTAAAACTAAATACGGTGTTGCAACGTGATCAAATACGCGGTTAGCAAGCATCACGGCATCATCAAAATCTGCCTCTTGATTTTCTAGTTGCGTAACTGCGACTATGCGTGGAGTTTGAAATTCATCAATTGATCGCCATAAATCAATTGTGGCTTGATCGATTCCCATCGCTGGATTAATAACAAAAATGGCACAGGCCATCTGCGGATCTATAGAGTCCATTACCCGGCCACCGAAGCTGCGCGCAACGGCTTCTGGGTCGGCACTTTCATGGCCATAGATAGCGATGGCGTGGGGGGATGAGGTGGAATTCACCTGCTCAGCCTACGATGGGAGGTGATGATTAGTAGCATTTTCAAACCTGCGGTTACGAGCTTTATAACCCCCGTAGCCAGATTTGCACTGCGTATCGGTGTTACCCCAAACGCGGTGAGCTGGGTCGGTGCCATCGGCGTCACTGTGTCGTCACTGTATTTCTATCCTCGTGGGGATTTCTTTTTAGGCAGCGCCGTCGTCTTTATTTTTGCGCTGAGTGATTTATTTGATGGAACAATGGCACGTATATCAAAAACCGGTGCCAGCCGCTGGGGTGGATTTCTGGATTCCACAATCGATCGGATTACAGATTCAGCGATATTAATAGGTGTCACGATCTACCTTATCGATGCCGATGATCGATTGAGCACCATCGTATTAGTAACTCTTGTAACGGGTTTACTAGTTCCATATATTCGTGCAAAGGCTGAAAGCTTTGCCATCGAATGCAGCGGTGGAATCGCCGAGCGCACCGAGCGACTTATGATCTCACTGTCGGCAATAGCCCTTGATGGATTAGGCGTTCCGTATGTTTTAGCGGCAGGAATGTGGCTCTTAGCGATCTTAGGATTAGTCACGGTTTTTCAACGAATGTCGATTGTTAAAAGAGCCCTGAAATAAATGCTCGCCACGATCACAGCATCGGGATATTTTGCCGCCTGGCGCCTTTTGCGTTGGCTACCCGAGCGATTTGTTTATTCGACGGCCTACAAACTTTCAGATCTACTAACTAAACGAAACGGTCCAAGTGTTCAACGGCTGCGATCTAATCTTGGGCGTACACAACCAGAAATTACGGCCCTGGATTTAGATCTCCTAGTCTATAAAGGCATGCGCTCGGCAGTTCGGTATTGGTGTGACACCTTTAGATTGCCAGATTGGTCTATTGAAAGAATCCAAAATACTGTCACTGTCACAAATGAACACTTATTCTTTGACGCTTTGAACTCTGGGAAGGGTGGCATCATCACCGTTCCCCATGCTGGCAATTACGATCACGCTGCCGCATATTTCTGCAGCAAAGGCGCCAAGATTGTGACCGTAGCAGAGCATTTGAAACCTGAAGCATTGTTTAAAAAATTCATGGAGTATCGAGCCGCCTTTGGTATGGAGGCATTGCCACTTGATGGCCGAGTCATTCCTACGCTGGCTGTGCGTCTTCGAGCAGGCTGCATTGTTGCGCTAGCGGCCGATCGAGATTTATCTCGTTCAGGAATCGATGTAACTTTCTTTGGTGCTCCCGCTCGTATGCCGGCAGGTCCAGCCGTGCTTGCACTCAGGTCAGATGCAGCTTTAATCTCTGCAATGGTTTCATACACTAATAGTGGAATACATATTGATTTTGAAGCAGTTCCCATTCCATCGCATGGAAGTGAGGCAGAAAAGATCTCGGCGATTATTCAAAGTAGCGCCGATCTTTTTGCAAAGGGAATTGCGGCACACCCAGAGGACTGGCACATGATGCAGCGAATCTGGATCGACGGGGATTTCAAGGAGCGTAGCTAATGCTGAATAAGAAGCTCTCGATTGGAATCGTCTGTCCGTATGGGTGGGATACACCTGGTGGAGTCCAAAACCATGTCCGTGATTTAGCAGAGTTTCTTATTAACGCAGGACATAACGTCTCAGTATTGGCACCGGCCCTAGATGAGACGAAACTGCCAGACTATGTAGTTAATGCCGGTAAGCCAATTTCAATTCCATACAACGGTGCTGTGGCCCGTATTTTATTTGGCCCTAAGGCATTTGCACATGTGCGTCAGTGGATCGCAGCTGGAGATTTCGATGTTTTGCATCTACATGAACCTGCGATCCCATCAATATCACTTCTTGCCTGTTGGGCCGCCGAGGGGCCAATGGTGGGCACCTTCCATGCCGCAGCTAAACATCAAAAAGTAATTTATGCGATCGGACCAATTCTCGAACCAGCTATTGAAAAACTCTCAGCTCGCATAGCTGTATCAGAGGCGGCACGTTTAACTCTTACCAATCACTTAGAGACCGACGCAGTCGTAATTCCTAATGGCATTTACGCAAAGCGTTACGCCAATGGAGAGCCTCAGGAGAGATGGTCGGGTAACACGATTGGCTTTATTGGACGTTTCGAAGAGCCGCGCAAAGGTCTTCAGGTTTTACTTGATGCACTTCCGATAATCGCGCGCTTTGCACCTGACGTTCGAGTTCTCGTTGCCGGTCCGGGGGACTCTCAAGAGGTAGAAGAGTCGATTGATCCCCAATTACGCCACAGATTTGAATTTTTAGGGCGCATTAGTGAGAAAGAAAAAGCCGACTTCATGTCATCGGTAGCACTCTATGTTGCACCTAATACCGGAGGAGAGTCCTTCGGTATCATTTTAGCCGAAGCCCTCGCAGGGGGAGCCTGCGTAGTAGCAAGTGATATCCCAGCCTTTGATTCTCTGCTCGGTGGTGGCGAGTTTGGTGCTCTCTTTGAATCGGAGAATTCAGCTGAATTAGCCAAGGTAGTAATAGAGCTATTGCGCGACAGCGAGAAGCGCAGCGCACTTGCCCGTAAAGGTAAAGAGCATGCACAGATCTTCGACTGGGATGTTGTAGCAGAGCAGATCTTTTCAATTTATGAGATGGCCCTAGTCGGTGGCCAAGAGATCACACTTTCATCAGAGAATCGTGGCTGGAATCGTTTTCTCTTTAAGGATGGTGATAAAAAATGAAAACCACCATTACTTTTGTTTTTCTTTTACTGTGCATGCTTTGGTATTTATCTTTCTTAGCTACGCGCCTAGATCGACTCCACCACCGTGTCGAAACAAGTTGGGCAAATCTCGATGGTTTGCTGCAAAGGAGAGCGGCAATTGCACTTGAAATAGCGCGAAGCGAGTCATGTGATCCAGCATCATCGCTACTCCTCACATCTGCGGCCTACCAAGCGCGCGAAGCCAGTGTTCAAGAGCGCTCATCGGCCGAGATGGCGCTCACTGGAGCTTTGGGTTTATTGACCGTGGATGGTCACATGCATGCAGGAGGCGCTGAGCAATCACTCTTTGAAGAGTTGCGATTGTTGAGTGCAAAAATACAAGTTGCAATTGCGATTCATACCGATGCCGTTTCCTCAACACAAATGGTTCGAAAGAAATCTGCAATTCGATTTTTTCGCCTTGCGGGTACAGCTCCGTTGCCAGTCACATACGAGTTTGAGTCCGATGCGCTTTAGAATCCTTATTCTTACAACACTTATGGTCACAGTTCTGAGTGGCTGTGCAACGTTGACCCAGACATTTACAACCTTAATTCCTAAAGCTGTCGAAAAAAACGTTTTGAGTGGGCGGGAAGGCGTTAACGGACCAGTGTTGGTAGTAAAGATCGATGATACAAATAACGCACATCCGCAGATAGGCCTAGAAGATGCCGACGTTGTCTATATCGAACAGGTAGAAGGTGGTCTAACTCGTATCGCCGCAGTTTTCTCCTCAGTGATTCCCATGCGTATTGGACCTGTGCGAAGCGCTCGAATCTCCGATATTGAAATAATGAGTCAATACGGACGAGTTGCTTTTGCATACAGTGGTGCACAGCGAAAACTATTACCGGTAATCGCTGCGGCAAATCTACAAAACTTAGGAGCACAGGCGCAGCCACCAAGTATCTACACCACCGATCCAGCACGAAATCAGCCATTTGCAATGGTGCTTCGAGCAGATCTTCTTATGCAAAAGATCATTGATAAGGGTTATGTGATCGACTCGGCACGATCGGTCGGTTGGAGTTTTGGCGATGTTAAATCCCAAGGAGTTCCTATAGAACGCGCTGTTCTCCATTGGCCCGCTGCAACCTATAGCGCAATCTGGTCTGCCAGTGAGAAGCGTTGGCACTTAACGCACAACAACGAACCAGATCTATCTGAAACCGGTAAAACACTGGGGCCGACAACATTTGTGATTCAGATGGTGTCGATCACACCCTCGATATATTCCGATAAATTCGGAGGCAACACTCCATTTTCAAATACCGTTGGCTCGGGCACTGGCTACATCTTGCGAGATGGCAAGAGCTATACCGCGATGTGGAATCGTCCAACAGCCGATGTGGGAACAAGCTGGAAGGCCTTAGATGGCACTGACATCACATTTGCCCCGGGCCAAGTATGGGTTGCACTCATTGACACAGAACCTGATTTCACGCTGATAACTGCCAGCGCGAAACCCTCGACAACAAAGTAGGATATCCCTCTAACTAATGACGAAGTACATGGGAGAACGGTAATGGCGCAAGAAACTGGAACTGGTCGAGTCAAGCGTGGCATGGCTGAGATGCTCAAAGGTGGCGTCATCATGGATGTCGTTAACGTTGAACAGGCAAAGATCGCCGAGGATGCTGGCGCAGTTGCTGTGATGGCGCTAGAGCGCGTACCTGCAGATATTCGTGCACAAGGTGGCGTTGCTCGTATGTCAGATCCAGACATGATCCAAATGATTCAAGCCGCCGTATCCATTCCCGTAATGGCCAAGGCACGTATAGGTCACTTTGTTGAGGCTCAGGTTCTGCAATCACTCGGAGTTGACTACATTGATGAATCTGAAGTTCTCACACCTGCCGATTATAAAAACCATATCGATAAATGGAACTTCACGGTTCCATTTGTATGTGGTGCCACAAATCTCGGAGAAGCACTGAGGCGCATAAATGAAGGCGCAGCAATGATTCGTTCAAAAGGTGAGGCTGGTACGGGCGATGTCTCAAATGCTATGCAGCACATGCGCGAAATTAATGGAGAGATTCGTCGTCTCTCATCACTTCGCGAGGATGAGTTATACGTTGCCGCAAAAGAGTTGCAAGCTCCATATGAGTTAGTTAAAGAGGTCGCCCAAAAAGGCAAGCTACCAGTTGTTCTCTTTACCGCCGGCGGAATCGCCACTCCTGCAGATGCCGCTCTCATGATGAGTATGGGCGCAGATGGAGTATTTATCGGCTCTGGAATCTTCAAATCAGGTAACCCCGCTCAACGCGCGGCTGCATGTGTGCGTGCAACGACTTTCTGGGATGACCCAAAGGTGATCGCCGATGCATCTCGTGGCTTAGGTGAGGCAATGGTAGGAATCAACGTCGCCGATCTCCCAGCACCCCATCGTCTTGCAGAGCGCGGCTGGTAGTAAATAGGCGTTATGAAAGTCGGAGTACTTGCACTGCAGGGCGATGTTCGCGAGCACGTTAGCGCGCTCATTGCCTGCGGTGTTTATCCGACAAGCATTCGCCGCCCCGCCGAATTAGATGCCGTTGAGGCACTTGTGATTCCAGGGGGTGAATCAACAACGATCTCTCAGTTAGCCAAGATCTTTGATCTATTTCAACCAATCCGCGATCGAATCGCTCATGGAATGCCCGTCTATGGCTCCTGCGCCGGAATGATTTTACTAGCCGATCACATTCTAGATGCCAAGGCCGATCAAGAAAGCTTTGGTGGTCTAGACATTACCGTTCGCCGCAACGCATTTGGACGCCAGGTTGATTCATTTGAATCCGATATCGCCTTTAACGATGGATCACCAACACCGGTGCGTGCAGTATTTATCCGTGCTCCATGGGTGGAAAAAATTGGAAGTGGAATTGAAATTTTGGCAGAGGTAGATGCACATCCAGTGGCCGTGCGCTCTAAGAGTATTTTGGCAACATCTTTTCATCCAGAGCTTACGGGGGATCATCGCATTCACCGTTACTTTATTGAGGAAGTAGCACGAACTGCACTTCAACAGGTACAGTAGTTCGAACTAATACATAAGGGACAAAGGGGCAAGAGATGTCTGGCCATTCCAAATGGGCGACGACTAAGCACAAGAAGGCGATCATTGATAGCCGCCGTGCAAAAGTATTCGCAAAACAGATTCGTGCAATCGAAGTCGCAGCGCGCAACGGCGGCGCCGATCTAGAAGGCAACCCAACTTTATTTGATGCGATCACTAAGGCAAAGAAGTCTTCAATGCCAGCCGATAATATCGAGCGTGCAGTCAAGCGTGGCGCAGGACTCGAGCTTGGCGCCGCCGATTATCAAACAATTATGTATGAGGGTTACGGTCCCAACGGTGTTGCAATCATGATCGAATGTCTGACCGATAATCGCAATAGATCTTCCTCAGAAGTCCGTGTTGCCGTCACTCGCAACGGTGGAACTATGGCCGATCCCGGATCGGTCTCCTATCTCTTTAACCGTAAAGGTGTTGTCATTGTAAAGAAAATAGATGGAGTTACAGAAGATTCTATTTTAGAAGCGGTGCTCGATGCTGGTGCAGAAGAGGTAAATGACTTAGGTGAGGCTTTTGAAGTTGTGAGCGAATCCAGTGATTTAGTTCCGGTTCGTACAGCACTTCAGGGCGCTGGAATCGATTACGAATCCGCCGACTCTTCATTTCTTCCTTCAATGCATATACAACTAGATTCCGACGGGGCTAAAAAGGTGTTCGAACTCATCGATGCAATAGAAGAGCTCGATGATGTGCAGAACGTCTTTAGTAACTTCGATGTATCAGATGAAGTTATGGCGAGCCTGGATTAAATTCTCGTCAAAAACCTTAGGCTAGATGCCTTAACGGGCGCTGGAATGAGGGTGGTGTGATGCGAGTTCTGGGAATTGATCCAGGCTTAACACGCTGTGGCATCGGTATCGTTGAAGGCTCAGTTGGGAAGCCACTCTCAATGGTGGGTGTCGGCGTCATTCTTACCCCCAGTGATCTCGCCCTTGAATCGCGTTTACTTGAATTGGATAGAGCGATTAATGAATGGGTTTCAATCTGGAATCCAGATGTCATTGCAGTGGAGCGCGTATTTGCTCAACACAATGTTCGTACCGTTATGGGCACGGGACAGGCCGCAGGTATCGCACTTCTTATTGCAGCAAAATCGGGAATTCCCGTCATGATGCATACACCGAGTGAAGTAAAGGCGGCCGTGACGGGATCGGGTCGAGCCAATAAAGCGCAAGTTGCAGCAATGGTGGCCAAACTTCTTAACTTAAACGAGATTCCCAAGCCCGTTGATGCCACTGATGCTTTGGCACTTGCCATCTGTCATATATGGAGAGGCGGGGCTAATACAAAGATTGCTACTGCTCTTGCCGCTGAAAAATCTCGACTACGGAAGCTGCGTGGATAAATGATCTCCACCATCAATGGCACCGTTAGGTCTATTCATAGCGATCGATTAATCGTAGAAGTCGGGGGAGTTGGGTTAAGCATCTCAGTAAATGCCGGCACAAGTTCCGGAGTGACAATGGGATCTCAGGTGCAGCTATTTACCTCTCTCGTTGTGCGGGAAGACTCACTGACGCTATTTGGATTTTTAAGTGATGAGGCCCGTTCATTATTTGAATTAGTGCAGACAGTTTCAGGAATTGGTCCAAAGGTTGCACTCTCAATTCTCGGCGCCCTTACCCCTGAGGATTTAAGCCGTGCCATTGCAACACAGGACGTAGCTTCGATCGAGCGCGTACCAGGTATTGGTCGCAAAGGTGCACAGCGCATGATTTTGGAGCTACAAGGAAAGTTAAACGACCTATCGAATGGGGCTACTTACAGTGGACATGTTGCACCGTGGAGAGAGAATCTAACTGGCGCCTTAGTTTCACTGGGTTTCTCTCCTAAAGACTCCGATAGCGCTATCTCTGCAATGCTTTCGCGCCTAGCAGCAAATGGTGAAGATCCATCAATGCTTGCATTGGGTGACCTATTGAAGGCGGCCTTAGCCAATGGAAAGGGCCAACGTGGCTGAGGATCGTTTAATGGGTTCAAATATTAAGGGTGAAGAGTCAGCCCTTGAACATGCACTTCGTCCAACAACGTTAAAGGATTTCATCGGCCAACATCGTGTGCGCGAGCAGATAGATGTTTTATTAACGGCGGCGCGAGGGCGCAAAACACCGGCCGACCATATTTTATTATCTGGGCCACCCGGACTTGGAAAAACTACGCTGGCCTTAATTTTGGCCAGTGAAATGTCGGCACCAATTCGAATTTCAAGTGGTCCTGCAATCACTCACGCCGGTGATTTAGCTGCGATTCTCTCATCTTTGGTAGAAGGTGAGATTTTATTTCTTGATGAGATTCATCGATTGCCAAGACCTGCTGAAGAGCTTTTGTATTTAGCGATGGAGGATTTCCGTGTTGATGTTGTAGTCGGAAAAGGTCCAGGAGCCACAGCGATTCCGCTGCAGCTCCCACATTTTACCCTTGTGGGTGCAACAACTCGTAGCGGATTATTAACTTCTCCTCTACGTGATCGATTTGGTTTTACAGCGCATTTGGATTTCTATAGCGATGAAGAGCTCGCACAAGTGATAACCAGAAGTGCGGCTTTGCTTGAAATAAAAATTGCTCCCGATGCAATCATTGAAATCTCTGGACGCTCTCGTGGTACACCGCGCATCGCAAACCGATTACTACGACGGGTCCGGGATTATGGACAGGTCAAGGGCAGCGCTCTTATTTCACTCGCTGATACCAGGGCAGCTCTTGAAATCTATGAGGTCGATGCTCGGGGATTAGATCGATTAGATCGAGCTGTTTTAACCGCCCTCATCGAGCGATTTAACGGCGGACCAGTGGGCCTTTCAACTCTAGCGATTGCAGTTGGCGAAGAGAGTGAGACCGTTGAATCAGTTGCCGAGCCCTTTCTGGTGCGCAATGGTTTTATGGCCAGAACTGCGCGTGGAAGGGTCGCAACTGCGATGGGATATGCCCATATAGGGCGCACACCACCACCCCAACTCGCATCCCTTTTCGACACACCTGCAATTGATGCCTAGACTCTGACTCTATGTCTACAACAACTAAAGCTACAAAGACGCCTGGCCGTCCAGAACGCTCATTGGCAGTGCTAGCCATGGTGATTGTTGCCCTTCTTGCACTTGTCTTTCTCCAAAGCGCAACTGCCGTTCGTCTTGGCCTAGATCTTCGAGGCGGAACCTCCGTCACCCTTCAACCGCGCATCGCACCGGGGGAGAGTGGCAAGGTAACGAATGAGGCGATCGATCAAGCCGTCTCAATTATTCGCCAACGTGTTAACTCTTTAGGTGTCGCTGAATCCGAGGTCGCCGCCCAAGGCAGTGGAACAAATCGTCAGATTGTTATCTCAGTTCCTGGAGATACAGGGCGACGAGTAGTTGAATTAGTAGGACAAACTGCAGAGCTTCGCTTTCGCCAAGTTCTAGCAAGTTCACCGGGCACCGTGACAGCAGGCTCTAACGCTGCAGTTGCGGCAGGCTCCACTGCTGTGGTTTCAGCAGGATCTACCGCAGCAGTTGCTTCAGGATCTTCCGCAGCAGTTGCTTCAGGATCTTCCGCAGCAGTTGCTTCAGGATCAACTGCCTCTACAACTGATGCTGCCAGTGCAGCAATAAAGGCAAAGTATGAGGCTTTAGATTGTTCAAAGTTAGCCAATCTTCAAGGCACTGGCAGC
>Ga0114977_10001248_pt1 | contig 16563 bp, 14 predicted proteins | sample S_130805_MF_Meta_FD_87026 | JGI IMG/M metagenome (GOLD analysis project Ga0114977, IMG submission 87026) | Freshwater microbial communities from Lake Simoncouche, Canada to study carbon cycling - S_130805_MF_MetaG | ecosystem: Environmental > Aquatic > Freshwater > Lake | place: Lake...
GAGTGCACGATGAATCGTGCCCCTACCCTCGGCCGCCCTGCGGCGGCCCCAGCCAATCATCCGGTCTCCCTTTGAGTGGCTTGTGCTCCCAACCGCTAACCGCTTACCGCCAACCGCTTAAACGTTATACGTGTCCGGCATCTGGTTGCCCGACGGGTAAACATAGGCCCGGTCCTCGAAATTGCGCAGTTCGACGATCCCATCGTGGATGGCTTGGACGTATTCCGGGTTGATCGGAACCTTCCCGCCGCCACCAGGGGTGTCGATGATCAGCTGAGGGACGGCGTAACCGGTCGTGTGACCGCGGAGCGCGCGGATGATTTCTATGCCCTTCTGGATGGGCGCACGGAAATGGGTCGAGCCTTCAATCAGATCGCAGGCGTAGAGGTAATACGGGCGCACCCGCATCATCAGTAACCGATGCACGAGCGACTTCATGACCTCGACGTCGTCATTGACGCCGGCGAGGAGCACGGACTGATTACCGAGCGGCACGCCGGCAAAAGACAGGCGCTCGCAGGCCGCGGCGAGCTCACGGGTGATCTCCTTCGGATGGTTGGTGTGAATACTTAGCCAGATTGGACCGTGCTTGCGGAAGACCTCGGCGAGCTCCGGCGTGATGCGCTGCGGCAGGAAGACCGGAATACGTGAACCGATGCGGATAAATTCGACATGCTTGATTGCGCGCAGGCGTCCGAGCAGCGCATCGAGCTTGGCGTCGGAGAGCAGTAGCGGATCCCCACCAGAGAGGAGTACGTCGCGGATCTCGGTATGCTCTTCGATATACTTCAGACCGGCCTCGAGCTCGGGATGGAAATCATAGGCCTGGGCGTTGGAGACGAGGCGGCTGCGCGTGCAATAGCGGCAATAAGAGGCGCAGCGGTCCGTGACCAGGAAGAGCACGCGATCCGGATAGCGATGGACGATGCCGGGGACGGGCATGGTGCCTTCTTCGCCGACGGGGTCCTCGGATTCGCCTGGCGCGACGTAGGACTCCTCGATGCGCGGGATGACCTGTCGACGCACCGGACAGTTCGGGTCCTTCGGGTCGATCAGGTTGAAGAAGTGCGGCGTGATCGAGAGCGAGAGCTTATGCGGAGCAAAGAGGCACCCTTCCCGCTCCTCCTTAGTCAGTTCGAGCATCTCCTCGAGCTGGGCGAGCGTCGTGATGCGATTGCGCAGTTGCCAATGCCAGTCGTTCCACTCCGCGGCGGGCACGTCCTTCCATCGGCCTTGGCCAGAATGCCAGTTTTCGCGGAGGTCCTGTGGATACATCGGCTAAGCCCATCACCCTAACGACCGGGACGCTTAATGCAAACGGGGAAGCAAACCCGCCTTACGGCAGCGGCGGCGGGCCCTTACGCTTGAACCAACCGGCGAAGGGGTGCCAGAGCTGGCCGAAATAACCTGTCGGCACCGGCTCGGTCGCGCCGAAGTTCTGCGGGAGTCGATCCTTCGGCATGTAGTAGGTGCCGAAGAGGATGTCCCAGATTGGCAGGAGGCCGGCGAAGTTCTTGTCGATGGCCGCAGGGTCCTTCGAGTGGTGCCAGCGATGGAAGACCGGAGTGGCGATGACGGAACGCAGCGGACCGAAATCCCAATCGACGTCGGCATGCAGGAAGATCGCGTAGAAAGTCAGGAAGCCCGTGACACCCGCGGTCACGGTCGGATCGAAGCCGAGGAAGAGGATCGGGACCGCCGGCACGATCTTATCGACGGCTTCGTTGACGGGATGCACGCGCACGGCCGAGAGCCAGTCGAGTTCCTCGGAACTATGATGCACGGCATGGAACGGCCACCAGCCGCCCGTGTGGAAAAGCCGGTGGATCCAATAGCCGAGGAAGTCAGCCAGCAGGTAGATCTCGATCGCCTGCAGCCAGACCGGCTGCGCGGCGACCGGGCCGAACCCGTGATACAAGCCTGCCTTGGGGGCCTCGCCCGTGGTCACGCCCGCGATGACGAGTACGGCGAAGGGCACGATCAGCAGCACCCGGGAGGCCTGCTTGAAGAGCTCGACGGTGAAGAAATAGGCGGCGTCGGTGAGCATGCCCGGCCGGAAGAAACCCGGCCGGCGGCGCGCGCCCATCACCCGTTCGATGACATAAAAGACCAGGCCCACGAGAAGGAGCCCGATCAGGTGTTTCTTCGCGTGGGCCAGGATTTCCATGCCGGGCGCTTACTTCTTCTCGACGATCCACATGTTGCGGAACTCGACGGCGTCGCCGTGCCACTGGAGGGCGAGGGGGAGCTTGTCCGCATGCTTCGCGTAAGGAGGATTCTTCTTATGGCTGCTCGGGCCGATGTACTCGATGGCGTCCTGGACCTTGACGCCGTTCATGACAACGGTGATGCGGGCCTTGCTGGCGACGGAGCCGTCGGCGTTGAAACGGGGGGCGGTCCACTCGATGTCATAGCTGTTCCAGCTACGGGAAGGCAGACAGGCGTTGAAAGCAGGCGGCTGTTGGCCGTAGATCGCGGCGGTCATACCATCGGCGTAAGTCTCGGTCTTGGAGCAATCAAGGACCTGCAGCTCATACGTCTGCATAAAAAAGATACCGCTATTGGAATTACCCTGGCCCTTTTTCTTCGGGTTGAGGTCGTAGCCTTCGGCGGAGCGCCATTCGGTATGGAAGGTGATATCGCCAAAGGAGCGCTTGGTGTGGATGCCATTGCTACGGGCAATCATCGTGCCATCTTTCACCAACCAAACGGCGGTGTTTTTACCGTCAGGCAGCCATTCGGTCGCGACATCTTTACCGTCAAAGAGCACGACGGCACCAGCCGGAGCGGCGGCCTCGTTGCACTTGAGCTTGGCAGCATCGGCGCGGGGCGGCTGCGGACGCGCGGAATCATGGACGTGCCAAGTGGTGCCCGGGATCAGGGGGGTGTCGGTGTAGCCTTCGGCGGCGACGAGGCCGGCGGCGGCAAGGAGGGACAGGAGGGAGGCGAGGCGCATGGGGGTGAGGGTGCAGACAGGCTGGCGAGCCATTGGTTCTAAGAAAAGGGAAACCTTTCAAGGGGTGGGGGTAGGGGTGGGGGTAGGGATAGTCGCTCCAGCCACCCGCCATCTGGGGGCCGCCCACCTGCCGCCCGGATCGACAACCCCTACCCCTACCCCTCTTAAATCTCTCCTTTTGCCTCATTTTACCCCCCTCCCATCCCTGCCCCTACCCCTGCCCCTACCCCTATTCAATTGCCCTCCCCCTGCCGTTTCACCAACTTACGGCCCATGTCCGCGCCCAAGGCTCGCTTCACCCTCGAATTCGAAAAGCCCCTCAGGGAGCTCGAGGACAAGATCAACTCCCTCCGCGCCTCCTCCGAGTCCGCCGGGATGGACGTCTCCAAGGAGATTAAGTCCCTCGAGGTCAAGATGGAGCAGACCCGCCGGGAGGTCTACGGTAACCTGAACCCCTGGCAGCGCGTCCAGCTGGCCCGCCACCCTCGCCGTCCCTACTCCCTGGACTACATCGGCATGCTGTTCGACGACTTCCAGGAGCTGCACGGCGACCGCCTCTTCATGGACGACGAGTCCACGGTCGGCGGTACGGCGTTCTTCGAAGGCCGTCCGGTCATGGTCATCGGCCAGCAGAAAGGCCGCGACACCAAGGAGAACCTTCGCCGTAATTTCGGTTGCCCGAATCCCGAAGGCTACCGCAAGGCCCTTCGCCTGATGAAGATGGCCCACACCTTCGGCCTCCCGATCATCACCCTCGTCGACACCCCCGGCGCCTTCCCCGGCATCGGCTCCGAAGAGCGCCACGTCGCGGAAGCGATCGCGGTCAATCTCCGCGAGATGAGCCAGTTCGGCGTGCCGATCATCACCTTCGTCATCGGCGAAGGCGGTTCCGGCGGCGCTCTCGGCATCGCCGTCTCGAACAAGGTCTACATCCTCGAGAACGCCTACTACTCGGTCATCTCGCCCGAAGGCTGCGCCGCGATCCTCTTCAAGGACCGCGCCCACGCCCCGAAGGCCGCCGAAGCCCTCCGCCTCGACGCCCCCAACCTCCTCAAGCTCGGCGTCGTCGACGGCGTCGTGAAGGAACCTCTCGGCGGCGCCCAGGAAGACCCGGCCGCCACCGGCTCCGCCATCCGCAAGACCCTGCGCGACTCGCTCGCCGACCTCTCGAAGGCCACGCCCGAGAAGCTCATCGCGATGCGTTACGCGAAGTTCCGCGCGATGGGCGTGTATTCGGAGTAACCCCTCGCATCGGTCGACAAAAAAGGGGCGCCCATGGCGCCCCTTTTTATTGCGACCAGAAGCGGACGCTCAGCCGCCGTTCGCCAACAGACGGATATAACGGGTGTAGTTTCGTCCGTACTGGTTGATGATGCGCTTATAGTCGGCAGCGTTGGCGAGCGTAGATGAACCACCCAGCTGTTGGAGCCCTCGCAACTCCTTCGAACCATCAGGCGTGAGCACGGTCAAGGAGACCTCAACCGCTTTCAGCGAATAAGGCAAATAAGGCAAAGGCGCAGCCGTCGCCACACCGGAGGTCGTGTTCGTGAGCAGTGCATCGGGATACATCCGATCCGCGAAGATGCGCAGGCGAGAACCGAAGTAGTCGTACGGATGCACCTGCCCAGCCGTCGGCGTAGGCACGGGGATCGCCAAGGTCGCCGGTGCATAGCGCAAAGGGGCAGAAGCCGTCGCGCCGCCCGTCGTGGCCGAACGGAAAGCACCAGCGTAGCCGCCATGTACGGTCGAACCAAACTTGAAGGTATCCACCGCGACTGGCAGCACCGGACGAAGGGATTGAGGCATGCGCGCCACAGGATCCTTCAGCGCCGGAGCTACGGCGGTAAAAGGTAGGGACGAGGTACACCAGAAGGTGAGGTTCATCGCGACGACGTTGGAACCGATGAAGTTCTGGTCATCGAGCGTCCAGCACGGAGGGTTAGACGTCAGGTTAGTGTCGATCAGGACCTTGGTCTGCTTCTGTCCACCGGCATCGGAAGCGCCGTAGTTGGAAATCGTCCGCGCAGGACCGGACCAATAATCCCAAGGCGTCGGCGCGGAGTTAGGACCCCACGCGAGCGGGCTGCCGGCGACTTCCGGGTTCGGCTCACTCGCGGGAGGCGAACGGAAGATGATCGGCAGGGCCTCGGTGAAGGTGCCCTCGGGGTCGACGATGGTGCGATAGACACCATAGACCTGCTGGATAGGCTCACCGGGCATATCGAACGGCGAACGCTGACCAAGACGGTAGGAGATCGCGCAGACATCGCCTTTCAAGGATTGGCGGGGCGACAAAGCGGCAGGGTTCCAGCGCGGACGATCCGGCGGGGAGGCGAAGAACATCAAGATCGGCTGATCGAGCCCTTGCATGTTACCGATCGGCGCCGGCGCCTTTACTGGTGCTTTAGCAGTTCCTGGCAAGATGACCTCCATCCAGCAACGGCCGTCCGGTCGGATGATGGCGGTCTGCAGGTCGTTCTCCAACGCATCCAGCACACCACGGGCTTCAGACTGAGTGGAAAGGTCGGCGACCGCGCGATCGTAGGCCTTAAAGGTGTCGCTCGCGATGGTCACGACAGCCAGCACGATGATGACCATGATAGAGGTGGCCACCATGACCTCGAGGAGCGTAAAGCCCCGACGGAGAGCGTTAGAAGAAGGCGTTTTCATCGGGTGATGACAATATTCTGGACGAGCAAGGGAGTCTCCTCACGTGCCTTGAAGATTGCGGAGTCTACGTAATCGTGAGGGAAGAATTCCGCCACCACCGGAAGGTAGGCTAGGGCGTATTGACGGGGGTCGGTCGGCAGGTCCATCCCCGTCGCCCACTTCGTGGAATTCGGCTCACCTGAGGCGACGTCCAGCTTGTAACGCTGGCCGACGAGCAGCTTGGAAAGCGAAAGGCGGACGCGCATGGGCGTACCGACGATATTGCGCGTACCGGCCGCAAAAAGGCTGAGGTTATCGCTGTTGCCCTTGCAGCTGGCCACTTCCATCACCGAGGGATTCGAGGAGAGATTATATTGCACGTTACCACCGGCGACCTGGGCGTCGGACGTGGCCAGGACAACCTTACGCTCGTAGACATATAACCAGACGGCGGTGGCTCCATTGTCCTTAGCGCCGGCGAGCAAGCGGTAGGCGATGTCAAAATTACTCGCCGGATTCGCCGGATCGGGATCGAGCGAAACAATACCCTGCTGCAAGTACGTGGAGTTCGTGGCCGTGGTGTCTGCGGCCGACGTCAGATAGAGGATCGAACGAGGATTCTCCAAAGCGCCAACCAAGCGGGTGACGCCAGACAGCGCGCGGTTGGTCTGCATGATATCGTCGACCTGCTGGAAGGTGGAGCCCAGGATGCCGACCAACGACATAATCGCGATGCCGACGATGCCGATGGCGAGCGTGACCTCGACCAACGAGAAACCGCGGCGGGACGGGGAGGAAGATCGCATGGTGTTCATTTGGTCAGATTGGCTTTGTCCATCTCATCGGGGTCGCTCGTGAAAGAGACGTCACCGTTTGGACGGAGGGCGAGAGCGGCAAACTGGCTGGCAGAAGCCAGGTTAAGAGCGACACCGTTGCCGTCGGGCATCATGGAACCTTTGGCGAGAACGATCATGACGCGACCCAGATGATTGGAAGCTCCCGACGGCTGGATTTCGATGTAGTACCAGTTCTTCGGGCCCATAGCGGCCATCTTCTGCAGGCTGGTCGGCTGATTCAGCGGCGCATAGCGCATGGTAGGAGGGCTGCTACCAGCCGAGTCCTCAAGGTTACCAGTATTGTCGGCAATCGACCCGATGATACTGCGCCGGGTGTTCGTGGCCATCGCCGCTCCTGCGGGAGGGTTGATGGTGGTAGAGGTATCGGTCTTAGGCGGAATGAAGTACACGCCAGCTGGAAGCATCGAGGTCCCCTCAGGCGAGACCCATGCATAAAGGAGGTCGTTCGTGGCCGTGACTGAAGCTGGATCGGTCAAATCTCCGGACGGGATCAGCACGCCGCCGACGGCGATGCAGAATTGGCGGAGGTGATTCACCGGATCCGTCGGGTCGTTGAGAATCAGCAGACGATAGCGGGAGTTATAGGAGATCCCCGAGCCAGCGGTGCCGCGGTTCATGAGAGCCATCGCGCGGACGGAGCGAATCGAAGAACCGACCATGCGCTGCCCAGCCGGCAGTCCGCCACCGTCACCGGTACTTAGCCCGAGGAACATCCCAGAAATAAGCAGGATGATGGTGATGACGAGCAGGAGCTCGATCAACGTGAAGCCGCGACTAGCCCGGCGCTTGGAGAGGAGCTCAGACATCACTGAATGGCGATAACGTCGGCGAGGTCGACTTCGGTCAGGCCACCCGCGGAGCCGAAGTCATTTCCAGCAATCGTGGTGTAGATGATTACGCGGGCAGGGATACCCGTGGTACCCAGCGCGGCCAGGTCATCCGGCCACACGCCAACAGGAGAGGTCACGCCCTTCAGATTGCTGGAGCCGTCGGTATCGAAAATAACTCGGATCTTGTTGTTACCGAAACGGTCAACGAGCTTGGAAGCCTCAGTCAGGTCGTTGCCAGAGAAACCCGGGTCTTCGAAATCATCGCGTGCGAAGGAGCAGAACTCCTCAGCGTTGCGGTTGAATTTAGCACGGTCGCCCGTCGGGCCACCGCCGAGCAAGACGCCCATCGCCGACTTCGCCGACATGGCCTTGATAAAGTTCGTTCCAATCGAGTCGGCCTCCAGCTTATGAAGCATGTCGGCGCCGGTGTCATATTTAACCGTGCCGATATTAGGATAGAAACCGTAGACCTGCTTGTAACGGGTCACCCCGTTAGCCCACTGCGAAAACGTCGACTGCGCCGTAGCGAGCTTCGCCTTCTTGCGAATACCGCCGATGGCGGGGAAAAGCACCCCCGCCAGAATGCCGATGATGGCGATGACGGTGAGAAGCTCGATGAGCGTGAAGCCTGGGCGACGACGGGAGGTCATGGAAAATCGGGGTGGATTGCGGGGAAAGACATCTTACCCCCGACCCTCGCAGGTTGAACAGTCAAAAAGGCCTTCCCCGACCCATTCTCCACCTGGCTTACCGGATGAAAATAAAGCAGGCTACCGCCAGCAAAGTGGGCCCCAAGGCCCAAAGGGCCAATTTCATCGGTGAAACCCCATCACCGAAATGAGAAGCCAGGATCGACTGGCCGGCCGGGTTCGGGGCGTTGGCAATCACTGTCAGTCCACCCCCAGCCAAGGCGCCCGCCATGACCGAATGGCGAAGCGCATCGGCAATCGGCCCAGAGGCGGATAATGCCGAGACCTGGGAAGCCAGATAGGTGATGGCCGCATTATCGTTGAAGGCGGTCAGGAAGGTCGCGACGGCAATCAGGGCCTTCTCATCAAGCCTGATCAACACCGGCGAGATCCACCATCCCTGCGTGCCCCCAAGCACGACCAACCCAGCCAGGAAGAAACCCACCAAGAGCGGGCCGCGCAGTTTGACCCGATCCTGCCACTGCGGGGTCGCGACCGTGAAAGCGAGGAAGACCAAGAAGCCTCCCATCATGAGAACGGGGTGATGACCGGCCAGCATGGCGACCGTCCATACCATCAGCAGCAGGTGCATGGAAGTAACCCACACTGGAATCGGCGCCGAGGGAGCGTCGTCTGCAGAAGGGCTCGCCCGCAAGGCCAGCAGCTCCTTCCGGAAGACCAGCAGGTAAGCCAGGTTGGAAAGCAAAATCGAGGCGATGGCGGCTTCCCCAAACTGACGAAATACATCCGCACTGCTCCAACCCCACTTCGCCGCGACCATCACAACCGGCGGCGCGGCGAAATTGGTCAAGGCACCCCCGACCGAGACATTGACGAACAACAAAGCCAAGGTCGCGTACTTGAGCCGTTCGGAAGGTTTCAACGCGTAGAACTGGGTCGAAAGTAACAGGGCGCCAATCGTCATCGCGGCAGGCTCCGTGATCAGCGAGCCGAACAACGGAGGCAAAGTCAGGATCACAAACCAACGTGCAACCGGCGTATCACCCAGCAGGCGGGCGACCGCGCCAACCAAGCGCGCGGCGAGGGCCATAATCGGACGGGCCGAAGCCAACGCCATGATGACGAAGACGAAAAGGGGTTCGATAAACTTGGAAGGGCCAACGGAGGCCACCCCCGCCTGCACGGCCGCATAATCACCCGACTCCACATAACGGCAGGCGAATTCCCAGCCCTTACCGGGCCACGCGATGAGTAAGCCGAACAGGACGAAGGTCCAAATGCCAAAGACCGCCTCGACCTCGCCGAGCAAATGCAGTAGCGCTGCCCGAAAATCTGAAGACTCTCCGCGGGCATTGACCGGCACCCTGCCCGCCTGCACGGCCTCGGCATGCGCCGTCTCCAAGCGATGCGCCGCCTGGGCGAACATCGGGGCGACAAACGCGTGGACGATGGCGAGGCCAAATACAATGCTCGCCGCAAACAAGAACGAATCCTTCTCAACAACGGCAACCAGCTGCGGCCAGAGTTCGGGCAGAGGGGACATGCCCCACCTCAGTCCATCCTTAGCAGGTTGGCAATCCTAGGCGAAAGGCTACTTGGCGGAAGGCGCGACGTCCGGGCGGGCGCCACCGAGGGCCTTCACGAGATCAACCTGCGCACCGAGGCGATCCAGACGCACGCGGGCGACGGCGACCTGCGATTCGGCGAGCAACCGACGTGCCGCAAGCAGTTCCATTGGGCCGGTCTGACCCTGCCGGGCACGCTCAGTAGCAATGCGGTAAGCCTCGTCGGCCGCCCGGGCGCGACGGGCGGCGGCGGCGGCCGAAGCCGCGGTCTCGCGGACGTCGACTAGCGCATCACGGACCTCGCGACAGGCGTTAAGGAAAGTCTTCTCATAGGCGGCGGCAGCCTGATGCTGCTCAGCCACGGCGCCTTCGACTCGCGCCGCACCACGACCGAAGTCCAACAAGGGATAACGGAGATCGACACCCAGCGATGAGGTCGCGGTCGTACCATCGAACAAGGTGTTGAGCTCGCGGCTCTCCGAGCCGATTGCACCGGTCAAGCTGAAGCTCGGGAAACGCGCGGCCTTAACATAACCGATACGTGCATTGGCAGCGACGAGCGCCTGCTCCGCCGCGACGACATCGGGTCGCTGGCTCAGGAGATCGGCAGGTAGGCCAGGCGCTACGGGCGCCGGGAGGCGAAGGCCATCGATCCGACGTACAGCGACGGATAGCGCGGGCTGACCCGTCAAAGTGCCAAGCAGGTGCTCGGCGGCGGAACGTGTCCGACGGGCATCAGCCAGCGCGGCGATGGCGGCGGAACGCGCGACCTCGGCCTGGGCGACCTCATTAGGACCGGCTGCTCCGACCGCAGCCCGCTTAGCGATAATGCCAGCCTCGTCGTCACGGGCGGCGAAGACTTCCTGCGCGGCCAGCGACTGCGCGTCGGCTGAGCGCAGGGCGGCATAGGCGCGCACGACGGCGGCGCCGACGGAAAGCTCGACCATTCGCCTCGACTCGCGCGCACCCAGAAGCTGAGCCCGGGCGCCTTCCTCAGCTCGGCGAATCTTACCCCAGAAATCGAGTTCGAAAGACGTACTGAGCCCGCCACGCGCGCTGCTGCGGTGCCGACCAGTCGAGGAAAGATTCTGATTATAGGCTCCCTCGCTGAGTTTACTCGAGCTGACCCCGCCGACGGCGTCAACCTGCGGCAAAGCAGCACCTTCGGTCTCACCGAGGACGGCGGCGGCTTGCTCCACCCGGGCCACGGCGATGCGGAGGTCGGCATTGGCGACCAAGGCCTTCGTCACCATCGCATCAAGCTCAGGGTCGCCGAGGGACTTCCACCATTCGGGGCGGATAGCGGCGCCTCCTTTACCTGCCTCAGGGAAGACCTCCGCCTTGGGCAACTCGGGCCGGACGTAATCAGGTCCGAGGGCACAACCACCGAGGAGGCTGAAGCAGAGAAGAAAGAAAATAGGGCGGGCAATCATGGCTGGACGGCGACCTTGTCCTTTCGACCAGAAAGGAGATGGAAGAACCAAGGGATGAACAAAGTGGCGACGAAGGTGTCGAGCAGCATGCCGCCAAGCACACCGGTGCCCATCGACTGGCGCGCCGCAGCGCCCGCGCCGCTGGCAAAGGCCAGCGGGACGACGCCGAGCACGAAGGCCATCGAGGTCATGACGAGCGGACGGATACGCATGCGAGCGGCCTCGACGGCCGCGTCGGCGGCGGAGCGACCCGCACGCCGCGCGGTCTCTGCAAACTCGACGATCAAAATGGCGTTCTTTGCCGCGAGGCCGATGAGCGTGACGAGTCCGATCTGGAAGTAGATGTCGTTCGGCATACCGCGCACGAGGATGGCGAGTAAGGCGCCAAGCAGTGCGAACGGCACGGTGAGCAGGACGCCCAAGGGCAGCGCGAGGTCTTCGTAGAGGGCTGCGAGGATCAGGAACACCATGAGAAGTGCCAGAAGGAAGGCCGGCAAGGCCGACGTCGCCGCGCGCTTTTCCTGCAAGGCCTGCGCAGTCCAGTCGATGCCATAGCCGACGGGCATAATGTCCTCGGCAATCTCCTCGACCAGCGCGATGGCCTGTCCGGAACTCACGCCAGGTGCCGGGGAACAGATCAGGCGGGCGGCCAGGAATCCCATGTGCCGCTCGAGCTGCTCCGGCCCGGAAGAGGGCTTGAACTTCACGAAGCTGGAGAGCGGAACCATCTCGCCGTTCCCGGCTCGGACGTGCACGCGGCCGGCGGCGGCGGGATCCATACGGTCGGCAGCTTCCGACTGGACGAGTACGCGATAAGTGCGACCGCCGAGGGTGAAGTCGTTAGCGTAGACGACGCCGATCGTCGCCTGCAGGGCCTCATGAAGGTCCGGCAGCGTCACCCCAAGCGCCGCAGCGCGAACCTCGTCAACCTCGGCGAGGAACTGCGGCACGGCCGGGCGCATGAAGACACGGATGCCCGTGAGCTCAGGGCGCGCGCGCAAGGCGGCCTCAAGCTTCTCGATGTTCGCCGCAAGTCGTGCGGGATCGTCGTCTTCCTTGGCCTGGAGATAGAACTCGAAACCGCCGGCGCTACCGATGCCACGGATGGCGGGCGGATTTACCACGAGGCACATGCCGTCGGGTTGAGACATGCCGATGGCGTTGAGCTGGCGGGCAAGGGCCTCGCCGCCGGGCGGACGGGTCCCGAAATCCTTCAGCGGGAGGAAGATCGTACCGGAGTTGGTGCGTTCACCACCGCCGAGTAGGTCGAAGCCGCTGATGGCGAAGGTATGGCGGATGGCAGGATTATCGCGCAGCTTCGGCGTGAGGCCGTCCATGAAGATCTTGGTGCGGTTGATACCGGCACCATCGGGCAGAGCGACCATCGCAAGCAGGTAGCCCTGGTCCTCGGAAGGCAGGAAGCTGCGCGGGATCTTCACCAAGAGGGCGACATTCAAGAGCGCGATGGCGAGGAACGCTCCCGCCGCCGAACGCGGATGGTCGAGCAACCAGCGGACCGTGCGCCCGTGCCACGCGGCAACCGCTGCGAAACCGCGGCCGAAGGACTCGGAGAAACGCGCCATCAGACCCACGGGCGGGCCGGGAACGTGAGGCCTGAGTAGCAGGGCGCAGAGCGTCGGAGTCAGCGTAAGGGCGACAAAGCCGGAGAGGATCACGGACAGCGCCACGGTCACGGCGAACTGGCGGTAGAGCACGCCCGCGATGCCACCGAGGAACGCGACCGGCAAGAAGACGCAAACCAAGACGCAGACGATGGCGACGATCGCGCCGGCGACCTCACGTACGGATTCCTTCGCGGCTTCAAAGGGGCTCAGCCCTTGCTCGCGCATGAGCCGCTCGGTGTTCTCGAGCACGACGATGGCGTCGTCGACGACGATGCCGATGGCGATCACCATGGCGAAGAGGGTCAGGATGTTGATGCCATAGCCCATGACCCAGAGCCCGGCGCACGCGCCGATAAGCGAGACCGGCACCGCGATCATGGGGATGAGCGTGGCGCGCCAAGAGCCAAGGAAGAGGAAGACGACAATCGCGACGAGGAAGGCAGCCTCGAGGAGCGTGCTGCGCACCTCGCCGATGGCGGAACGGACGAAGCGGGTCGTGTCGAAAGGGATACTATACTCGACATCCGGCGGGAACTGCTTGGTCAACACATCCAACCGGGCGCGGATGCGGTCGGCGGTCTCCAGCGCGTTAGAACCGGTCTGCAGGAAGACGCGGATACCGGCGACTGGTTTGCCGTCGAGCATGCTGAGCTGCTCGTAACTCTGGGAGCCAAGCTCGACGCGGGCCACGTCGCGTAAACGCAGGACACCATCGGCGCCGGAAGACCGGAGTACGATGTCGCCGAACTGCTCGGGCGACGCGAGACGCCCGCGGGCGATGACGGGCACAACGAAGGCCGCGTCAACGGAAGGTTCCTGGCCGAGCCGGCCGACGGCATACTGAGTATTAGTGGCGCGGATCGCGCGCACGACCTCGGCTGAGGTCACGCCAAGCGCGGCCATGCGGTCCGGTCGCAACCAGACGCGCATTGCGTAGTCGCGGGCGCCGAACACGCCGGCGTCGCCCACGCCCGGGAGGCGCTTGAGCTCCTCGACCACAACGGAGGAGGCGAAGTTACTCAGGAAGACGGAATCACGCGTGGCCTTGGGGGAGACGATCGACACCGACATCAGGATGTCGTTCGAGCGCTTCTTAGTGATGACGCCGAGGCGGCGGACTTCCTCAGGCAGGCGCGGCTCGGCGAGCTTAACGCGGTTGGCCACGAGGATCGTGGCCATGTCGGGGTCGACACCATTCTCAAAGGTGACAGTGATGCTCAGGGCGCCACTCGAAGAAGCGTTGGAGGAATAATACAACAGGCCTTCGACGCCGTTAATCTGCTCCTCGAGGGGAGCGGCGACGTTATTGACCAGCGCCTCGGGCGACGCACCGGGGTAGCTCGCCACGACTGTCACGGTCGGCGGCGCAATCTGCGGGTACTGCGACAGCGGTAGGTTCAGCAGCGCGAGGCCGCCGATCAGGACGATGATAATCGAGAGGACGGCGGAGAAAATCGGCCGCCGGATGAAGAAGTCCCAGCCCATTTATTTCTTGGCTGGAGCGACGACGACCGGGGCACCCGGACGCAGCTTATGCAGCTGATTGAGGATGACGCGATCCCCGGGACGGAGTCCGGAAAGGATGACAATGTCGGCACCCTGCGCCTCACCGAGCACGACGGGACGGGCTTCGGCGCGATTACCCGCGCCGACGACGAAGACGGAACGACCCGAAGGAGCTTGAACAAGGGCGAGCTGCGGCACGAGGTAGGCGTCCTTGGCCTTACCACCGGTCACGCGCACGCGGACAAACTGGCCGGCGAGCAAGCCGCCGTCGGCATTCGGAAATAGGGCGCGGAACTGCACCGTGCCGAGACGCGTGTCGACCTGGGTAGAAGCGAAGTCGACCTTACCGCGGACTGGATAGACGGAACCATTAGGCAGCAGCAACGCGACCTCGGCGCCCTGGGCGGCCTTGGCACCGCCCACGAACAGGCGATGGAAATCATCTTCGGACAGGCCGAAGCGAGCCCAGACTTCGTCGGCACTGACGATGGTGGTGAGTAGCCCGTCCGGACCGGTGGGGATCACGAGGGCCCCTTCGGTGCGCAGCCGGCGACCGGCGATGCCGGCGACGGGCGAACGCACCTCGCAATAACCGAGGTCGAGCAGAGCGAGGCTAGCCTTGGCGGCAGCGGCGTCGCGGGCGCCCTTGGCAGCCGCGTCTAAGGCCAGCGCATCGTCAGCTTCCTTGCGGCTAGCGGCCTTCTGCTTGAAGAGGGCCGCTTGGCGAACGGCTTCATCAGACGCCTGCTGGGCACGCGCAGTCTCCTGGGCAAGCTGTGCCACGGCCAGAGCATGTGCGGCGGCATAAGGGGCGGGATCAATACGGAAAAGGAGTTCGCCGGCACGCACCTTAGCGCCTTCGGCATAATTGACCGTCTGGAGGATGCCCGTAACACGGGCGCGGACTTCCACCTCGCGCACACCTTCGACCTGGGCCGGCGCTATTGCCGTCTGGGCCAAGTCGGCTGGAGTGACCGACAAGACGGACACCGGGAGCGGAGCGGAAGGCGGCATGGCCGGCTCCTGACGGCAACCGACTCCCGATAGCACAACCGCGAGGAGAAGACCCTCGACAAGGCGAGATTTACATACAGACATGTATGTAAATCTATTTGCCCTACCATGGCTCGCAAGACCAAAGCAGAGGCGGCCCTCACCCGTGACCGAATCGTTGCCTGCGCCCGACAGGTTTTCAGTCGCGAAGGGGTCACGAACACGTCCTTGGAAACGGTCGCCAAGGAGGCTGGCGTCACCCGCGGGGCGGTCTACTGGCACTTCCGCGACAAGGCCGACCTTTTCATGGCGGTGCGACAGCAGACGGGGACGCTGCTGCGGTTCGACGACTTCCGGACGGGGGACGCCCTGGAACGACTCGAGTCCGGCCTGCAGGCGGCCCTTGATCGCCTGCGCACCGACCGGCAGGCGCTTGAGACCTACGAGGTCATGCTCTGGAAATGCGAATACGTCGGCGCCTTCGCCGGCGTGCGCAAAGACCTGATGTCGGCCAGCTCGCTCTTCCTGACCGAAGTGACGGAACTCTACGATGAGGCGGTTCGGATGAAACAGGCACCCGCCAATCTCGACCCGGCCTTAGCCGCCCGCGAGACACTGTGTTTTTACGCCGGATTGCTTAAACTGTGGCTGGCCGATGAAAATGGGGTGACGGTCCGTGCCGAGGTTCGCCAGCTGATCGCGCAACACGTCGCCAGGCGACGCCTGCAGAAGGCAGTTTGACTGCCTTCGCGATGCGGGCTATCACTAAGGCGTGAAGGCCCTCCCCGCGCTGCTTGGCCTGCTCCTACTCGGGATGACCCCGGCGCGAGCCGCGGACCCGCACGCACCTGACACGTTACCGATTATCTACGATCAGCCGGGCTCGAAATACATCCTTCGTATCGATAACCGTCGCTACCAGCTAGCCTACGTGACGAAGGAACGCGTGGTCGCCCTAATGTCGGCCGCCAACTACCCGGGCACGAAACTGCGCTTCGACGAGTTCAAGCGCTCGCTCGAAGACAAGGCGAGGGCCGAGATGCTCGTCGACCGTGCGCAGTCCAACGCCACCCGTGATTCAGACCGCGTGGCTCACCTCCTCAGTAGCCTCGAAGCGCTCCGCTCTCAGCTTGCGCTACTCCGCTCCCAGCCGAACATCGACGTCCAGGAACTCCAGTTCCTCCAGGAACAGATTCGCAGCACCTCCGCGTCGCTCGCTTCCGCCGAAGACATGGAAGCAAAAGCCCAGTCGAACCTCGAGAGGACTAAGTCGTCCACGGAGTCGGCGTTTCAGCGCGTCGACAAGGCCCGCGAGGACTACGTCGCCGCCCTCGACGCATACGAGAAGCCGCTTGCCGCGATCCGCACCATCGCCCTGACGCTCGGCGGCGCCCTCTGAATTTCCAAGCCATGAAGACCCCGCTCTCGCCCGCCTCTACTCTGGCTGGCCGACGAAAGCGGCCAGGCGATCCGCCAGAAGGCAGTTTGACTGCCTTCGC
>Ga0114977_10001249_pt1 | contig 16547 bp, 12 predicted proteins | sample S_130805_MF_Meta_FD_87026 | JGI IMG/M metagenome (GOLD analysis project Ga0114977, IMG submission 87026) | Freshwater microbial communities from Lake Simoncouche, Canada to study carbon cycling - S_130805_MF_MetaG | ecosystem: Environmental > Aquatic > Freshwater > Lake | place: Lake...
AATTTATTCGTGGATGGGATAATGGAAGAGGAATTGACGCTGGACGTGTTTTTGGTAGCAATCAGACCGATGCAATGCAACCAATAACTGGATCAATTGTAACACAGTGCGCAAACGGGAATGAGCTGGGAGCATTTGGAGTTGGGTCAAATATTGACGGTGGTTTTAATGGATCTGGACAACCAAACGATACAATAACTTTTGATTCTGGAAAAGTTACAAGAACAGCTTCGGAAACTCGTCCTCGTAACGTAGCACTATTACCATGTATTAAAGCAGTAAGAACTGTTACAGGAATTACAAATGCATTAAATTTTATTCCAAAACCAGCAATTGCATCTGATAAACAAATTTTAGCTTATGATACTAGTACCAGTACATGGGGTGCTAGTAGTTTATCTAGCGTTGGATTTGATTGTTTGATGGCTGGAGATGGATATCAAAAACTTCCGAGTGGTTTAATTATTCAGTGGAAATCTGGTACAAATTTAACTGTTGCATCACTCAATGCTGGATCTCAAACATTGACTTGGCCTATTCCATTCCCAACTCAATGCTTAAGAGCTATTGCATTTTCGGAATATGTGTCTGGAGCTAGATTATTTTCTAGTGTAATATCCAAATCTACTACTCAAGTTATTGTACAATTGACTAATGTTGGATCTAGTAATGGTACAGAGACTCCAATGGCTATTGGAATTGGATTTTAAAAATTCTAGTGCGGTAAGCTTTTGTGTTTGATTTTCGTTAATTTACGAGATACAATATCCGAATGCCTGTAATTCTTGATCACGATTCACACATCTACACCAACACCGAAACTGGTGAACAATACACTTCTGTAACAACATTTATCGGAGCTTATAAAAAGCCTTTTGATAAAGACAAATGGAGTAAAGTTGTAGCTGATAGAGAAGGAACTACACAAGAACAAATTCTAAATAAATGGAGCGAGATCACAACCACTGCACAAAATCGAGGAACTAATGTTCACTTGGTGATGGAAAACTATATCAAAACTAATAAAATTCAAAAAGGTTTTGAAGAACTGGTGGATTCTTTTGTTAAAAAAACCACAGGAATTATTAATCCGAATTCTAAAATTTTGAGCGAGGAGCTACTGTATTCTCATGAATATAAACTAGCAGGAATGTCGGATCTTATTGTTGAAAACGGAAATATTTTTTATGTTTTAGATTTTAAAACAAATAAGAAATACAATTTTGTTAATAAGTACAACGAATACTTTTTCGAGCCGATTGATTATCTTCAACAATGTGAATTCAACACATATACAATCCAGCTTTCTATTTATGCATGGATGCACGAACAATTAACAGGCAAGAAATGTGGTGGAATAAAGGTATTTTATCTCAGAGAATTTAAAGATAAAACATTCTGGCAGGAAATTCCAAGTCCATATATGAAATCATCTGTTTTGGATCTTTTGAATCATAAAAAAATAAAAGAAAATCTATAACTCTTGTTGAAAATTAATAAATAAAGGTTAAACTAATAAGAATGAAAACCTCTATTTTTTAATTTAATGCAGCAAGAAATTATCAATAAATACGGGAAAGAAGTTGTTCAAAACTTCTGGATTTTTATCGAAAGTTTAAAGTTCGATAGCAAAAAGCAAGACTCTTCCACAGTTAGATCTTCTATTCTGAAGAAGATTTCTCCTTCTACTGCGGAAAAATATAAAGATCTTGGTGATGAGCTAGCTTTTTCTTTGTATAGACAAGTTTATTACGACAAGAAGAATAGTTATTTGTATGCCTCTTTTGAGGCGGTATCAAAAGGTAATGAATTTTACGAAAAATGCTGGGAAACACCAGCATTAATTGATCCTTTAGTGGAAGGACTAGATCAATTTAATAATTTCAGTACGATACTACCCACCGAAGACGATTATTTCAACATTATTATCCCATCACCAGAAGAAGTATGGGAAGATTTCGAGAATTATGATGATTATCATGAATCTATCGGAAATAAAAAGAGGGAAAAGAAGCACAAAGATTCGAATTCCCAAGAATAACCTTGATCATAGAAAAGATTTAGTTTATTCTTCTTAAATGGAAGAGAACTCTGAAGAGCAGCCAAAGAAACGCAAGAAATACGTAACACAAAAGGGAATTGAGTTGGATAATTTGCTCACAGCAGCAAAAGAATATAAGTTTAGTTATAAACCAACTACAATTAACCTAAAGAATGCTGCTGAAGTGGCAGAGGTTACACAAGATTCTTGTGTTTATCCCAATCTTTATTTCGACAATGATGAAACCTGTGTAGGCTGTAAACTATACGAACATTGTAATTGTAAATTGAAGAATTTAGGTAAGACGAGAAAGAAAAAGGATTAGAAATTACAAATTCCAGCTTGTGTTTGTCCTTTTAAGGCACACATATCAGATCTAACATATGGCACATTGTTATCTTTGTGCCATTTTGTTGGCATATATGTCTTTAAAACTACTTGTTGAAATTTACAATTTATTTTAGGTACAAATTTAGCAAATTTCTGATTTGTATAATAACGGAAGCTTAATTCATTCCAAAAAGAAACATGCATTGGATCACAAAAAGCTCCCCTTCCATCTGTGGAGGGGACATCTACTAATAACCATCCAGCAGGAACCAAAGCTTTGTAACAATTATTAATAAATTCTATTGCTGGAATTCCAGATTGTAAATTACAAAGTTCGTCTGTGATATGTATACATCCAATACTATTTTCTTTTAATGTTAAATCACCTTCTGATGTTTTGACCATCGGAAGCTTCTCTCTTCTGCACCATTCGGCAACTAATTTTCTTAAATATTTGTCTCGATTGTTTGCTTGTTCTTTTTGAACCAGAGACATATTCTTGAGCCAAGAATTTGTTCCGTATACGTAATATTTATATAGTGGTTCTTTTATTTGAATAAATTCGGTTCCTTGTAGATAGGTTCTGATAATTAGATCATGATCATCTCCAACCATCATGGCTTTATCGTGTCCACCAGCCGATTCATAGGCTTTTCGCGTCCATACCCTAACATGGTCTGGAGCAAAAAATATTTCCGATAAAGACCTAGGCATGATTTCAAATGTACTATTGATATCATGACCATTCCATTGATAATATTGCCACCCAAAATTCTTATTAAATTTGACGGGGTAGTTGTCATTTCTGATTATAACATTATCAGAATATAAAAATGCATTCTCAACACCAAACAATGCATTTTTTATAGTAATAAGAGATCCCTCGATTAGTTCATCATCATGATCTAATTCTATAAATACATCTCCAGTACATTTACCACAAGCAAAATTCTTCAACCCACCAATTGTTTTCAAATCTTGGGGAGCATCATATACCTTAACCCAAGAATTATTTTTAATTTCATTCTGTATTTGTACTCCATTATTTGGAACTAACACCCATTCAACATTTAATCTACAATCGTTATCGATTTGATTTTTGATTGATTCAAATGGTCTATGTAGCCATTCGGTATTATTTGTCGGAGTGAAGATTGAAAGTTTCATGTATTTAATTTTTATTAATTTTCCAAGAATATTGTGATTTTAAATTTTCTAAATTAATATTCATATCACTACAAAATTCATCCACAGCTCGTCTAACTTCTTGATGGTGGTAATCGTGTCCTGCAATAACTCCATTATTTTTAACTTTTGGATACCATGTCTTGATATCAATCAAAACATCTTCATAATTGTGACTGGCATCAATAAAAACAAAATCAATACTATTATCTTCGAAATTCTCTGAGGATTCCACAGATTTCATTCTCATGGGATGTATAACGGTCTTTACAGGATCTACGTTTTCCAAAAAACATTCATATAATGTATTATTAACTTTCTCCATGCAATCATAAGCTCTTGGATTACTATCATTTGTTTCACCAGTCCAAGGATCGACACAATAAAATTTAATATTCTTTTTGGAATTGATAATTTCAACACCCATGTATGCTGCACTTTGTCCTTTCCACGTACCAACTTCCACAAAAGTTGCATCATCAAATTTATTAACCATTTCGGTATAAAGTTGTTCAAAAGTCATCCAGCCGTGTACTCTTTTGTAAAAATGGTTCATAGAAATTATTTAGTTCTTATGTATGGACTGCCAATATTTTTGGGATATGAATCCAACTGAACATTTTTCCTAATTTCTCGTAGGTATATCCATCATTGCAATATCCATCGATTCCTGTTTTTTGTATCCATCCACATTTTTTCATAGAATTTACTTTAACCATTATTTGTAAAGTATCGATATTTCTATAAACCGGAGGAACCCCTGTAACTATGGCAGGAACATTTCCAAAATGTTCTGGAAGCGGACCACAATGAAGAATATTACAGATTGAAAAATGTTTATCTGGATTGTCTTGTAGTATTTTAACATGCTCCATTACAAAATCTGGATACAAAATATTATCATCGTCTAAATGAACCACATAATCAAAATCTGATGTAATAAAATTATCCAACAGATATTGTCTAACACCAGCACCGAAATTATTGGTATTTTTTTCTAATTGAATATATTTTATGTTATTCCAATTATTTTGTTTTGTATAATTATTGAATTCGATTTCTTTCGCCAGATCAATTCCATCATGACATATAAAATGCGAAATATTATCAATTCCGTATGTTTGATATTGCACCGTTCTTATACACGTATCAAGAACACCAATGGATCTTTTGTAAGTTGGTGTGAGGATTGCTACTTTAGATTTCAACCTAAATACTTATTATGCACGAAACATTAAGCAAACATTTTATGGGGCATATCGATAGTGTTCAGCAGAAAGATGGACATTGCCACATTAAAGGATGGGTGGTGAATAATTCTGGCAAAGAAACGTCAATAGTAACCAGCGGAATGTTTCACATTGAACGAGAAGAACGAGCAGACGTAGCATCATTCTACAAATCTACAGAAGAAAAATATTTAAATTCTGGATTTAATTTAATTTTAAACAGTGACGAAGAATTTATTCCTATTCTAATTAATGATGAATTGGTATTTAAAATAAAAAATGAATTGACTGATAAAATATTAAAACCAAATCTAAAAACCAAACCAGAACTTATTGTTGTGGATAATTTTTATAGTGATCCCGATGCAGTTCGTAAATTTGCCATGTGCCAAGAGTTTGTTGCTCAAGAACAATATCATAAAGGAAAACGAACAGTTAAATCTTTTATTCCTTCTTGGATCAAAGGAGAATTCGAAAAATATCTAACAAGACCAATCAAAGAATTCGTGGGTGCAACTGGTGTGTTTCAATATTGCATAGCCAAAGATCAAGTAGTGTACCATTATGATATGCAAGAATATGCCGCAATGGTTTATTTGAGTCCAAATGCTCCTTTAGAAACAGGAACATCTACTTTCCGCAGTAAAATTAATGGAATGACACATGCGGCAACCGAAGAAGAAGCATTAAAAAGAAATATGTCTATGATTGATTTGAATGCACAGTCTTTTAATGGGAATAATTTCTATGATAAAACCAACATGGAAATGATGGATAGTGTGGCAAATGTATATAACAGAATGGTGATATTCAATGCTCGTGCATTACATGCTGCTTCTGGCTATTATGGAACAAATATGGAAAACGGTAGATTGTTCCATCTTTTCTTTTTTAATTAAAAAAATTCCCCAGCTAATTTTCACTAGCTGGGGAATTCAAAACTATTTTTTAGGTTTTAGCCTAAAATTGTAATTCTATATTGATCAGTCGAGGGAACTTCGGTGAAGCTTACGTCTACTGAACTTACAGTTGTAACAACCAACGAAGGTATTACTACTTCTTTAGTTCCTAGATCTCTCACAGAAATCACTACGTCATCAGTTCCTAGACTGTGGATCACAGTAAATACTGAACTTAATGCATTTCCAATAGTCTCAGAGTATTTTAGATACTGTACACCAGCATCTCCTTGATATCCTTGAGGCCCGAAATCACCTTGGAAACCTTGAGGTCCATCATTACCTTGGAAACCTTGATCACCTTGGAAACCTTTTTCTCCTTGGAAACCTTGGTCGCCTTGGAAACCTTTATCACCTTGTGGTCCTTGATCACCTTGGAAACCTTTTTCTCCTTGGAAACCTTGAGATCCAGTGCTTCCAGTATTTCCTTGGAAACCTTGGAATCCTTGATAACCTTGCCCGACATAACCGCCATCAAGACCTTGTGCGCCTTGGAAACCTTGTACTCCGTTAGCACCTTGTGCTCCATCAGCACCTTGATGTCCTTGATAGCCTTGGAATCCAGCACCACCGGGAGTACCGGGATCACCTTGTTCGCCTTGGAAACCTTGAGGTCCGTCAAATCCTTGAAACCCTGTGTCTCCTTTATCACCTTGAAATCCTTGAGGTCCGTCAAAACCCTGCGGTCCTTGGTCACCTTGAAATCCTTGGTCACCTTGGAATCCTTGATCCCCTTGAAATCCTTGAACCCCATCATTACCTTGGAAACCTTGATCTCCTTGAAAACCTTGATCTCCTTGAAAACCTTGAACCCCATCATTACCTTGGAAACCTTGGTCACCTTGTGGTCCTTGATCACCTTGAAATCCTTGATCACCTTGAAATCCTTGATCGCCTTGGAAACCTTGTGCTCCGTCAGAACCTTGTGAACCTTGTGATCCATTTGAACCAGAAGCAAAAAGTGCCCAATAAGTTGGTGAAGTAGCAGGATTATGTCCGTTATTTGCGGTTAATGAAATATAAGTACTTCCCGACAAAGTTACGAGATCACTACCAGAATAAGAGGATAGAGTATTCCATGCACCTTGAAATGTTTTGCTGAGATCAATTTTTCCATATACAGTTCCAGAAGCAGAAATATCACCAGAAACGGTAAATTCCACATTTGGAGTTATGGTCTTAACACCAACCCAACCGGGACGACTTGCGGCACCATCAACCCAAAGACTTACGGAAGATTCATGATCATAAAAAGCAGCAATTGCTTGATCTCCTTCTTGTGAAACAACTAAAGCTGGACCAGTTCCAGTATTGGAAACACTTAATGCACTAGTTGTAGAGAAAATTGTGTTTGTGAAAAATGCACTACCAGTTGCGCTGATAGTTCCATAAATTAATACGTCTCCATCTACTTGTAGTTTATATGCTGGATTTGGAGCAGTAGTACCAATTCCGAGAACTCCACCAATAGTAGCACTATTAGTTACATTTAATGTATTGAACGAAGGATCTGTTGGAGTAATCCAAGTTGATCCACTGTTAGATTGGACTGTGCTATACACAGAATCCCAATTTCCAGATGCACTCTTTAAAGTAGAAACATCTGGAATATTTGAAGAACCTTTTACGGTTAGATTATTTACAGTAATTCCAGACACTGCTGTCATGGAATTGAACACCGTAATGTCTTGAAGTATTTTTATTGAAGGCATAGGAATGATGGTTAAGAGATGATAACAACTCTATAACTATTTATCCCAATTACACTTCCAAAATTAATAATGGTGTTATTTAAATCTAAATTTTGCATAAATGGATGTACTACTTCATTTGTAGACATATCATATACTTGAACTATAGTATTTAAACTATTAAAATTGTGTGTTAATGTATATGTATCATTCATTCCATCACCAATAACATACCATTTTTTATTGATCATATTAGAGGAATAAATGTTCCCGCTAACATGCACATCATCATTGATTGTTAATTCGCCATTCATCGTACCACCATTGGCATATTGAACGGAATTTGTTCCACCACCGCCTTCCATAGCTCGTAGACCTTCTCTACGAGCTATTTTTTCTGCTATTTCTATGAAGCTCTTTTTATAATTACTTGTGTAACTTTCAAAGAATTTTTGAATTTGTTTATCCTTGCCATCATTTAACAGAAGTTGGCGGAAAAGCTCCTCTGTATTTTCTTTAATTAATTTACTAATTAAACCAGACTTAGATTCTTTTTGAATTAATTTTTTAAGTTCTCGTGTTACTGGATCTGATTCTTGTGATTCTTGTTTTTTCGGATCAATAATTATTAAATTCTCTTTAACAACTTTTTTATTTTGTTGTGCGATAGGTTTACTTTTCTCAAGAATTACAGAATTTTTTCTATTAAATGAATTTTTATTGATCTTAACAACATTTTCATTTGTTAAATGAAATAAGATATTCTTATATAAAATATTCTCAATTGTTACATCTAATTCCACCAAGGGTAAACCATTTTTTTCGTCTTTTTTCTCTTTAATTATTTGATAGTTTTTTGTTTTAATTTCAAAAACATCAAAATATACTTCATCTATCGAATCAAAGCCTAGCAGATTTACTCCTTCATGAGTAAATTGACAATTTTTAATTTCCTGCCCTTCTAAGCACACTCTCATTTGTCAATATTTATAGTTAATAGACACATTTTCTACTAAATATTGCCATGCAGATTGAGATTAATAAACAGCCATTATACGGAACTGTATATTGGGATGGAAGTGATTTCGTTTATACCCCAAATCAGGGGTTTTCTGGAAATGATTTCTACATTTACACTAAAAATGATAATGGTAAAATTTCAACACATACAAATTATGTAAATCCAACAAATACAGTGCCAATTGCATTAAATCCTGTATTATCCGCCGATGCTTATACAACAAACCAATATTCGTTATCTGATTTAGTTTACGATAATACATTACCTTTCGGAAATTTAACCATATCAGATTTAAGCAAACCTCTCAATGGAAATGCATATACAGATGGTTCGAAAATTTATTATAAATCAAATACACAAAATTCTTTGGAATATTTGAATTTTAAAATAACAGACAAGCAATTTACAATTAACGGAAGTTTAACATTATCCATAACAAATGGAATAATTCCTTCCACACCGGGAACTAATGCAGACGGAAGGTTGATTTCATTGAGTTCTCAAATGACTTTTGTTAGTTACCACAGCGGTAATTGGGAAAGTATGTATAATACTTTATGCAGCAATTCTGCCGATTGGGATGGATTGGATGCTTCGAGATATATTCAGATGTCAAATGAAGTTGAATCGATGTCATCTGATTTAAATTCGATATTTCTCTATAAAGATGAATATGACAGTGTGGTGACAATAGTTTCTTCATATTCGGCAGATTGGAATTCTGTTTATACCCATGTAAATGATATTTCTTCGCTGGTTTCCAATAACTCTGCGGATTGGGAAAGTACTTACGAAACTGTAACTAGTTACAAAAGCATCTGGGATGGTTTAAGTTCTGGAATCGACAGTTTATCTAGCGAAATGATGGAATTAAATGATGAAATTAATTCCACAGTAACTACATTATCATTATCTTCTTTTTGGGACAGTCTTACAATCAACAATATTCTAACAACAAATGCTGTAGATTGGAATACGGTATATGATTTCCTAATTCTAAATTATAAAAAGAATAATTGGGACGACACTTACACAGCAACACAACAATTTTCCACATTTTTTGTAAATTCTAAAAATAAATTTGATTCTACGGATTCAACAGTCGCAGCAAATCATATATATTGGAGTGATAAATTAGCTTCTTCTATTTTATCTGCTCATTCAGCAAATTGGGATTCGGTATATTCTTTTATTAATACTGTATCGGGAACTTGGGTGTCATTATCTTATGAAAGCTTCTTCAATATAGTCTCCACAGGATCTGCGAATTGGAATAGTATATATTCAACAGTTTCTTCTAGTTCAGCGAATTGGGTTGCTGGTGATATTTTATTAGCTCCTCTGTCTTCTTATTTCCTAACTGGCGGACCCACAGTTAATCTAACCACAAATGATTTAACTGTATATGGCGATACTTATATCAAAGGAAATTTAAGCGCATTTGGTCCAAAAGTTGTAATTAACACTGATGTTTATACGGCAAGTTCTTTTCAAATTAATAATACAGGAACTAATAATGCATTAATTGTAGATAAAGTTGGTTATAATGCCGTTGGTAATTTTCTTAAAGATTCAAAATCCATACTCTATGTAGGATCGGACTTCAAAACGGGCATTAATACATCCACACCAAACACAGACTTAACAGTTGTTGGTGATATACGAGCCAGTGGATATGTTTATCCATTATATTTTGAGCCCATGAATGTTTTTGCTGCCAACTCAGCAAAATATGAAGGAGCCTATACATACACAAGTACAAATTCTGCTACTATTAATGCATTAACGGCATCTAAAATAGCATATGATAATGTTAATTTATTCATATCCAATAGTTCTTCTCAAATAGATTCAGCGATTCTCAATAAATCAAAATATGATTCGATGTATACCACGGTATCATCACAATCTGCGAAAAATGATACTTCGAATAATTTTATTTCCATAAGTGGATATAATATTGATAAAGATCCATTCTATCGTTTAAGTGCTGCGAATTATGATTTTTTGGTTTCTTATGTACAAAATACATCTGCGGCATCTTTAACAGGATTTCAATTATCTCATGTATTTTCAACTAATAAAGTAATAACAAATCAATCGGCATATATTATTATTCCCGAAGATTTCAGGATAAAATCATGGTATGTTTATTCACAAACATCAACAAATGTTATAATTGATGTTTTGAGTGGTACTTTTGATTCATATCCTACAATGATTTCTTTGGTAGGTAATAATTATCCCGCATTAGATACATTTTTCCATCCCAATAAAAATTATGCTGATAATCTACAAGGGCATTGGATTACAGATATAACAAAAGGATCTATATTACAATTTAACATGACAAATAACACTTCTTCGAGCGCAATAATGATCGCTCTTAATGTCGATAAACTCTAAATAATCTTATGCAAGTTATAATCAAAAGAAAGCCTTTGTATGGTGATGTGTATTGGGACGGAAATGATTTCGTCTACACTCCACATACTGGGTTTGTTGGTAAAGATTCTTATATCTACACAATTATAGAAACAGATGGATCTAGTAGGACTCTGACAAATTATGTAGATACTACAAATGCCGCCCCCGTGGCTGGTAATATTTCTTTAACTGGAAATGCATATGATATCATCAGCATTGATGTTACTTCTTATGTAACAGATCCAGATGCAATTATTTTTCCATTGACTATAACTAGCGTAACAAATGGTTTGTTTGGAAATGTTACGTTTGATAAAAATATGTTATATTACCAATCAAGGGGATATAACATAACGGATTCTTTTACTTATACAATTTCTGATGGACAATATTCATCCACGGCCAGTATTCATATTACTACTGTGAATGGAATTGGTATAAACATACCAAATTTCATATATGAAAGATTAATAATTTTAGAAAGCGACATGACAGATGTCGCTGCCCATACAGCAAATTGGGAATCTTCATACACCACACTATGCTCACATAGTGCAAATTGGAATTTAATCGATGCAGTACGTTTCAATAATGCATCAAATGTTGTAGAATCAAACTCTGCTGACTGGAATGCAATCGCTTTAAATAGGCAGAATTATGATGATGTTTACACAGTAGTTCAATCAAATTCGACTACTTGGATGTCGGTTTCTGCTGTACGTGATCTTTCGAACTTATTATTCACAAATTTAACAGCAAATTCTGCAAAATGGGATAGCACATATAACACAGTATGCGCCACTTCTGCTCTATGGATGGATTCAATAAATCTTTTGGATGTTTTGTCCACAGATTATCAAACAAATTCTGCTTTCTGGCAAAGCACCTATGCTTTCGTCAGCAGCAATTCAGCTAACTGGGATAAAGCAGCATTAACTGTTGTTTTACAATCAAATTCTGGTAATTGGGACGATACATTTACTATTGTAAATTCTTCATCAGCAAAATGGGATCAGAATAAAACTAATTTAGATGCATTAACGTCTAGTTTTAATACTTCTTCAGCCACATGGGATTCTTCATATACATTTATTAATTCTAATTCTGGTTTATGGGGTGATAAATCATCCATAACAATTTTATCATCGAATTCGGCACAATGGGATAGTGTATATTCTCAAGTAAATGCAAATTCTGCAACTTGGGATGGATTGGCTCAGAATTATGCAAAATATGATGGTGCATATAACGTAACTAAAACTTATTCTGGTGATTGGAATAATGCATACAATACTGTTTCTAGTTCTTCTGCAAATTGGGGGATTGCAAGCACAATTATCGCAGCAAATTCTGGAAGATGGCTTTCTGGTGGTGCTGATATCGATTTTACCACATATAATTTAACTGTTTGTGGAAATGCAGTATTTTACGGAAGTTTAACAGCAGACGGAGATAGAACCGAACTTAATGCAACGGTTGAAGCAACAAGTTCTCTAGCTATCACAAATACTGGATTCGTTGATGCCCTTAAAGTAACAAAAACACAAACCACAGGAGCTATTGCGACATTTACATCAAATTCCAATCCTGTATTGTATGTAAGTCCCATGAGTGCAGTTGGTGTGAACACCAATACACCAAACGAAGCATTAACTGTTTATGGTAATATTTCTGCTTCTGGTTACGTATATGGAAAACTTCCTGATACATATACAGTTTTCCAAAGCAATTCTGGAAAATACGAACAAACTTATTCTTATTTAAATCCAATTTCGAGTTCAATTAGTTCTTTATTAACTGCAAAGGCTGGATATGATGCAACAACTTCGTATTTCCAGACAAATTCTGCTTCTATAAATTCAATTTTAACAGCAGCACCAAATCATGCCGCAGCTTATAATGTTGTAGTCTCTCAATCTGCAAATAATAATACTTCTTATACTTTCCTAACAGCAAATTCAGCAGCAATAGGAAAAGATACTCTCTTTAGATCAAAATCTGCTGGTTATGATGGTGCATATAATTATTTCGTAACATCATCCGCAGCAAATTGTCAAATTAACTATATATTCGATGGTGGCGGAGCTAATGTTCCAATAGGATCTAATGGAACAGTGCAAATTCCTTCTGCAATCAGAATATTATCATGGACACTACTAGCAAACACCAACACAACAACATATGTGGAAGTGCTTTGTTCAAGTTACAGTTCATTCCCTGTGTTTAGGAATATTTCTGGGATTGATCCATTGTCTGCTGATTATCCAAAATTAGTAAATTCCGCCAAAGCATCAAGTAGCACATTGACTAATTGGGTAACATCATTCCCACCAGATACAATTCTACAATTCACAATGCCGCAAAACACGGCAGGAAACTCAGTTACCATGAGTTTGAAATGTTTAAAGAATTAAAATAAATTAAAAAGAAAAAACCCGCTAGAATCAACTAGCGGGTTTTTTGTAATCTTTTTTCTGATTAGAAACCGATTAAAACTGCGAAGTTTCTTGGTTTTACAAGAACCACAGAATCAACTAAGAATCCTTGCGGACCTCCATTGTACCAATAATTCTCAGCTCCAATAGGAGCAGATGGAGTTACCGTGATCAAGGTGCATTGTACACCTTCATACCAATATGTTAATTTTCCGTTGGGATTTTGATTTGCCATATGTTTTTAATTAGATTGCAGCCCAGTTATCTACGTTAATGAATCCTTGAGTTCCATCGCAATCGACATAGAATTCAAGTACACCGTTATTTGTTACGGTTGGTGTTTGTGCTGATAGTTTTAAGAACAATTCAGATGTGGTATCGAGTTGATCCATTACTATATCTTGGGTGATTCCCATGGTGGCATTTCTCTTAAGCATTAAACGTGGAGAATTACCATTATAAGCAGCACCATCAGTTGCTAAGGTTGATTTACGAATATAAACATTAATAACAACTGATTCGCCTGAATTTAATGCTACGAATTTACTTCCGCTGCGTAGTTTCAACGAAGAACTAATTGGTTTTAGTTTTTCTGAAGGAGAACTTTCTGCATTTATGAAAATTGCAGTATCTAAAGAACGCTCTCCAGCAGCAAAGTGTGTGGAATTACCACCATCAACATTATTTTTGTTCATGAAAGCAACACCAGTTGTTTTGAACACATCGGATTGATAATTAGAATTTCCAACCACAGGTAAAGAACCAATCATACATTTGTTAAACATATATGATCGTCTAACTTTATCTGTTGTGGATGTTAATGTTACTGCATTGACATTACTACTTAATGTAGTATTCACGACAGTGAAATTCTTATAGTTAGTACTGTCTAGTAATAACGGGGTTCCGTAATATGGACTTGAGGTAGATGCTATGTTAGAATTTTTAATATTAATTGGATAATAACTATTACCACCCATAAGTCCTAAATTAATAGCACTTTGTCCTCTATATCCAATTAAATTATATGAAGTTCCGTATGGAGCTTGATATAGTAATGATGTATTACCAATTAACGATAAAGGTGATGTTGAAGTAGTGAAGTTATCCGTGTAAACCGCAACACCTTTTACTACTCTAAAGTTGGAAATATAACCTTCTAAACTTTCAGCTAGATTTAAAAATCTATTACCAATCATTAATGCTTTTGATGATCCCAAATCGTGAGTACTATCGACGGTACGTTTCGATATACCATTATAGTAAAGATTAATTTTACCAGATTTTCTTACCATAGCGACATGAGTCCATTGATTTTTTGCAACTGCTGGTGGATTAGTAGAGTATGATCCGTTTATATAAAAGAAATCATTACGATTTATACTGAATAAAATTCCATCATTATATTCACCCAATGAAAATATAGTATAACCAGCATCAGTGACGGGATGTATCCAACATTCGATAGTAAAATCACCAGTTCCCAAACCTAAATATGAATTTGCACCGATACTAACATAACTTGAATCATTACAAAATATACTGCCGTCAATACCAACTCCGAATGGAGATGCTGTAGATATAGTTGGTGTACCAGTTTTGGTGATAACATTAGAACTTAATCCAGCTACTAAGAATGAACTTAATCCATCGATTGTGGTTTCTCCACCGAAAGAAGTTTTCATTCCATAATTCAGGTTGTTATCAAGATAAACAGAAGAAATGTTGCCACTAATATTGTACATTTCAAAACCAATACCATCATTATTTTTAGCAACTACATCGCGCATATTCATCACGATTGGAGACATTGCATTAACATTATTGCCAGAAACTTCGATACCAGTTGAAGTATTATTATTTGATGTAATGCTACTAAAAGTAGTTGAACTTAATCCGGGCATTGCACCATCAATATAGATACCTTCGTTGGTATTATAGAGAGAAATTAAGTTATTAAGATTCCCAATATGATCAGCAGATAGAACTAAACCACGATTACCATTTCCGTAGTTAATAGCACCACCAAAATCACCGTCGATAGTACAATTTACGATGTATGTACCATAAGATTTAGAACCGATTACAGTATTGTTTGCCATTGTAGCTCCAGAAGAACTTACACTAGCAAAGTACAATCCAGAACTTAATGCACTCAATACGGTATTTCCTGTAACAGTTAATCCAGTTGCAGATACAGAACTTAATGAAACTCCATATCCTCCAGATTTGAAGAATACGTTATCTTTTAATGAAAGATTACCTAGCACAGGCTTACCACTTACTGTGGCAATATGTGTTGTACCAGCATAACCATCAGAATAGAATGCATTACCACTTAAGGAAACATATCCGCTAGAGTTTGTACCTACAACAAAACCTGTTTTATTTGCGGCAGCAATACCAAAATTAGTAAATTGTGTATTTGCGATATTAACTTTAGCAGCATCCACAGCACGTACCGTGGCACGGCTAGATGTTGAACTACCTTTGATACTGACATTCCTACTAAGATTAGATACAGTCGGAACATTTCCTAGAGATATTACAGAAGGATGGTTATAAACTGCATTGGTAGTAGTTTTAAATGTAGTGCCGCTATCAAATGATGATAGAGTCAACACATCAAATGAAGTTCTTTGATATGTATTTGGTGTGAATACGACTGAATCTCCACTCAACCAATTAGTAGAAACAGAATCTACAACAGTAAATGATTTTGTAGCAGATAGAGAATTTGATGTTAGATATGTGTAGGGCTTTTTATAAGCACCATATACATTCATATTACCGCCATTATGTACATCAATTTGCGAATTACCGAGAATAATATTATGTTGTACTGTAGAAGTAATTGGATTACTGGCTGTTCCAATTTCTAATGTACCATCAGAAGTAATTTGCAATCCTTGGGAGCCTTTAACTGTTAAAATTGTGGGTGTATCTTTGGAAAATGTTAATTTACCTTGATTATGTACATACAGATTTGATACCCCAGCAGATGAAGCTGTTAAAGTGCGACTCTCGGTGGTTAAACCCTTTAAAGCACTAGAGATATGTAATGTATTATATGTTCCATTATTAATAATATAACTTGTATTGTATGGATCTTTATACAAGAGTACAGTATTAATTGTTGGTAGTAATGGAGATGTAGATGGTGTAAAATTACCATTATATACCGCTTCTCCTTTTACTACTCGGAAGTTTGAAACAAATCCATTCAGAC
>Ga0114977_10001250_pt1 | contig 16543 bp, 12 predicted proteins | sample S_130805_MF_Meta_FD_87026 | JGI IMG/M metagenome (GOLD analysis project Ga0114977, IMG submission 87026) | Freshwater microbial communities from Lake Simoncouche, Canada to study carbon cycling - S_130805_MF_MetaG | ecosystem: Environmental > Aquatic > Freshwater > Lake | place: Lake...
AACAGTTATGAAGAACAAAATTCTGATTATCGATGACGAAAGGAGCATTCGGCTTCTATTGGAGAGTTTCCTATCTAAGGAGTATGAAGTAATAAGTAAAAGTGATGGACAGGCAGCCCTCGACTGGCTTGAAACAAACCTGCCCGACCTTATTATTTGCGATATTCAGATGCCGGTCCTGGATGGATTTCAGGTGATTGAAAGCATCAGACAGCGCGGATATACCAAACATACTCCCATTATTATGCTTTCGGGAGTTGAGAACAGCAAAGAACGTGTGAAATGTTACAAACTCGGCGCACAGGATTTTCTTGCCAAACCATTCAACCCCGAAGAACTGGATGAGTTGATTAAGAAAAACCTAACCCCCATACATTATGCACTAAAATGGTAAAGTACCGAAACTTTTGGCATCGTTTAGTTGTTTTTGGCATATTCGATTTTGTTACAATATGGGAAATAGTATAAAAATTGTGTATATCGGCAATTCTGAAGAGTCGTTAGCTGTGCTCCGAACCGGGTCTTTGTTGTCATTAACTGTACATGCTAACCTGCTCGAAGCACAGAATTATCTTAAATCAGGATATGTGCCTGATGCCATTCTCTGTGAAATGAAGCTTTCGGGCGGGGATGCATTTATAATGCATGAATGGGTGCGCAAACAACCCGGACTCAAAGCAGTGAGCTTTATACTTATCGCTCATGAGTTTAAAGAAGATGTATATAAAGATGCTTTTGGCCGGCGTATCGATGATTATTTTGTGATTCCCCTTCTTTCGGCCCAAAGCATTGCGGGACGTATTGAGTACCTCAGTGAATTCCGAAAAAAAATAGTCCCTATTGAGCCTGAACTCAACCGCGAAATCACCTACCATATGCCATGGTCGAAGCGTGTTTTTGATGTTATATTTGCCAGTGCAGCGCTTGTAGCGCTTTCCCCTTTGATGCTATTGGTTATTATTGCAATCAGGCTCGAATCGAAAGGCAAGGTCTATTATATTTCGAGGCGGGTAGGTCGCGTCCCCTTCTATTTTTACAAATTGCGGTCCATGCGTGTTGGTGCTGACAAAGACCTGGCTAAACTGGCCAAAGATAAAAACCAATATGCCACCGAATCGGGCCGGTCGGAAATAGATTTTGATACTCCATGTGCCAGGTGTATAGAGTTGCCGGCTCACATATACTGCTCCCCCTTAATCCATATCGGAACCCATTCTATATGCGAATACGCATATACACAACAAAAGAAAGAAATAAATAAATCGAAATCAGCCTTTATTAAGATTTCGAATGATCCGCGCATCACCAAGGTAGGAAAGTTTATCCGCAACACCAGCATTGATGAACTTCCTCAACTGATTAACGTTCTGAAAGGTGACATGTCGATTGTTGGCAACCGGCCTCTACCGGTATATGAAGCAGAACAGCTCACCCGCGACGATATGGCAAGACGTTTCCTGGCCCCAGCCGGAATTACAGGACTCTGGCAGGTTGAACTCAGAGGCAAAGGAGGCGATATGTCGGAAGAGGAGCGCAAAATGCTCGACAATGTTTATTCCGATCACTTTATTGGGCGCAACTATTCATTCTGGTACGATTTCAAGCTGATACTGCGGACTTTTAAAGCACTTTCTCAGAAAGACTCGGTCTGATTCCCACTTTAAAAATATTAAAATGAAATTTTTACGGCTATTTATTATTCTCCTGGGGTTGAACAGTATACTTCCTTCAACAGTTGTTGCACAGGATGCAAAACCGACTGATGAGTCAGTGCTTTTCGACAGCATTTCCATTCCCCCTTTAAGTGTCATGATAGATTCAGCATTGGTGCATAATCCAACGCTTGCGTATTTCGAGCAGGGCATCAGGGTAAAAAAAATAAGCCTGGCATTAAATCAAAAATCATGGACAAAGAATTTTGGTATTCAGGCAGATGTTCGGTATGGTACTTTTGATAATTTTTCGACAAATACAGCAGAGGGGCAAAACCCAACTTTAGTGGCTACAAAAGCTATTCAGACTAATTATGGGGTGGGTGGATATTTAAAACTTCCTCTTTCCGATTTTGTTAACCATAAGAGTCAGATTCAACTGGCTAAAATGGATGTTGATCAGGCTGAAAGTATGGCCGAAAGCCAACGTGATCAAATCAGACAAACGGTCATTAAACAATACAATGATCTGGTTTTGAAACTATCACTTCTGAAGATTAAAGCCAAAAACCTGGAAACGACCAGGATGAATATGGTAATGGCGGAAAAAGAATTTCAAAACGGGGTAATTGCACTTGGCACATATTCAGGCATGTCCGAAACAGCAGGCAATGCCGAAATTAATTTTGCTGAAGCTAAAGCCGATTACAAAACGGCCTATATGCTTCTTGAGGAACTTGTAGGATTTAAATTCAACATACTCGTAAAATAAGTCGAACGAATGGATATAATTGATTTTATCAGGATATTGCGAAGGCATATCGTTTTACTGCTTGTTACTCCTGTTATTCTGGCGGCCTTGGTAGCTTATATGACCAGGAAACCTGACCTGAAATTTAATTCAGAAACCACACTCTATACCGGTATAGCAACAGGTTCGAGTGTGGAGTTGGATAAAACAATAACTGCCCAGACCTCAAATACAGCATTCGATAATCTGATCAACCTTATTAAATCGCGCGAAACTCAGCAGGAAGTCGCTATCAGGTTGCTGGCACAACACCTTTCGCTTGATAAAGCTGATCCAAGATACATTACCGCAAAGAACTTTGCTGAACTGAAAAGAATCACACCGGCCTTTATTAGCCGGCTGGTTGTAAAAAACAATGGCAAATCCGGTAAAAAAGGCCAAACGCTTATAGCAGCCCCTGATAATGCTGCTTCCGATACATCAGCCAATAAAACCTTTTCATTTTATGCAGTTAATGACTCCATAAGCCCATCCTGGTTGCCAGCTTCAACAAGTCAGGCTGCTTTTAAACAAACCGTAAAGAATCTGACTGATTATCTGGAAAGCAGCGATACTAATTTTATATATAAGCTGTTGAATTATTCGCACCCGCATTATTCAATAAGTGCTCTTTCAGCAGTTAAAGTGCAGCGGATTGGTTTAAGCGATCTGGTAAATTTGAAATACGAAAATGACGATCCGGCAATTTGTCAGCAAACATTGGAATTCCTTACACAGGTTTGTATAATAAATTATAGAAACTTCAAAGAAAACCGATCGGATGCTGTAGTTAAATATTTCGAATTCCAGTTAAAAGATGCTGCTGCAAAATTATCCGTTGCCGAAGACAAACTGCTGAAGTTTAATACAGATAATAATATCATTAACTACTACGAACAAAGTAAAGCTGTAGCCGGTGTCAAAGAGCAGTTAGACATGGATTACAACAACAAAAGAGTAATACTGGCGGGAGTGCAGGCTGCAATTACCCGGCTCGAAGAAAAACTGGGTAACCAGCAACAGATACAATTGAAAAGTGCAAAAATAATTGAACTCAGAAATCAACTGGGGGCGCTCAGTTATAGAATGGTGTCGCTCGAAACTAAAGATTCAATTGATATTAAGGACATTCAAAATCTGGCAGCACTGAAGGTCCAGTCCGAAAAACTCAAAGATGAGCTAAAAGTGGCTGTAGGTGAATTGTATAAGTTTGGAAATTCAACTGACGGATTACCTGTCAATTCAATTCTGTCTGATTGGATCACCAATGTAATTGAAGCCGAAAATATAAAGGCCGGGCTTGTAGTAATGGCTCAACGAATTATTGAATTTCAGAAACAATATGCTATTTATGCCCCGGCAGGAGCCAATCTGAAGCGGATCGAAAGAGAAATTTCTGTCGCAGAAAGGGAATTCCTCGAAATATTGCATAGCTTGAACGAAGCAAAACTAAAAATGCAGGATAATGAATTATCCTCAAATCTTAAAGCTATTGATCCGCCGTACTTTCCCTTATCTCCAACACCTAACAAGCGTAGTATGCTTGTAATTATTGGTGCATTGGTGGGTTTTTTAATTGTACTGATCAGTGTTCTGCTGATGGAATATCTTGATGATTCGCTCAGAAATCCGCAAAGAGGTTCTAAAAGACTTAAATTGCCCTTGCTGGGAATTTTCCCTAAAATACTGCTGAAGGTTCAAAATATCAAATTCCTTTTTATCACAAACCGTTTGCTCGAAATTGCCATTCAGAATATCGAACTCTACCTGCAGGTAAGTAAATCCGAAAAAAATACAAAAACATTATTGGTATTCAGCACTATAGGTGGAGAAGGGAAATCGGTAATTGTTGCAAACCTGGCTGAAAAGTTGAAAAAACAAGGTAAAAAAGTAATGGTCCTTGATTTTTCGCACCAAGCCTTGCTGAAAACGGAAACGAATCAGATTGGCTACCAGGATGCACTTCCTCAAAACAAACCTGCCGTGAAAGCAAAAAGCAGGCAAAGGGCTTCAATTATCAGCCTGATGTTAGGTTATCCCGATACGCGCATTGATACAGAAAGCCCATTCCTGGTAACCCCCGAAACCCGCTTCGAAAAAGGAGAGTACTTTGAATATAATGTAAACGAGAAGTTCTATTCAGTTAAAAACTATACTGAAATCCTTGAACAGAATGCCTTCGATTTAGCTTTTGTCCCCGACTATGTAATAATTGAATTGCCGCCTATCTTATACTTCCCTTACCCTGTTGCACTTGTTTCGGATGCCGATATTCCCATTATGGTATGTCGCTCCAACAGGGTCTGGTCCCATGCCGACCAGGCAGCACTTGATGTGCTGTTGAAACTTACCGAAAAACAAACGCATTTTATCCTCAATGGGGTTGAACTTCCTGTAATTGAAACGGTTTTAGGCGATCTGCCTAAAAAGCGTAGCAGGATACGACGACTGTTGAAAAAACTTCTTCGTATGGAATTTTATGCCAGAAACCATATTTGATGCTAACCGTTGTCATGCAACTACCAAAGAATAAAGCTTCCAATAGAATGAGTAAGCATTGGAGCAGTTTTAGCGGATAAAATCATGAATCGCATTCCCTGTCCCAAGAAACACGGTCATGATTGTGACATTCAAGGCCGAATCCTGTTAAGTGACATAAAGTGTCAAACGTAAAAGACCACCTGGATTACAATTATACTATGATGTCGCCAGAAAATCCATTCGAATCAGCATCAGGATCAAACAGGCTGATGAAACCCGTATACATTGCTCTTATAATGTGTATCACGGTAATTTCGGCTTTGGTGATCAGCCGGATGGAAGTTATCGGAGGCCTTATTCTTATTATACTGCCTTTGGTATTTGCATACGTGTATTACTTGTTTCTCTACCCGATACTCGGACTTTATACTGCCATTGGATTTGGATTTTTATTGCTGGGATTAGCCAGGTATGTGTCGGGAATACAGATGGGAATAGTATTGGATGTATTGCTGATAATCACTTTTATAGCGCTTTTTTTTAATCGGTTTAAGGACCGTATTGATTTTGCCCCGGCAAAAAAAGATATAACGCTTTTAGCATTTATATGGTCATGCTACTTTGTTTTTGAATTTGTAAACCCCGAGGTAGTCAGCAGAGAGGTGTGGTTTGCCGGCAGGGGAGTAGCATTATACATGCTCATGATAGTGCCATTGACTTTACTCTTTATAAATTCAAATAAAAAACTGGATATTTTTTTCCTCTTATGGGGCATATTTTCGCTTCTTGCAACTGCCAAAGGATTGATGCAACATTTCTGGCATGTTGATTATGCTGAGCAGCAATGGCTCAATGAGGGAAATGCATCGACCCATATACTGTTTGGGAAACTCAGGGTTTTTTCCTTTATGAGTGATGCAGGGCAGTTTGGAGCAAATCAGGGCTATTCGGCAGTAGTCGCTATCATTATTGCGTTCGTTCAGAAAAAACGCAAAATGAAAATTTTCTTTATAGTGGTTGCTTTGATGGGGTTTTACGGAATGGTAATCTCAGGAACGCGCGGCGCCATTAGTGTTCCATTTGCCGGACTCGCTGCTTTTTTCGTACTCAGAAAAAACACTGTGGCATTGATTTCAGGATTTATTTTGATAGCGTCCTTTTTTATATTCTTCAAATATACCTTTATAGGGCAAGGTAATGCGGAAATCCGAAGGATGCGATCGGCATTTGACCCCAATAATGCATCGCTGCAGGTTCGTCTCGACAACCAGAGAAAACTCAAAGAGTACCTGGCGACGCGTCCTTTTGGCGGTGGGATAGGCCATGCCGGAGGCAAGGCAAGGAAATTTGCACCAAAAGCATTCTTGTCAAACGTGCCTGCCGACAGCTGGTATGTATTGATTTGGGCCGAACAAGGCATTGTGGGACTGACCCTTCACCTGCTGATCCTTTTCTACATTGTAATTAAAGGATCTTTCAATGTTATGTTCAGGATCAGAGACCCCATTGTGAAAACAAAAATGGCAGCCCTCGTCGCCGGCATGTTCGGAATTATGGCAGCATCGTACGGGAATATGGTATTGGGACAGATGCCTACCAGCGTGCTTATCTATATGTCGATGGCAATTATGCTGAGCTCCGAAGTTTTTGATGCTGATGCATTAGCCGAACAACAGAAATTGCAGGTGGCAGTTAGAAAAACTAAAACTTTATCTGCATTACAGTAAATTTAAAATAAATGATACAAATAGCTCAGATATTATTCCAGGTAACATGAAAGTCAATCAGCTAAAAGCAGGAGCAGCCTTATCGTATGTAATACTGGGGTTGAGTAATGTGGTCGGGTTGCTTTATACTCCGTATATGCTTCGCATGATGGGGCAGAGTGAATTTGGATTGTATTCGCTTGTCGGCTCGGTGGTGGCATACCTGACTATTCTCGATCTTGGCTTTGGAAATGCAATAGTGAGGTACACGGCAAAATTCAGAGCCGAAGGGAAAACCGATGAGCAGTATTCTATGTTCGGGATGTTTATCGTGCTCTATTCATTTATCGCACTTATAGCATTGGCGGCAGGTATGGCATTGTATTTCAATGTGCAGGCAATTTTTGGCAGCGCAATGTCGGCCGATGAGTTGGGTAAAGCCAAAATCCTTATGTTATTGATGGTTTTTAATCTGGTTTTCACTTTCCCGTTCAGCATATTTGGCTCAATTATTACTGCTTACGAAGATTTTATTTTTCAAAAAGTTGTTCAGATTGTACGCATCGTTCTCAACACATTGCTCATGGTTCTGCTCCTCAAATTCGGATACCGGGCTATCGGAATGGTGGTGTTGATTACTATCTTTAATGTGGTATCGCAATTAATAAACTTCTGGTATTGCAAATATAAAATTAAAGTCAGGTTTTACTTTAATAAATTTAATTGGGGATTTCTCAGGGAAGTTGCCATGTACTCGTTTTACATTTTCTTAAATGCAATAATCGACAAAATATACTGGAGTACTGGTCAGGTTGTGCTGGGCGCTTTTGTAAGTACAGCAGCCGTTGCCGTGTTTGCAGTAGGCATTCAGCTTGAGAATATGTACATGAATTTCTCAACTGCCATCTCCGGCGTTTTTCTGCCCAAAGTAACGGCTATGACCACTAATGAAAAATCAAGCAAGGCGATTTCCGATCTGTTTATCCGTACAGGCCGGATACAGTATATTATAATGGCCTTTATCCTTACTGGTTTTATAGTTTTTGGCAAGCAATTCGTCATACTGTGGGCAGGTGCAAATTATGCCGATGTGTACACCATCTCTTTATTATTCTTCGTGCCACTCACAGTACCACTGATTCAGAACCTTGGAATTACCATTTTGCAGGCACGAAACAATGTGCGGTTCAGGGCTTTGCTATACATTGTAATTGCTGTACTGAGTTTAGGATTACAGCTTTTAGTTGTAAAAAAGTATGGTGGCATTGGTTGCGCTGCCGCCATTTGCGTTGCCATAGTAATTGGGCATATCATTGTTATGAATATCTATTACTATAAAAAACAGGCCATCGACATTCCGAAATTCTGGAAGGAAATAGGCAAAATGTCGCTAACTCCTCTGATACTGGGTAGCGGAACCTTTTTCCTGCTGAAGTTTATCCATTTAAATAATATCCTCACCCTGGGCGCGGGTATAATCCTGTTTTCACTTATTTATGTCCCGGTATTCTGGTTTGCCGGAATGAATCAGTCGGAGCGTGATTTAATGAATAAACCCTTAAATCGTATATTTAAAAGGATAAAATGAAAATTTTCGGTTCCATAATAAACAAAACCTCAGGATAATATGTTCCGATAATGTAAAATAAGCTTGATGCAAACACATACTCAAAAACAAGAAGTCAGCTAATCACATTTGGAATACTTTTAAGCATGGAAGCTATAAAAAATAAATTGAGGAAATTAATACCTCAAAAAATACTTTACCTGTATTATCTGAGGGCTGCTAAAAAAGCGGTTAGCTTTGATCTGAAAAGACGCGTTCATGATAAAGTGTATGCCGATTCGGAAGCAGAAAAAGTAAAACGTGATTTGACACTTGCTTATCATATTGTTGAAAAGGGTTTAACCATGCCTGTGCCCCGCCCTGGTTTCGGTAAGCCTGTAGTATTAAATTTAGCTGATACAGTTTTAAAATATAAGAAATTGAACCTTCCTCCGGATGAAATGGAATACAGGCAATCGGTTTCCGTTTTAAAAGAATACAGGGATTTTCATGAACATATGAAATTTAAGCTGGATCATGAGGTTGCCGGGAAATTCAGACTTCTTGATGATGAATTTAAGGCCTCCGATGGCTTGAAGCAGATTCAAATAAGCAGGGATGATTACTTTAAGGATACGAACAGTCCCTTCGACCTGTTTTGCCGTTCACGGTATTCAGTCCGCAATTATACCAGCGAGGAAATTCCTTTGGCTGTATTATACGATTGTATCGATCTGGCCCAGAAATCACCTTCCTTTTGTAACCGCCAGCCAAACCGGGTTCATATTGTTAAATCACCCGAAATTAAAAAACAGATTCTCGAAATACAAAATGGTAACCGTGGATTTGGTCACCTTGCTGAAACGCTTTTAGTAATAAGTTCGGTGATATCGACTACAAAAGATATTCATGAGCGCAACGAAAATCACTTAAACGGGGGCATCTTCATCATGTCCTTATTAAATGCCCTGCATTTTAACCGGATCGGAGCCTGTTCGCTCAACTGGGGCGTCTCCAATGAAAAAGATGTGATACTCAGGAAGATCCTTGATATTCCCGAAAATGAAGTTCTGCTGATGATTATATCCTGTGGTTATGTACCCGAAAATTTTGCTATCGCTGCATCGCCGCGAAAAAGCGCAAAAGAAATCACCATTGAACATTTGAAATAATCAATTGATATTCTGATTCTTAAACTATACAGGAAGCATGAAAATAGGAATAATCACCTTGCCTTTTAATCCGAATTACGGAGGTTTGCTTCAGGCCTTTGCTATGCAATCCGTTTTAAAGCGGATGGGGCATGAGGTTTGGACCGTAAACCGCCGAAACCAGGATATGCCGTTCAGCGTCATGATTCTTTCTGCTGCAAACCGACTTTTTAAAAGCGTATTGAACCTTAAAATGGGCGTCATCCGTTCATGGGCAACGGTAAAAGAAGTACAAATTATTGATCAGCATATCATTCGTTTCATCAGGGAAAATATACAGGCAACAGATTTTCTGGAATCCGAAAAGGATTTTGCAAGACTAAGCCGGTATGAATTTGATGCTTATATAGTTGGAAGCGACCAGGTTTGGAGGCCAAAGTATTCACCTTCCATTGCAAACCATTTCCTGGGATTTATTGACGGGAAATCCGGTATAAAGCGTATTTCGTATGCAGCGAGTTTTGGCGTTGATAATTGGGAATATACGCCGGAGCAAACAGAAGAATGCGGGAAACTCCTCGCTCAGTTTCATGCTGTTGCTGTTCGCGAAGATTCGGCAGTGAAGCTTTGTAAAGATAATTTCGGAGTGGATGCCCTTCAGGTGCTGGATCCTACCTTATTGGTTGATAAGGAAGTATATATCAGCCTAGTCGAAAAAGATAATATACCCAAATGCAACGGAACCTTGTTAACCTACGTTTTAGATAAGTCGCCCGACAAACTGGAGTTTATCAGTAAAATCGCCCGTGAAACAGGACTGACTGAAGTTTCGATTATGCCAAAAAGCATATTCAGGGATGCCGGCAGCAAAAGAATAAACGAGTGTATATTCCCTCCTGTTACAGCCTGGTTAAGGGGTTTTATGGATGCCGAATATGTAATTACGGATTCTTTTCATGGAATGGCGTTTGCCATCATTTTCAACAAGCCTTTTTTAGCGTTGGGAAATACAAAACGTGGTATGACTAGGTTTACTTCCCTGCTTAAGCTATTCGGGTTGGAGGACAGGGTCATTCTTTCGGCAGAGGGCCATTTAACTAAAAAAATGTATGCCCCAATCGATTTTCAGCGGGTAAACGAAATACTGAAAGCTAAACAGCAGGAAGCTTTTACATTTCTGGCTGATGCATTGGTTTATCCTTAAGAAAAGATAAGAAGAATAATACCGGAATCTGAGCCTAAAACAGTTTGAGCCGGGCTTGCTAACATAAATTGCGACAATTTCAAGGGTACAATCTTTACAAACATATACTAATTTCAGGAAGCTCAATACTTTAATTCGCTTCCCAAACTTTAAAACACATGTATTACAGGAATATTTCAGACTTAAACCAGATCATACTCAAAAGGCTGAGCATTATACCCCGCGATTTCGACCTCATTGTTGGTATTCCGCGTAGTGGTATGCTTCCCGCCAATCTGCTGGCATTGTATCTCAACAGGCCGTATACCGATATTCATTCCTTTCTGAATGGCCACATATACAAAGCAGGTGCGCGCAGCCAGTTTTTCGATTTGAAAGAATTTAAAAAAATACTGGTAGTTGATGACAGCATTGCTTCAGGATCAGCCATGGAGGAATGCAAGGCAAGTTTAAAACACCTAGAAACCCAGTTTTCGATAAGCTATTGCGCCGTTTATGTAATCCCCGGCAAAGAAAAAATGGTAGACTATCATTTTGAAGTTGTTCCTCTGCCAAGGTATTTCCAATGGAATATTTTTAACCATTCAACGCTTGAAAAAGCCTGTTTCGACATCGACGGTGTATTATGTGTTGATCCTACTCCCGAGCAAAACGATGATGGGGAGAAGTACATGGATTTCGTGCTTCATGCTCCTCCCTTATTTATACCGGGCAGTAAAATTGGTACCCTGGTTACTTCGAGGCTGGAGAAATACCGTAAAGCAACCGAAACCTGGCTTGCTGCCCATCATGTAAAATACGGTGAACTTATTATGTTGGATCTTCCCGATATGGCTGCACGTCAGAAAGCCAACAGCCATGCCGAGCACAAAGCGAAGAACTACATGGCGAAACCGTATGTGCTGTTTATCGAAAGTTCAATGGAGCAGGCGTTGGAAATTAATCGCATTTCGAAAAAACCTGTGCTTTGCACCGAAAATTTCGAAATGGTTTTTGAGGCTGAATCTATGCTTTACAACCTTAAAAGTGGGAAATATCTTCCATTCCTGAGGAAATATGCCTTAAAAGTCCGCAACAAACTTCGCAAATTGAAATAAACGGGATGCAAGGTAAACCTCTGACAACCATCTTCATTGGATAACCATCTCAAAAGTACTTCTCATCATCAAATAACATCCATTACATTCAACAGTCCTGACCGAATGAACAATAAAAAGATACTTGTAACCGGAGGCACCGGTTTTATTGGCTCGCACACAGTGGTTGAGCTTCAGCAGAATGGCTTTGATGTGATTATCGTGGATAATCTTTCAAATTCTTCTATCGATGTGCTCGATAACATTGCAAAGATTACAGGAATTATGCCCGCCTTTGAGCAGTTCGACCTGGCGGATGCTGCCCTGACTGCCGGGTTTTTCAGACGGAATATTCAAATCGATGGGATTATCCATTTTGCAGCTTTCAAAGCGGTAGGCGAATCGATGGCAAAACCGCTTGATTATTACAGGAACAACCTGCAGTCGCTGATAAACCTTTTGGAAGGAATGAAAACAAACGGGATTACCAACATGGTTTTCTCTTCCTCTTGCACCGTATACGGACAACCGGATGTGCTGCCCGTTACCGAACAAGCGCCTGTTAAACCGGCCTGGTCTCCCTACGGCAACACCAAGCAGATGTGCGAAGAAATCCTGCGGTTTGTAACTCATTCGCACCCTATTCATGCCATTGCCTTACGCTATTTTAATCCTATCGGGGCACATCATTCAGCCCTTATCGGTGAATTGCCGCTGGGAGTGCCCAATAACCTGGTGCCGTTCATTACACAGACCGCCATTGGCAAACGCGATTGCCTCAGTGTATTTGGCGATGATTACAGCACACCCGACGGAACAGCCGTGCGCGATTATATTCATGTGGTCGACATTGCAAAAGCACATGTTGTAGCTGTTGAACGCATGCTCGGAGGCAAAACAAAGCTTGACCTCGAAATTTTCAACCTGGGAACCGGCACAGGATACTCCGTGCTCGACGTTATTAATGCTTTCGAAAAGGTAAGCGGTGAAAAATTAAATTATAAAATAGTTCCACGCCGCCCCGGTGATGTGGAGATGGTGTGGGCCGATACCCGCTTTGCCAACGATGAACTCGGGTGGAAAGCCGGGATGACCCTCGACGATATGATGAGCTCAGCCTGGAAATGGGAGAAAGCTCTGGTATCCAGACCTGTTTAACGCTTTTCTCTTGTCATGGCAAAACTTTATTGCTTCAGGACATTTTGCTGCAATGGGTCAGTGAATAAAATCATAATTTGAAAAACACATGAATACGGCTTTACAGACATTCTATTTGGTGATACAGTTATTGGCTCTTGCTGCATTGGCATTTCCGACCCTGTATATTTTTGTTTTTGCCTGTGCAGGACTTTTTTACAGGCAGCCAGCCTATCCGGCCAGTACCTCGTATCGTAAAATTGCAGTTCTCATTCCCGGATACAAAGAGGATGAGGTTATTATTGAAGTGGCCAGGGAAGCTCTATTGCAGGATTATCCTAACGACAGATACGATATTGTTATTATTGCCGATTCCTTTGCACCCGAAACCCTTGCAAAACTCAGTGATATGCCGGTAAGGGTTGTAGAAGTAAAGTTCGAAAAAAGCACAAAATCCAAGGCATTGAATAAAGCCATGGAAGTTTTGCCCGGCGACTACAATATTGCTGTTGTTCTCGACGCCGACAATGTGATGGCCAAAGATTTCCTGACAAAGATAAATGCTGCATTTGAGCATAATTTTGTGGCCGTTCAGGGTCATCGTACAGCTAAAAATACAAACACTTCGCTGGCGATCTTAGATGCAGTAAGTGAAGAAATCAACAATCATATCTTCAGGAAAGGGCATCGCGTACTCGGGCTTTCTTCCGCCATTATTGGTTCGGGTATGGCTTTCGGGTATGGTTTTTTCAAAAATCTGATGTCGGAAGTAACGGCAGTGGGAGGATTTGATAAAGAAATTGAACTGAAATTGCTGAAAGAAGGATATAAAATTGAATACCTCAACGATGCTTATATTTTTGACGAAAAAGTTCAAAAGGCTGAAGTGTTCAGTAATCAGCGCCGCCGCTGGCTTTCAGCACAATTTCATTACTTCCGGAAGGATTTCCCAAATGCACTGAAAGACCTGGTTTTAAAAGGCAATGTTGACTATTTCGACAAAGCCATTCAATTCATTCAGCCACCCAGGATATTACTGCTCGGAGGGGTTCTGCTTTTTGGAGCTGCTTTCGTAATTTTCAACTTCCTGTTTCAGTTATGCATGTGTTATTCTTTACTTTGGGTAATCATTGCGGCTTTGTGCGTACTATCCTTTTTATTCTCTGTGCCAGGCACTTTTTATACCAAAGAAACCATAAAAGCGTTGGAAAGCCTTCCCAAAGGAATGATCCTGATGATGGGTTCGCTGCTTAAAATTAAAGGAGCAAATAAAAATTTCATCCATACCACGCACAGCAGTGTAACAACGGATATAAAAAAGGAGAATTGAACCAATGCTTTTTAAAATAAGCAAAACTGAATACAGATGAACAGTCGCCAAAATATCGTATGCGTTTCGAATACTACCTGGGAAGGCTTTTATACTAAATCAACGGTACAACTCATGTCGTTGCTGGCAAAGAAAAACACAGTCTTGTTCGTCGAATATCCCTTTACGCTGAAGGATATGCTCTCAACTATACTTGGAAATGGCAGGGCTCCGGTTTCAAGGATGCTGGGGTTTAAAAAAAGACTTGTCATCGTCCAAACTAATTTTGATACCACTGTTCATCACCTGGTGATTCCACCAATGCTTCCTGTTGAATTCATTAAGATTGAATCCGTTTATAATCTGCTTTTAAAATTCAATTCTATCATCTATGCCTGGTCGATCAGGCGTACACTCCGAAAACTAAAAATGGACAATCCGGTTTGTGTAAATGCCTACAACGCTATATATGGCAAAACCCTGCTCGGCCGCCTGAACGAAAAATTGCATTTGTTTTATTGTTACGACGGGCCAAACACAGGCAGATACGGTCAAAAAGCTGTTCTTGCCGATCAGAGTTTTGCCCATCAGGTGGATGGGGTAATTGTAACTTCAGAGTTCCTGGCCACTTCGTTGAGGGAATTTAACCCGGAAATAGCTGTAGTTAAAAACGGGGTTGATTTCAATATTTTTAATCAAAGTGCAAAAACGGAATTGAATAAATTAGGAACAAGAAAGAAAGTCGGGTATATCGGCAGCCTCGATCAGCGTTTCGATATTGATACTATTGAATACTCGGTAAAACAACTACCCGGATATGACTTTGAGTTTATTGGCGAATTAATGAATAAAACTGTTGAACAGCGCCTCTCCGGATACCCGAATGTAAAATTCATGCCACCTGTTAAACCAAATGAAGTACCCGGATTATTGCAAAAATGCGATGTGGGACTCATTCCGTATATCTGTAATGAATATTCTAAAAACATTTATCCTTTAAAAATTAACGAATACCTCTCGGTTGGCGTACCCGTTGTGCTAACCTCCTTTGCTGATCTTCCCGAATTCAATGAAATAGTAAGTTTTACAACCGGAAAAGAATCTTTTTGTGAAGCTATAGTTCGGGCGATTGAATCCGACAATCTGGAAAATATAATGAAACGAATTCAATTTGCTGAAATGAACTCCTGGGAAAACCGGGCTGAACTCTTCGGGGACCTTATAGACAAATTTTTGGGAAAGAAAACGAATTGCTAATAATCCTGAACAGACGATGACAACAATAGCAACAAAAAAACCAAGATTGGAAAAACTCGAAGCCCTGCGCGGGTTTGCAGCTTTGTATGTTGTATTTTTCCACATTCTGCCGCAAAAAATATATTTGTTTGGTATAAACGTAGGATTGCTTTTCCGGTTCGGACCGGAAGCGGTGATTGTGTTTTTCGTCCTTTCAGGATTTGTTATCAAATACACATACGAGAAGTCGAAGGACAAAACCTTCAAATACTATTTTATCCCCCGCTTCATCAGGCTCTATATTCCCCTGCTTTTTATCTTCCTGTTAGGATACCTCCTGAAGTGCTACAAGGAAGGCTCGTTGGCCTCCCCTGAATGGCTTTCTCTTTTCGGAAACCTGTTTATGCTGCAGGATGTAATTTCACAGAAACCACATGTGATATCTCCGGCATACATGGGGAATGGAGTCCTTTGGTCACTTTCGTATGAATGGTGGTTTTATATGCTGTTCTTTCTCCTTGCCAATAAAATTGAAAAAGAAAAGCTTAATAAATGGGTGAGTATTATCACTATTACAGCTGCTGTTACGTATGTAATTTACCCGTTTCATGTCAACCGCCTGGCTATGTATTTTGCCATATGGTGGATTGGGGTGCGATTTGCGGAGACCTACATTTCGGGCGAAAAATTCACCATTCGGGCGATCCTGCCATATGCTTATGTGCTTTTTACAATTTCGGCCATCCTGGCCCTGAACCTGTATATCCACTTTTCGTATACCAAAGTCTACACATTCCCTCTTGTTGCCTATCCTTTTATCGAATTGCGACATTTCGTATTTGCCATTATGGTGATGTTCGGTGCTGTGATATGGCAAAACCTGCAATGGCGGGGATATAACCTCTTTTTTGGTGTCTTCAAATACCTGGCTCCCTGTTCCTATGTGATTTATATCTCACATGCCTACCTCGTAGTAGGGGCAACTTACCTGAGTTTCATCGGCAATAAGGTAATTGAGTATGGACTCTATGTAGTGGTTCTGATCATTTTCTCATACATACTGGAAGTTGTTGTTTATAACCGGATCCGGAAACTGCTGATTGGCTAAGAGTCATGTGAACTTAGACAAACATGTAAGATTTTAAATAAAATATAGAATCCAATCGAACACGAAAAATTCAATAAACAGCTCTCAACAATATACCCGGAATGAAAATAGCTTATATATATCCCGCATTAAATACAATTGGAGGTG
>Ga0114977_10001253_pt1 | contig 16531 bp, 22 predicted proteins | sample S_130805_MF_Meta_FD_87026 | JGI IMG/M metagenome (GOLD analysis project Ga0114977, IMG submission 87026) | Freshwater microbial communities from Lake Simoncouche, Canada to study carbon cycling - S_130805_MF_MetaG | ecosystem: Environmental > Aquatic > Freshwater > Lake | place: Lake...
AGATGGTATCGAATATTGCAAAAGCCTCAATATGGGGAACCATCAATGGAGAGTCCCCACAAAAGATGAATTATTATTCATATATGAGCATACAAAGGGTTTAAATAACCCTAGATATGCTTTTAAGAATAATCTATTTTCCGGATATTACTCAACCACCAAATATTTAAATGCTTTATATTGGGTGGTAAATTTCGATGCTGGTGAAACATCTACCTTTGATGCTGAAGAATATCCGGAGTATATTAGACCGATAAGATTAGAATAATTACTTATCGTTAGCACAAACGATTTTAATTGTATTAGGGTATAGCACAGTCTGTACCCTTTTTTGCAATAATGCTCTACCCATTTCGGGGGCAACACAATAATCCGATACTGCCTTAGTTAATAACAATTCAGATTCTTGTACCATCGTACATCCTGGTAATGTTAATAGAATCAAAACAGATAATATTTTTTTAATCATTGAAAGTCCTTTACATCTAAAAGTTGGTATACTGCCATACCAGTTAATAATAATACTACCGCATATGTTATTGCCATGATAATAATTACATACCTCATCTCAATAATTCCAAATTATCAATATACCTTTCAATAAAATGGTTAACGAAGAAATTAATTTTACCTTTCTTAATACCTACCCAAAATCCTTTCAATCTATCCTTAGCAGTTTGCCATTTAGACATTTCAGCTAATTTGCCATGATGGTCAAAATAATATAACACGCCATGATGCTCATATGGATATACCGGATTTCTTGTTACTATATCAGCATTATTAACAAATCTATAATGCTCAATACTTAAACTATTCATATGGTCTATATACGCTTGATTGCCTACCTTAGGGCTTCCAAATGTATATAGAATAGGATTGGGTAAGTCAGGATTCTGATGGCATCTAGTGGTGATTATCGTCGCCATAGCAGCACCTAAACTATGGCCAGTACACCATATTTTTCTATTCTTTCCATATTTCTTAAATAATATCAATAAATCTTTCCAAATATTATCAACACTTTCTTTAAATCCTTTATGGACCTCACCATGATTATCTAAACTTGGGACCAATTCAAATTCTATATCAGCTTTAATATCTGTCCATTCCGTAGGTTGTGTACCCCTACTAACTATAATAATATTCTTATCATCCCAAATAAAATATGCTTGTGTACCATTCTTAGATAAAAAAATGCTATCATATCCATATTCATTGAACAATTGATTATCATTATACGCTAATGAACTAAATTTAGCCATTAACAATGCTTGTTCATAATTTTCCATAATATGTTACCTATGCTCTAAATAGTTACCATATTTATGAACATTAAAAAACCCACCAAAGGTGGGTTTAATCTTTAAATTTATTCTTAATAAATTGTTCGGTAATCTCATGATGCCTTTCTTCATGATGTTGTTTATAATCGTAATCAATAACACTATTATTAATCTCAACAATAAACTTATATATTACGTATAGTGATGCCAATAATATTATTAAACCAGCACCAAAAACATAATTAATAATATCTGGATTTGTAAACATTATCGTACTCCTGTTTTAGATTTATATAATTATACCTTCTTATAATCTACATCCAATTTCTTAGCTGATTCTTTCTCAGCATTACTTAATGCTTTAATAGAATTCAAAAATGATACCAATTCTTTCTTACTCTTAATTTCTGTTCCATGATTCCAAAAATGTAAAATCTTCTCATGATTCTTCATAGCAAATTTTTTCAACTGTTTCTTAACCGTCTTAGATGCTTTATCACCTAAATTATCTGAAACTATCTTATACTCAGGTACGGTCATAACTATATTAAGTTTATCATTGCTTTTTAAACTATACTTAATAGTACAAACCGTTGCATCTTTTGTACTAATATAAACATACCCTTTAGATATCCCAGTATCCTTAGAATCTAAATTGAGCATATCAAATAATTCTAACTTACGATTAATATACAATTCTGATAATAACATATTCTTTCATCCAAATGTAATTATTTATGCTATTGTACTACAATTCATCTCCCAAAATAGCAACAGAGATGTTAGCAATCCTATAGACCGCCCTTGTTTCGAGGTAACGACCAGTTTTAAAGGCAACTGGCCATCACATTATTACTGATTGTAGTCACAATGCAAATAACGTGATTTATGAGCCTATGAACCAACGGCGAAAACCGTTGGTGATTTATAGTATTGAATTATATTAGAAAATAGAAAATTCGTTTTATTTATATAAAAAAAACTCCAATGATACTTTTTATTTAATTCAATACCATCTTTAATTTATATATTCGATAATTACATTTAAAAATTCTTAAACACGACAAACGCTGCATAATTTCTAATATACTGCGCAGAATCTTCAAATGCTTGTTTTGACCATCCTAACGCTGAATAGGCTTCAAAGCGTATTGCATGGTGGTCATCATTTAAGGCAGCTTTGGTGAAGCCTAATTTACGGTAGGCTTTTAACCGTATGACAGCATCAACATCTTTAAATGCTTTCTCGGTCCAACCATTTTTGTTCAATGCTTTGATTCTTGCGTTTCTGTCATTATAATCATCATATTTGTCAATATCAATAAACATTTCTGTATATCCTTGTAATAGAAAAGAAAATAATATTCTATCATCAAAAAATGTTAGATGCAACTATTTTTTAAATAAATAACAGTTTTTGTTAAAAATGGTAATTTATGAAGACTTTACGATATGTATGCGCACAACCAGCCATACCTTATTATACATGGCAAGTAGAGGTCATGATTAATAACTTTATTAAACATGGTGTCAATCCTAATTATATTGATATTGTCTGCGGTATTAAAGATGGTAATATACCAGAACAATGGTCTACATTAGCCAATACCTATAATTATGTTAGATTCTTCTTCTATGAAGATGATAGAGTCAATTCTCCCTATATTCCTAGCATTAGACCTAATATCCTTAAAAAGCATTTTAAGGCTCACGAATATCTAAAGGATGACGCTATCTTTTATCATGATTGTGATATTGTCTTTACCCGTCCACCACAATGGGACCATTATTTAAATGATGATATTTGGTACGGCAGCAACACCGTTTCATATGTCGGTGCTAATTATATTAAAAGTAAAAAATTTGGCATATATGAAAGAATGTGTGAAATTGTAGGCATTGACGAAGCCATTCCTCAAGAGAATGAAGAAAATTCTTGTGGTGCTCAATATATTATGAAAAATATTGACCATACCTATTGGGAAAAAGTAGAAAAAGATTGTGATGAAGTCTATCAATATTTTATGGACCATTTAAAAATCCATCCAGAATCTCCAGAATATCACCCTATTCAAGCATGGTGTGCTGATATGTATGTAGTAATGTGGAACTGTTGGAGACTAGGACATCAATCTAAATGTCCTGATGATATGGAATTTTCATGGGCTAATGGGACTAAAGAACAATGGGATAAATTTACTATCTATCATAATGCTGGTGCATTAAGTACACAAGAAAATTTATTCTTTAAGGGTAACTATATTAATAAATTACCCTATGATATAGAAAATACTTATGACCCTAATAACACCACCCATTACTATGTTCAAGAAATTTTAGAAACGGCTAAGAAATCTTGTTTGATTTAAACCATTCCCACGAATCTAGACACATATCTTTAATATCTAATTTTGTTGACCATCCTAATGCTTCCTTAGCATGGTCAACATTTGCATAAGATATAGCAATATCTCCTTTACGTCTTGGCATAATCATATAAGGTATTCTAATATTATTATATGATTGAAAAGCATTGATTAATTCAAAAACAGATATGCCCTCCCCAGTACCTAAATTAATAATATTAAATCCTTTCAAATTATCTAATGCCTCCACATGACCATTAGCTAAATCCATAACATGAATATAATCCCGAATAGCACTACCATCCTTAGTGTTATAATCATCCCCATATATTCCTAAATATTCTGCTTCACCATTCGCTACGCTACAAATAATAGACATAAGATTAATAGAATTTTTATTATCTCCAATAAGATATGATGGATGACACCCTACTGGATTAAAATACCTAAGATTGGTAATATTCCAAGAATTATCTGAAATATAGATATCCTGCAGCATATCTTCAATGATAGATTTAGTTCTACCATATGGTGTATTAGGATTTTTTATGGTATCTTCTACTATCGGCAAATCCTTAGCATCACCATAAACCGCAGCAGATGATGAAAATATTAGATTCTTAACATTATGGTTTTTCATAATGGTAACTAATGTTAAGGTATTAGAAATATTATTGTTATAATATTCAATAGGATTGGTAATAGAATCATTGACCGATTTGCTACCTGCAAAATGTATAACATAATCAAATTTCCCATAATGGAAAATTCTATCAACCATCACAGTATCAGATAAATCTACTTTATGGAATTTTGGTGTAATATTTGTAATCTTTGTAATGTTATCTAATACTTCAATATTACTATTGGATAAATTATCGATGATAGTAACATTATAATTCTTTTGTAATAACGTTACTGTATGTGAACCTATGTAGCCTAAACCACCTGTTACTAAAATGTTTTTCATAGATATTGTATGGTAGATAAATAATATATTATATATTAATTATTATAAAAAACAAGCATTTTAAATACCATGGAAGGTTAATATGAGTAAAATTGGAATAGTAGTTATAGCAACAAATGCATATTTTGTATTGGGTATAAAATTTATAAAAAGATTTATGTATTATTATAAAGGTAATTCAAATATAACATTTCATTTTTTCTCAAATAGAGACCCTAAAGAATATCTACCATCACATATTAATTATCAATGGTATCCTGCACATAATGAAAATTGGCAGGATGGTACTAATATGAAATTCACTTCTATTTTATCTATTGCTCACCAATGCAACGATGATTACTTATTTTATTTTGATGCCGATACTAGTGTAGAACGTGATTTTACTGAAGAATGGTTTTTAGGAGAATTTGTCGGTGGTCAACATTATAATGACCCACATCTTACAACCAATGCTCAACGAGATTTTGAACGTAATCCAAAATATGCAGGATATATACCATTAGATTCACCCTATAAACAAATGTATTATTATGGTGCGTTTTTCGGTGGTACTATTGAAAAGATATTTAACTTTTGTACAGCATTAGTAGATATGCAAACACAGGATAAATTATTATCATATGAACCTACCCATAATGATGAAACATATATAAACAAATTTTTCCATTATTATCCACCATCAAAAATAATATTAGCACATGAATTTAAATTTTCCGTTAGTCATAAAGGTGGTTTAGAAGTTGGATATATGGATTTAGATATTGAATATTATTTACAGGTACTCAGAGACAATATAAATAACGTCATTGATATCTATAATAAAGAAATAATTGTACAAGGGGAATATGAATAATCTTAAAGTTTTGGTGTTTACGTCGGCATATTATAAACGCGCATATATGATGCGTCAATCTATATTAAGTACCATTAACCAAACGTATACCAATCTTATTCATTCTGTTAATATTACCTTAGATGATACTGCCATAACTAGAAACCTATCACCATTATATGATGATATACTAGAAAAGAATAATAGAATATTAATAAATTATACAAAAAATTATCCACATTTTGGTTTTTCACATTTCAATAATATGAAAGCTATTACTATGGTACCTAATTTTGATACCTATGATATTTTTATAAAAATGGATGATGATGATATTCATAAAAGTAGATATGTTGAGAATATTGTAAATATTTTTAGTAATAATAATGTTGATATAGTATCATCAAAAATTGATGTTCAATTAAATGGATATGATTTACATAATGGACCATATGATAATTTAGGAGGAAATCCAAATAATAGTACCTATCATATGCCCATGACTTTCGCATTCAATAAAAAAGCATTATACAGTATTATAAATTTAACAGAATCCGATGTATGTGGACATGATGACATGATGTGGCGCGTCGCATGGGAAAAAAATAATTTAATACATTTACCTGTAAACAATGATAAACAAATCATTTGGAATATACATGGTGGTAATGCTTCCGTAGGATACTTCCTAAGAGAAGATAAAACTATAAACAATATAGAAATTAGTGAAAATGGTGAAGATAATATGAAAATCAAATACGCTTCATATGGTGGTATGGATGTAAAAAGTATCATCGAAGAATACATTTTAACAAGCAAGTTAAATACAATATATGTACCTAATGCTATGTTTACTGACCCGTTACCCAACGTGTATAAACATTTACATGTAATTTATGAAATTAATGGTATAGATTATCATACCAGTTGCATGGATAGTTCCAATAAATCATTATATGTTCCTGACATCAATACCTTAGAATATAAGTACGATACCGTATGCAACACGCCTTCTGACATTTATGAACATCTACCTACCCTAAAAAAATATGCCGATGATTGTGACCATATTACAGAAATGGGTGTTAGAAGTATTGTATCTACCTATGCGCTATTAATGGGCAAACCATCTAAAATGATATCCTATGATATCAATAATTGTAACTGGCATCCTGTCAGAGATATGGTAAAAGATATTACCGATTTTTCTTTCATTATTGCCGATACTAGAGAATGTATCATTGAAGATACCGATTTACTATTCATCGATACGCTACATAATTATGAACAATTAAAAATTGAACTAGATAAACATTCAAGCAAAGTAAGAAAATATATGATTTTCCATGATACTACCACTTTCGGAACAAAAGGCGAAACTTCTGAAATTGGTCTATGGCCAGCATTGGAAGAATTTTTAGAACTCAATAAACAATGGGCTATATTAGAACGATACCATAATAATAACGGTCTTACTATATTACATAAAATTTAATAAAATCTATATCAATCTTTATAGCATCTTAACCATTAAAGTGATGGTTAAGATGCTATAAATAATAGTTTATTAAAAATGTTGGACTATCATGAATATTAATAGATTATTTGAATTAGCTGGACTTACCAATAATGATATATTGTTAGAAGCTGCCTATGATAATATGGTCACCGCCATTAAACAAAAATTTCCTGAACAATCAGCAATGATTGATGATAATATTAAAAAGGCTAAAACTATTCTAAAAAAACAAGACAGAATGGTTTGGTATATTAAAGTATTAAGAGCATATCTTTTAAATGATATTAATGCTGTTAAAGGTGATTATAATTTCTCTACCATAGAACAATTCAATGACGACCTATTCCATTATTACGGTTTTAATATTGCAGAAATTGATAATGTTGAATATAAGAATCAAAATATTTCTGAACTATTCCAAAAATTAAATGAATTAGCTACTAAATATCAAAAATCTGATAAAGCTCCTGTGCCTGTAAAAAAAGGTGACTATGAATTAATCCATTTCCCAGATGGGTCAGGATGGTGGTTCATTGATAGAGCATTCTGTGAAGAAGAAGGTAGGTCTGGTAAACATTGTGGAAATGTTGTAGGTCAACATGAAACAGACCAACGAATCCTATCATTAAGAACTCCTAATCATAATGTTATATTAACCTTCATATTATTAGAGGATGGATACTTAGGTGAAATGAAAGCTAAAGCTAATCAAAAGCCTTCCGAACAATATCATCCTCAAATTATGCAACTATTATTAAATCCAATGGTTAAAGGTATTGAAAGTGCTGGATATGCTCCATATATGAATTTTAGCATATTTGATTTATCTGAACATAATATTGAAGTGTTGATAAACCATGGTAAGAAATCATTTATAGCTAATCAAATAAAGGCAGAGCCTATTGAATTCTTAAAAGCTCCATCATATATAAAGAATAATCCTGAATATCAACAAGTAGCTATTAAAGCATTACCAGCATTAAATCATCTCATTGGTAAAGATAATGATTTGGATGCTTGGGAGAATGCTATTGACGAAGAAGAATCATTAATTATATATGCCCCTCATACCCTTACAAATTTTACAAAATTAGTAACATCACTTTTCAGATTTTCCCCATTATATATATTAAAATCTCCTAAAAATGTTGCAACTGATTTTAATATACTTAAACCAGTTTTAGAATTTAATGGTCTTAGTATTAAATATATTATCCCATCAACACCAAAATATAATGAATTATGTAAAATAGCTGTAACTCAACATAGTAATGCATTACAATATATTCCAGAAGAATTCAGAACATTTGAAATATGTAAAATTGCGGTATCTGATGATGGTGACACTATATACGATGTACCAGAAAAACTAAAAACATTTGAATTATGTAAAATTGCGGTAGAACAATCAGCATATTCATTAAAATTCATAATGTCATCACCAACAACATTAACTTATGATGAACAATTAGAATTATGTAAAATAGCAGTTTCTAATGATATTAAATGGATAAGATTAGTTCCTGACCATATTAAAGATAAAGTTAAACAAGAATTAAATATCCAAGAATCCTTAGACTTTAAATACTTCCAAAATCTATAAACTATTAAAAAAACCTACCCCGCAGGGGTAGGTTTTTCAACATTATCCCAATGCTTCTACCAACTGTTTCTTAACATCCAATAATGCTGATTTAAAGATTTCTTGAATCCTCCCTAAATCATCAGCAACATCCTTATCACCCTCCCGCAATTCATCAAATCTTGGCAAGAATAAGGAATAATAACTATTATTCTTAGTAGGCTCGGTGATACAATTAGCCTTAACACTCATAATAGTCCCCATTAATCTCTCACGATTATTATGAATATATAATCTCATACTCTCACTAAATCCTGATACATTCACCCTCAATAACCCATCAGATGATTGACACATCACAGAACCAAACAATTCCTTATTCTTGTTCTTACCCTCTGTATATCCAATAATCTCTAAATCTATACCATCAGCTACTATCTTTAACTTTATACAATTCTTAGAGGTCTTATCTTCCCATATTCCCGAAGGCAACTTCCATACCGTACCCTCTAAACCTTCCCCTACCACTTCCTCTAAATGTGCAATACCTTCTTCAACCGTATGAATAATTCTCGTCTCCACAACCTTAACACAATCATTATCCTGTACCATACTCAATAAATTTTCATACCGTTCCTTATACGGTACATTATACTTACCCTTCGGTACTAATGTTGATAACTCTACATAATCCCACACATCATATACAATCCTACAATCACTAGGCAACTCTCCACCACTTCGTACACTATTTAATATACCATTGCCTATACTTCTCTCTAATATCACACCATCACGAACAATTAATAACTCTCCATGATACTGCCTATCCTTTACATACGTCTTAATAGTCTCAACAATATCACCAAAATAATCTAAAGGATATCCCTCTCCCTGCCTTGTGATAATCTCTACATCACCATCCCCAGTATGATTAATACTCGCAAATGAACCATCACACTTTAACTGACTATATAACCCTTCACTAATATCCCATGTCTTTAATTTTACCTCAGATATTAATGATAATCTCATATAAGGGAACTTAGGTATCAAATCCTTCCATATCTTATTAACCGTCGAACCACTCACCCCACATCTTAAATCACGGTCAATAATGCTACTTAATACCTTAGCATCATTACCGTCCATAGAAGATAATGTATCCCTTAAATACTCAATAGCATTATTCCCAGTATAAGTACGGTCTACTAACTTATCTAACCGTTTAATACCCTCTAATAATGTCACATCATTTGATACATTAGTATATTCTGGTATCTTCTTAATATAATATTTCTTGGTCTTATCTAAAGCATATCCACAAACCATCTTTAATAATTCATTATCCTTATTAGCCTCTAATATGCTTTTCTTAGCATTCGTTGAGGCTGTAGAGGCTAGTTCTTCTAATATTTCATAAATCATCTTAATATCCTTTAACAACATATCTGTTCATGGTGCATAATATATTCACCATCTTCATTTATTTCATATGTATCAGGGTCTATATTGTGAAGATTATTAAACTCATATATCTCCATCTCTGTATAAACTTCTGACATTTTATCACATTTATTACAATAACTATATACGGTCACTCCAATCTTATCCATGTTATAAATCCTTCATATATCTTTTATTATTCAATCTTACCAATCCTATAATACCATATAATCCAATAATCACCCCAATAATAATTAAACCTATTCCAAGAATCATTATTCTACCCCATATTGTTGAGAATATTGTATAGCATCACCAATAATTTTACTAGATTTAGTATGATTATTTAAATACTTAGTGACCATTATCGCTAACATTAGTAAAACAATTATTAACATCAGATGAATAAGATAAGAATCTATATTTTTCATTATTCATTACCATAAGGAGAATGTTTTAATGTTTCTTTTATGATTCGTTTACAATCAGCATTCCCACAAAAATCTTCTGCCAATATTTTAACAGAATCTTTAGATGATATCTTAATATTATATAAGTTATTAGCATACACACATAATGAACCAATAATAGCACCTACAATGATTCCGAAAATTGTACCTTGAAAAAACATCTCTATCCTCCTAATTATTTTGATATGTTATTATATCCTATAGTAATAATGTTGTAAAGATAATTCGCTAATCATTCCTCAGCATCTTAACCATCCATCATAATGGTTAAGATGCTATAAATAATACATTTAAAATGTTAGGATTATCAATGAACATCAATAGACTTTTTGAACTCGCAGGTATTGATTTATTATTAGAAGCACCAGCCTATGAGGGAATGATTAATTCATTAAAAAATAACTTCCCCAATAATATTAAAGATATTGATGATAATCTTAATGAAGCTAAAACCATTCTAAAAAAACAAGATAGAATCGTCTGGTATCTTAAAGTCCTAAGAGCATACCTATCTAATACTATTGATAAGGTTCAAGGTACTTATCATTTTACCAATATGCAACAATTCAATAATGACCTATTCCATTATTACGGTTATAATCTAGGCGAGATTCAAAATACAGAATTAGTTAATCAAAATATCTCACAACTATTTGAAACCTTCCAAAAGGCTGTGGAGATTTACCAAAAATCTGATAAGCCTCCCGTACCTGTCCAACATGGTGATTATGAATTAATTAAATGCAATGATGGTACATCTTGGTGGTTCATTGATAGAGGATTCTGCGAAGAAGAAGGACGCTCTGGCAAACATTGTGGGAATGTCATGGGTCAACATGATACCTCACAACGTATCCTATCATTAAGAACACCTACTCATAATGTTATCCTTACCTTCATATTAGAATCTAATGGTTTCTTAGGTGAAATGAAAGCTAAAGCTAACCTAAAACCATCCGAAAAATATCATCCTAATATCATGCAACTATTATTGAATCCAATAGTTAAAGGCATTAAAGGTTCTGGTCATGCACCCTATATGAACTTTAGTATTTTTGATTTATCTGAACAGGATTTACAAATATTAATCAAACATGGCAAAGAATCATTCATCGCTAATCAAATAGAATCAGAACCTATCGAATTCTTAAAAGCTCCACAATACATAAAAAATAATAAAGAATATCAACAAATAGCTATCAACTCTATGCCACCCTTAACCCATATCATTAATAACGAAAATGATGTAGAGGCTTGGGAACAAGCTATTCACATGAACAAATCTCTTATTATCTATGCACCCAATAACCTTACAAACTTTAAAGATAGAGTTATTAGTTATCTTAAACCCGATGCAAGATTGTTATTAAAATGTCCTAAAAATGTGGTTAATGATTTCGATATCGTTTCTTCTCTCATTGAAGATTATGACTATAATCTTCAATATGTTATGCCTACTAATCCCAACTATACTAAACTAGCCATGATTGCTATTGAAAATTCAGGGACTTATATTAGATTCGTTCCTGAAAATTATAAAGATTATTATGAACTAGCCAAAACTGCCGTTAACCAAACTTCTATAGCTATAAAATATATCCAACCAAGCTATAAACATTATATCGATTTCTGTAAAATAGCGGTTAAGGAAAGTGGCGGAGCTTTAGAATATATTGATAAAGATTCTGTAACTATTGAATTATGTAATATCGCAACTGAGGCTTGGGGTTATGCCCTAGAATATATACCTTTCGAAAAATTCACACCTAAACAACAATTTGACATTTGTAATAATGCCGTTTCACAAACAGGTAATAATGCTTTCAAAAATATACCTAAAGATATATTAGACTCATTCTCCGATGAACAAGTATATGAATTATGTGAATCACTCATCAAAAACGGTATCTATAATTTTAGATTTATCCCCGATAAATTTAAAGATAGAATCCAACAACAATTTGAAATCCCCGATGCCTATACAAAAGTTGATGAATCCTTAGACTTTAAATACTTCCAAAATCTCTAATTATATAAAAGCATCTTAACCATAAAATATAATGGTTAAGATGCTATAAAGATTATAAATCATCTAATACTTCAACCAATATCACATCATGTTTATTCTTATCATGGTTATATCCTAACCATTTAACATCTTTAATAAATTTCCTAATCATCTCATATCCTAATTAAATAATTGTTATTATATCCGATAGGATATATTTGTAAAGATAATTATTTAGCATCTTAACCATTGCTTTTATAATGGTTAAGATGCTAAATAATACATTTAAATTGTTAGGATTATTAATATGATTGATAGATTGTTTGAATTAGCAGGCATTACAGTAGATAATGATATATTGTTAGAAGCCGCCTATGATGGAATGATTGATTCCCTTAAAAAGAATTTCCCTAATAATATTAAAGATATTGATGATAATGTTAAACAGGCTAAAACAATACTGAAAAAACAAGATAGAATGGTTTGGTATCTTAAAGTCTTAAAAGCATACCTATCTAATAATATTGATGCTGTCAAAGGTAGTTATAATTTTAAAGATATGGAAACCTTTAATAATGACCTATTTCATTATTATGGTTATAATCTAGGTGATATTGAAAATACACAATTAGCTAATCAAAATATCTCTGAACTATTCCAATCATTCCAAAATACTGCCCAACAATATCAAAAATCTGATAAACCACCTGTACCTGTCCAACATGGGGATTATGAACTTATTAAATGTAACGATGGAACATCATGGTGGTTTGTTGATAGAGGATATTGTGAAGAAGAAGGAAGAAGTGGCAAACACTGTGGGAATATCGTAGGTAAAAATGAAACAGACCAACGAATCCTATCATTAAGAACACCTAACCATAATGTAATATTAACTTTCATATTGTTAAAGAACGGTTATCTAGGTGAAATGAAGGCTAAAGCCAATCAGAAACCTTCTGATAAATATCACCCTAATATCATGCAACTATTATTAAACCCTAAAATTAAGGGTATTAAAGGTGCTGGGTATGCTCCTTATATGAACTTTAGTATTTTTGATTTATCTGAACAGAATATTCAAATATTAATCAATCATGGTAAACAAAAATTCATAACCGACCAAATTAAAGCAGAACCTATCGAATTCTTAAAAGCACCTAATTATATCAAAAATAATAAAGAGTATCAACAAGTAGCTATTAAATCCTTACCAGCATTAAAATATCTTATAGGTAATGAACAATCATTAGGTGCTTGGGAAAATGCTATCCATCAACATAATGCCCTAATTATATACGCGCCACCAACATTGCATAATTTTAACGAGTTAGTAATCCATAGATTAAAATATTTTCCCGAAGATATATTGAAAGCTCCTAAAAATATTTCACAAAATTTTGATATTCTTAAAGCAGTATTAGAAAAGAATGGTGAATATATCCAATATGTTGTACCTAATACCCCAAGATATAAAGAGCTATGCACATTAGCGGTTAACCAAACTTCATTAGCCTTAAAGTATATTGCCGAAGATTATAGAACCTACGAAGTATGCAAAACAGCCGTATATAAAAATGGTATATCAATATTCCACGTTCCAAAAGAGTTACCACAATATGCAGAACTAACTATAATAGCTATAGAACATTGTCGTGATGTAGATGCTGATATGATACTACAATATATACCCCATTCATTTAAAACCTACGAACTATGCGAAATAGCCTTAGAAAAAAATAGTAGTGCATTAGCACACGTCCCAACAGATTTACCACAATATGAAGAACTATGTAAACAATCAATAAAAAATGGCGGAAAGCTCAGTAATATTCCATCAGAATTTAGAACCTTTGAAGTATGTAAATTAGCCGTCATGTCTAATATCAGACGTTTTAATTTTAGATTTATCCCAACCACCATAGATAATTATGAAGAATTATGCAGGATTGCCGTAGAATATGATACCGAATATCGTGAAAATAGTGATAGACCCATGATTCGCAATGGTGAAAGTATAGTACATTATATTAAAGATGAAAAACTCAGATTAAAACTCATGAAAGAATTTAACATCAATGAATCCGTAGACTTTAAATACTTCCAAACCCTCTAATCCTCCCCTATTATCTTAACCCTTCTAACTATAAAATAATAATAGTTAAAAGGGTTTTTATAATGTTCCACGTGAAACATAATATAATATTATCTATAATCTTTATATAATGCTTGCAATAATATTATATTATGATATACTACAACCGAGTCCTAGATAATAGGTGGTTGTAAGTAGAACTATTCTTAAAATATTATAGATAATATTTTAAGCTCTTTATACAATACAACCCTTAGCACATTATCATAAATGTTCCACGTGAAACATTATCCCAAACGATTCTTATAATCATTAATCATCTTCCGACAATTATCATTCCCACAAAAATCATTATCCATAACATTATAAGAAGGTTTTAAATATATAATCATTTCTGACCGTGATAATAATTGCAACCCTATAATAAAGGTCATAACTCCTCCTATAAGATATGGAGCAATACCTTTAGGTTTCTCATGTGAGAATATCGCAAATAATGTTATCCACAACAAACTTAATAATAATGTCATACCTTACTATACCCTTGATGATTCTCGCGCCACAGGGGGCATTTATGCAAGGCTTATAACCATCAATCATAATGGTTATAAGCCTAAAGAATGTTTAACCATTCAACAGCATTGATAATAAGTTACCATTACCAACCTTACTACCATTCATCTCGAATGTCATATCAAAATCGCGTGAATAGTAACCTAATGCCTGAAAATTTTTATCATGAATAAAAACCTTTTCAAATTCTTCTCTAAAGAATCCTAAGACTTTACCATTATTACCTGTTATTTGTTGCATAATAATACCTCTAATAAAATTATTAATTAAAACCATTTATACAATGTCACATTCCAACTATGCTCTTAACGGTTAAATATCCACCGTTAAGAGCATAATATCGTTATTAGAACGTGAACGGATTATCTTTTATAATTTCGTGATACTCATCAAACTGTTCTAATTCTGCCTGCAAGTTTTCCAAATTTTTCAATAATTCTTTTTGTTGTCGCATACGAATTTCAAATTCATGATACAACTCCCTATAATTATTTAATAATTGGTCAAATAGATACGGTTTCGAATCGTCTGGTATGGTGGTAATATCCATAGGTTCAACCGTATATTTCTCAATCCTAATAATCCCAACATCTTTATTAGTTTCATCTACTTCTGTATAACATTCAGTAATGATGGTATCTTGATTAGCATCTAATAATAATGCCAATACTTCTTCAATAGCATTATGATTATATTTGAATGTAATCCTTTCTGTACCTGTGTGAATTTTCTTTCTATGCGGTAATTGTGATAATGCTATACAATCTACTAATAATTCTTTATTGTTAATCGTATTAGGAATAAGCATCTCACTTGATAACAGATTCTTATCAAAAGGTACATACTCAATAAGAAATGTTTTATTATCCCCATCAAACATATTAAACCTATCTTTACCTAAAGTAACCTCCACCACCTTATTAACCGTATCATATTCAACGGTATCAAAGGTATTGGTTAGTTTTAATTTTTTATATAATTGTTTAACTGTATTCATCATTTCCACCTATATTTTAAATGATAATATTAATATTATTCCGTATTATTGTCAACTCTTGTGAACTATTATTCTTTATGCTCTTAACGGTTAAATATCCACCGTTAAGAGCATCATTACTTTATCCCACTTTTACCGCAAGGTAAAATTCTCCACAACAATTATAAACCCTCACAGTTAATAGAAATCGTACATTTTGAACATACGTCTATTTTTTTAGGCATCGGGGACTGTAAACTCCCAACCGATAAGAAAACCCATGTTTTCTTATCAACCATTATATCATATAAGCCACGACATAATGGTGCATATTAACCAAAATGCGTTTGAGATGTTAAATAGTTGGCTAGAAGTGAGAACATCTCACCTAAAGGACTTATTTAA